>CAJHXT010000242.1_pt1 | contig 33739 bp, 34 predicted proteins | sample 9198451 | NCBI WGS metagenome assembly CAJHXT01 (sample SAMEA7708326, study PRJEB35096) | sediment metagenome | biome: marine neritic benthic zone biome [ENVO:01000025]; feature: sediment [ENVO:00002007]; material: shallow marine sediment [ENVO:03000034] sea grass bed [ENVO_01000059] ... | reverse complement strand
TTGGCTATTAATTTTTATCGCTCCATGTTTGGCTTTAGCGAAAATATTATTTTCTATGGTTGCTTATGTTGAAAAAAAGCTTAGAACATAACAATCATTTCAATGCGATGCGGTGCGTAAACGCACCTTTCGCATTAAACAAGCGTTATGTGTATTTAATGAACGGCAAGAAATGATTGAAAACATCGACATTTTCCAGATGACGGCATTAGATGACTTAGTCTCTAAAAGAGTCTTCGGAGAGTGGTTAAAGATATACTGTCCTAAGCGAAAGCATTGGAAACCCACAAGAGCCAATAGCGAATATTTGTGGGATGGCGAGGCAGCGATGAGCTGTCAGTTCACACGTGATGAAGCCTTAAATATGTATGAGCTACAAAAAGCTCCGTCATACTATGTTTTGCCGAACGACATTGGTTTAACTTATGCCTCCATTTTCTAGGCAGGCAAAAAACCTTCTAAAGAGCTAGATATATCGGACTTTTACGTTTTTCCCAAAAATTACGCTTGGTGTATGGCTTTTACTCACGAAGACGACTGGATTGGCCCGTTTTTTTGCAAACACTCAAACTATGATGTATTAAACAAAAAGAACATACGAGCAATGAAGAATATTGAAAAATATGGAAGATACACATAACACCTATATGCCCTAGCCTTGTCAAGCGCAAAAGGTTTGAACGAAGCTGCAATAAAGAAGTTTCGGAAAATAAAACCCATAATACGTTCACTGCGCGGATTCATTCTTTGTCCGGCATCAGGGTTAACCCGCACCAAACACCTATAGAGGGTCAGCCTGTTTACGCTGTAAAACAGGTGCGCGTTCAGTGACACGCGCGCCACTCGAAGCCAATCAGTTACCTCGGGTCTGGCCACTCAAAAGTCGGGCTCACGGATGTGTCCAGTTATATCTTAGCTCAGCCCAAGGGCAGGCCAACGTACTTGGGTTGAAAGGGCTTGGTCATTGTCTAGTCAAGAAACCGTGGTCGGGTTATGAGTCAGCGTCTAACGAGGGGGTCGATGCCACCATGACAATGTTGCTAGACCTTCTGATCAACCACTATTGCCACCGTTATGCAGTGCAAGCTCAACGACCAAACCCATTACTTAAAGCTTAACTGCTGCCAAAAACAGTCTTCATCAAAAGAGTCCTCGCGTAACCAGATATGATAGACCGCACGGGCTAACTTGTGCGCCAGGATTGAAATGGCTTTAGCCTTGTGATGCTTTTTGCTTTGTTTCTCGATATAGCGCTTAGCTTTATCTGAGCCACGGATAAACAGAATAGCCGCTTCAGCGAAGGCCCAGCGGATATACGGGTTACCGATTTTGCTATTGGTTTTACCGGCAGGTTTTCCGGCCGATTCCTTTTGCCCTTTGACCAGGCGACCATAGGAGCAAAACTGCTGCACCGAGTCAAAGCGTTTAATATCCTGCACCTCCAACATCAAGGTCAGGGCGAGGATATCACCAATACCGTAGACGGTTTTCAAGCGAAACAATAGGCGTCGGTCCAGTCCCTGAATATGCCGTAAGATAAAGTGCTCAATGGATTTAATCGTTTTCTCAAACACATCCAGCAATTGCACATTAATGCCAATGCTCATGCGCGCACTGGGATCGGTGAACCGCTCTTCAATGCCGAGTCGATTATTCGCGCGATCCAGCTTCTTATTAAAGGCGGGCAAGTTGTATTGGTAATTGACAATCTGAATATGCGAGAGGATCTCTGATCGGATATGCACCAGGTAATGCCGTCGACGCAGCAGATCCCGCAAAGCGCGCCACTGAGATGGATAGACATAGGCCAGCGGAAAGGTATCCCCGCGGACTAACTTGGCAATCTTCAGCGAATCCAGTTTGTCATTTTTCACCTTGCCCCCGTGTATCGCGCCCATATACAGCGCGTGACCAAGGATAAATTCAATGCCTTCGGCGCAACACAGATCAGCTATCCAGTACCATGAAAAAGTACATTCACAGGCGACCACGACATCCGCTTTATAAGGCTCAATTAAGGTTAGAAAACGCTCGGGCTTATCCGTTGGTACATTCTCATGGACCACCGTTTCACCACCCTGATCCAGAATACAGACATACATCATCTTCGTATGCAGGTCGATACCGCATACAAAACGGTGAGTATTGGTATAGAATCTCATTGATGTCCTCCTTAGGTAACATGTACCGATGAGTACGCAAACGTATCACGAAAGTGATCTGGCGACGGTGTTTACACCGATCCCGAAAAGCCTCGGGAGGGCATCATTAGTTTCAAATGAGTCGTGTGTGACGTGCTGCTACGCAGCTTGCTACACACTCAAACGTTCGGCAAATAAAAATGACCTTATCTAAAACCATAGCAGATTCCGAGGCAATCATTTTTGACCTGTTCCATACACTCGTCAGTTTTAAATCTGATGGAACCACCGGTCGGAATACAAGTGAAATACTGGGAATACCGGAGGATGATTGGAATAAACTCCTTTGGGAATCCTCCGAGTACAGGCTTAGGCACAACCATCAAGACGATATTTCAATTATTCGGACGTTGGCCCATCAGTATGATCCATCTATTGTGGAAACCAAAATTGAAGAAGCCACGCGTGAACGGGGTGCTCGTTTTCGCGAATGCTTGACAAGTCCACCTAAGCACAGAATTAAGACGATTCAGCGTCTCCATGAAAGCGGACACAAAATGATTCTTCTGAGCAATGCCGATGTAATGGAGAAAAGGGGTTGGAATGAATCCCCATTTGCCCCCTTCTTTTTGAATGCTTTGTTTAGTTGCGACATAGGATATATTAAACCAGAGGTCGAGGCTTATCGGATCGCATTAAAAGCGTTCAATTCAGATGCAGACAGTGTTATTTTTGTTGGTGATGGTGGTAGCAATGAGCTTGAAGGCGCTAAGGCCTGCGGATTAACAACAGTAATGACAACAGAAATAATTGGTGAGTTTTGGCCAAACCTCATTCCAAAGCGTAAAACCCATGCAGATTACGTTATCAAATCATTGGGTGAATTGCTTTGAGAGCCGAACAACGGCATACAGTGGAGCGCAAAAAGCGTGCGCCCACTGATGCCGGGCGTTAGATTACTTTAAATATTTCCCAAGGAATAATAATGACACAAGAAATAGAACCAAAATGGATTTCAAGTTTTTGGCGTAGGATCGGGGCATTATTGATAGATACACTATTACTTGGCATATTTGGATATGTACTCGGTCTAGCACTAGAGAGCACTTTTGTTCTACTTGGTGGCTGGGGGCGTCTAGTTGGTTTCACAATAGCTCTAATCTATTTCGGAATCATGAATAGCTCCATCGCAGGCGGGCAAACCTTGGGAAAGAAAGCCTTAAAAGTACGAGTGGTTGATTCTAGTAATACACCAATAGGTATTGGCAAATCTACATTGCGGTATATCATCCTCGCCACTCCGTTTTCTCTCAATGGTGCACAGTTTTCAAATGAAGCAATGCTTTCTTATCTAATATACCCACTTGCATTAATTGTATTTGGTGGTCTTTTTTCAATAATTTATCTATACATATTTAACCGCATTACCAGACAGTCACTGCATGATTTAGCTGTTGGAACTTTTGTAGTCAATGCTGACGTAGAAAAGCAGGAAATAGGAAAGGTCTGGAATGTTCATATTATAATAGTTGTACTGCTGTTTGTAGTTGCGGCAATTGTACCGGCGTTCACAGCTCAGCTAGCCCAGAGTGAGCCATTTAAAGAAATGCTCTCCGTTCAATCGGAACTACTAAATGAGCCAAATGTTACTTACGCAACGATAACTACAAATACGACAACTTTTAGCTCTATAAAAGAAGGTACAAAAACAACAACCTATGTTAGCAGCCAAGTATTTCTTGGAAATAGTAATGTAAGTGATGCTAAATTCGCTCGCCAGCTAGCATCTACAGTCATTGCTAATTACCCTGATGCAATCAATAAAGACACAATCCAAATTATACTTACATATGGCTATGACATAGGTATTGCGTCGAAATGGTCTAGCTATACACATAATTTTGACCCAGATGAGCTTCAAAGTGTTGAGTAGGCGCAATCTAACAAGCGGGGCAAGTTCGCTTCGCTTGCACGCGCAAAATGCGCGCAGCCCCTTATGCAAACGTTCTGAATAAAAAAGGTATTAAAATGAAATATTCAAATTATTTGATATTCACTTTATCGATGTTGCTTGCAAGCGGTATAGCTTTGGCGGAATCGAGATTTATTGCAATACCCGGCACGGTATTCGCTAAAGACACAAGTTCTCCAGCACGTTCCGCTGCGAGGATTTCTTGGAGGGACGCGGGGTCTGCTTATCCAATAGATCTGAGTGTCTGGCGAAAAGGTGATGATCAGCATCAATGGGGGATTGAGTATCTAATTGAAGAATTTGGGCTCGTTGAATATACACCCTCCAGAGAAACGGTATTGGTTGTTGATGGGCGCATGCACAGAGGTAACGATTACGTAATTGAGGAGGCAACTCACTACATTTACAACCCCAACGGTAAAGATGTTTGCTTAATCCATTTTTCAAGAAGGTGGGAAAAACGAGGCTCAAATACTTCATACATTGGCGCACACTTGCTTGGTTGTAATGCCTTCTCAAAGCCGCAATAGATTTAGGCTAAAAACCCGCATCTAAGGGAGAATACACTATGCCGAGGGCAATTCGGTATTATGTGTCTGGGCAGGTTTGGCAAATGTACCGCTCTTCGACATCCATGCCTTCAGTATCATTACAAAAGAGCAATAGAGGCAGGCGCATCAAAAGAGGAGATAGCAGAGTCTATTGCCATTGCTATGTCAATATCTGCCGGAAGCAAAAAAGCGAAATATCTGCCTGTGATTAATAAGCTTGAAATAGAATAGGCAATGGCAATTGTCAACAGCGGGAATTTTTCTGAAAGTGGAAAAAATTACATATATCCCGAAAAAGAAATATCATTTTGGGTTTCAGATGGTTTGGTAGTGAATTTAACGCTATTCCCTAAATATGATGAAACTGGCAATATTCCAATATAGCCAAACACAAAAAGCTTACAAAAAAGTCATACGCGTCGCGCATTTAGACGTTAGCCCTATTTAAATAGTATATGAGGAATATGGAAATGACAGATTTACAACGCGTTTCGGAGGCAATTGAACGCGAGGCATTAATGAGCTTACATCAATATTGCCCCGAAGAGACGAAGGCAGCACTAGGACTGCATTTACTGGAAGTTGCTGACGCTCTTATAGCAGTCGCACAAAATGACACAAGTATCCTGTTAAACAGGACGGTTGGTTTTGGTATGAGAATCCCTATTGAATCGAAATCTTTAAAAAAAATTACAGATACTTATAAACAATTAGGGGTAAAAAGTTATTTTCTGCACGTCTACGAGAATGATATGTCTGATAAGGCGCGGCAACAATTGGCGAGCGTTGGACTAAAAAAAACACGGGGATGGATGAAATTTCATCGTGATACATCACCACCGAATGATTCACCTACGGATCTTAGGATTGAAGCTATAGACTCTGGTAAAGAATCAGACTTTGGCCAAATTGTTTGTAATGCATTTGGTATGACTGATGCTGCAATACCTCTGCTCGCCGGACTTGCCAATGACCCACATTGGCACCTATTTGTTAGTTACGATGGCGAAACTCCTGCGGGTGCCGGATCTTTATTCGTTTCTGGAGATAAGGCCTGGATCGAATGGGGCGCAACTAATCCTGAGTTCCGCCGCAGGGGGAGTCAGGCAGCCATAATGTCTGCAAGAATAGCTAAAGCCAGAGAATTAGGTTGTACGCACATATTCACAGAAACGGGTGAAGCTGTAGAAGGGGACCCCCAACATTCATATAGGAATATATTAAAACATGGCTTTGTTGAGACTCGGTTGCGTGAGAACTACGAACCTGTATAAGACTATTAAGGCACTGTAGCGGAATTTCACCTTACTACCGCTTCGCAAATTCCTGCCAGCTTTGTCAATTTTCTTAGTTAATGTTTTGTCGGAGAGCGCAAGTATTATGATGAATAAACCCGTAGGTTACGAATATATTCTGAATCAATCTGAATCCACACCTCCAAGCCAGAGGCTACACCTTATTTTGCTTGGTGTTACAGATGTCCAGAAATCAGCTCTATTTTACGAATCTCTCGGATGGAAACGTTCTCCAAGCGGCAATGAAGGGTTTGAAAAATTTGATTTAGGAGGATATGCATTGAGTCTAATCTCTAAGGAGGATTTAGCTAAAGATGCTTTGTATGAATCCACCGAGTGCCAGGGTTTTCCAGGTATAGCACTGATCTACCTGGCGAAAACTGTAGAAGAAGTACCAAGGATATTGGCAAAAGCCATCGAGGCCGGAGGAACCTTAGTTAAGCCTGCAACTCGGACGCATTGGGGTGTGGCTGGTTATTTTAAAGATCCCGATGGTCATCTTTTTGAAGTGGACTACGAAGATGCTTGGGTCTTTGATGATAATCACGGCTTAGTCGTTGATGAAGTTAACTAAATCTAGCCGCATAACATAGAGCGTTAATTGCTACTGGGGAGGCGGCCAGGACAGACATTACACTTCAAGCTTGACCCAACAAAGGGGATTTGGATGAAGAATCATAAATTACTGCTTATTGGGTTTCTCTCATTATCCATGTTCAGTCTGTTTTCCTGCAAAGTCGGTCTGGAAGAGCTTATTCGATCTGCAGATAAATCGCGCCCGCCGAATACTGCAGAAATGACCACAGCAATCCGCCAGGCCCTGTCTCAGGGTGTTGAAAATGCAATTAACATATTAGGCCAGTCCGATGGCTTTAACTCCAATGAGTTGATTCGCATTGCGTTACCAGAAGAACTGAAAAAAGCAGACAAACTGTTACGCCGGATTGGTCAGGGCAAGTACGCCGATGAGTTTGTTTTAACCATGAATCGTGCAGCCGAGCGGGCGGTGCCCGAGGCAGCATCCATATTTTCAGATGCAGTTCAGCAATTATCGATTAAGGATGCTTTAGATATTATTCAGGGCGACGACGATGCAGCCACTCAGTATTTCAGGCGTACTTCCAGCAAAAAGTTAGTCAATAGCTTTAAACCTGTTGTGAAACAGGCAACCAGTAATGCGGGTGTTACAAATCAATATAAAAAACTAATCGGTAAGGTAGGTGTGCTGGGTCAATATTTTAGCGAAGACGCACAAGACATTGATGCTTATATAACTAACAGGGCTATCGATGCACTATTCTTGTATATCGCTAAGGAAGAGAAAAAGATTAGGGACAATCCAATTGAGAGAACAACTGAAATACTGGCAAGGGTATTTGATTTTTATTCGGAGAAGTGATTGTACGACGAAAAATCGAGGTGTATTATTCGACGACGCTATCGATCTCAGATACAAAGTCAAAGCATAGTGCAATGCAGCAGGCGCAGCTGCCAGACTCTGAAAATTGACCGCTGCAGGTAGTGTTAGCGATAACTACTTAGGTGATCAGCTTCCTATTACAGAATTCTATATCATGAACACACACCACAAACGATTTATGCTGGGCGACTGGGTTGTAGATCCGCTTCGAAGCACTTTATCTAAAAAAGATCAGGACATAAAAATTGAAAAACGCTTGATGCGAGTGTTGATTACACTTGCTCATGAACCAGATAGAGCGCATAGCAAGGAAGAAATATTGGACAAGGCCTGGCAAGGTCGCTTTGTTACGGATGATGCACTGGCAGTAGCGATTAGTAACCTTAGAAAAGCATTAGGATGCAATGCGAAACATCCTGAGTACATCGAAACTATTTCGGGTTATGGTTTTAAACTGATAAAGCCAGTGCAACAGCTCTCTGCGAGCCCAGATCAACTGCAATCCAGATTCTCCTTCCTGCGTGCAAGATGGTTTCTGCCGTTTACCGCCATTTCTTCCGTGGCGTTTATTGTGATTTTTACAGTTTGGCTTGCTCAAGCTAAGCAAGATTGGACAAGTGAAGATATCCTCAATAGTGAATTGTTCGCAAAGTCGCGGTTTTTGGTTCACCGGGGAGGTCTGAATGATTTGGAACAGGCTGAGGTTCTGCTGACTAAACTAAATGATAGATTCCCGGAGAATCCAATTATTCTGTGTGAACTTGGGAAAGCGACCTTATCGCAGAAGCATTATAAAGATAAAACAGAAAAACCCATTCTTATTGAAAAAGCGAAACAGATATTCCAACGTGCTCTACGATCTGATCCTGATTCTGCAGATGCACACCATCAGTTAGCATCGATAGCATTTTTGCATGACTTTGATTTAAAAAAGTCCCAACAGCATTTCATTCAAAGTATTGCACTACGTCCAAATGAAATTGATGCGCACCTGCAGTATGCAACATTACTTCTGGCAATGCGAAATTTCGATCAGGCCCTGCACCACAATAAAATTGCTCAGGCACTCGACCCACATTATTACTCTTCGGAAATGATAGAGTGGATATATAACATGTCTGGCCGCTACGAGAGTGCCGAAAAGGAGCTGGGAAAACTTTATACGGTAAAACCTGATTCCGCAACATATCGCATGGCAGCAATGCGCCTGTATGAAAACATGGGGGATGAAAAGAGGGCATTTGATCTATACCTGGCGAGTTTTAAACATGCTAGGTATTCGCGACAGGAAATAGCAGATGCCAAGGTTGCATTTGACGAAGGCGGGCTGAAGCGTCTGAATTATTGGCTGGCCAATGTAAAAAAAGAAAGAAAAGATATCGGTCAGTACGAACCACCTTTGTCGACAGCTCGATATCATGCCGCAGCCGGCGAAATCGAAGAGGCAGTCAACCATCTCGAGGAGGTCTTTAAATTACGAGATGCACGTATATTGTGGATCAATGTAGACCCAAAATATCAGCCACTGGAATCTTCGGAAAGATTTCAATCGCTGCTGATAAAGCTTGGACTTAAATAGCAGCGACAGGGTAAACAGACTTCTTAAGAAAAGCTTTAGTAAACCTTTACTCCTTCTTCAGGTGTTCTCAGGCGAATGTTATTAACATTGTTCGCGAGCCAGAGGGTATCAAGGCTCTTTTATCAGGCCTACCTCTTTGCACGCTTAAACACTTACATTCTTTTTTGGAGAAAACAATGAAGAAAATTATGTTTCTCACCCTGATGTTGACAGGGGTGGTGTCATTAGCTACTGGCTGTATACCAACTAAGGTGACCTATATCGGCTCAGCCGGCTATTTGTTGGAGTCACCCAACAAGAAGGTGTTAATTGATGCACCATTCGCGGATTTTGTGAAGCAGTTTGAGGTGCCCATCGCATCAGCGGCTACACAAGATAATATCGCTAATGGAATCGTACCCTTTAATGATATTGATCTAATATTAATCAGTCATTCTCATCCCGGCCATTTTGACTATACATTGATTGCTGGCACGATGAAGGCAAATCCAGATGCCAAGTTAGTTGGTACGGCAGCTGTATACAATATTTTAGCCAGCACAATGGATGATTTTGATCTAATCGCTGATCGTATAGTTGTTCCCGCCTTAGATATAGATCACCAGACCACCAATGTAACGGTCGACGGAATTGAAATCTATGTTAGCCGATCACCCCACTGGTCTCGTCCCGGAACCACTGATGAGGGCTACTTATATAACTATGCATTTAATCTTGAAGGAAACGAGATAGTTTACGCATTGGATCAGGATCAATATGTAAAAAGGGCTGATATTGATATTCTCTTCGGCAGCACGCTTACCAGTTCATTAGAACCTAAGCATATTGTGCTCGACCATCAAAATGGTTATGCCAATATTGCGAATTTGGCAGAACAAACCAGCACAATGCCAGAAGTCACTTTTTTACCTGCAACCATGCAAAAGGTGTTGTTGATTAAACATGATGACGGCTCAATTCTTGAACATGATATCGGCAGCGTTCTTCTTAAGTATCTGCGAGTAAATTAGTAACCATTCGCATTCATTTTATGGATCGAGAATTATTTGAGGAGGAATACTAGGTCTATCTATACTAGTTTCTAGCACAGTATTCGCAGAGGTGAAGGTATCTAGCGGCTTACCGAGCCGACCTCCTCCCTTCACCTACTAAACGCATTGTCCGCAACTTCTCTTTCTAGAATATTTGGTTTTTTTGATATGTAAAGGATAGACATTAGCTAAAAGTGTGGCTATCCTGCCGCCCGTGTGAGGGGTATCCGGAACAAATGCTAAAAAAATCAATAAACTTCGTACTGAATATGTCGCGTACTACAGCAATTTCTATAGCAATAGCTTCCGGTGTCCTGTTTTTCATGGGCTGGCTGGTTATCGATTCAGCATTTAAGTATACGGGCGGACCGGAGTTTTGCGGTGGTTGTCATACCATGCAACCGCTGGTAAAAGCGTTTCGCGACGATGTACACGGCGGGAACAATGTTAATGGCACTGCTGCTGAGTGCGTAGATTGTCACCTGCCACATGACAGCAAGCTGCATTACGTTATTTCGAAGACGGCCTATGGAATACATGATGTCTGGGCGCAGACTTTTTATGATCTGGATGCAATTGACTGGATCGCCAAGCGCGAACACCGGGAAAGCTTTACCTACGATTCCGGCTGTATGACCTGCCACAAGCAGCTCGAGCGCGCGAGCATGCCCAACCCCAAGACCTTTGTCGCACATAAACCATATTTTTTAGGTGAAATAGAAAGTAAATGTGTTTCCTGCCACAAAAATGTAGGACATAAAAATCTAGTTGATCATTTTGCATCCTCTAACAAGGAGGGGACTCCATGAAGATCCGTTTCTGGCTAGGCGCCACCGTAGTCTTAGTCGCATCAACAAACGTGAATTTATTCGCAGATCAGAGCAAGAAGCCTCTGGGTGATTTAAGCGATGTCAAAATCATTATGATTGAGCGTGGCCACACTGAAGCTGGTAAAAGCTGTGTTGACTGCCACAAAGATAAATCGCCCGGTATTGTCAGTGACTGGAAGGACAGCCGCCATAGCCACGTTGGCGTTTCCTGTATTGATTGCCATGAAGTGAGCAAAGATGCACCGAATGCAACCCAGCATGAAAACCTGAATGATTTTAACGTTTATATCAGCGCACTTGTTTCGCCTGCTGTCTGTGGTCGTTGCCATGCTAAAGAACTGGAACAGTTTAATCAAAGCGGGCATTTTCGTGCCTACCGACAGATTATTCCGAAAGACAGCCTGCATGCACTGGTGCAGGTGCATGAAGGTCGTGGCAATCCTGAGCTAATGAATGCGCCGTCAGAAACGGGTTGTATGCAGTGCCATGGCACTAAGATTGAACTCGATAAAGAAGGAAAACCGCTTGCCTCAACCTGGCCAAATGCCGGTATGGGGAATATCTATCCTGATGGCAGCACGGGTAACTGCACGGCCTGTCATACCCGCCATACATTTAAGATCTCCGAAGCACGTAAGCCGGAGGCCTGTGCATCCTGCCATCTGGGGCCTGATCACCCGAATATCGAAATCTATGAAAACAGCAAACATGGCCATGTCTATGCAACCGATAGCGATAACTGGACATGGGATTCTCCACCGGATGCCTGGGAGCCGGGTGATTACCGAGCACCAACTTGCGCAACCTGTCATATGAGCGGCATAGGCGAACTATCAACCACACATAATATTACAGAGCGCCTGTACTGGAATCTCTGGGCCAAAGACTCAAAGGTACGCGACTCACAAGATGTGCTTAGCCCATTATTAGGCGATGGTGAGCAAGGTCGCGAACTGATGAAAACTGTATGTTCTTCCTGCCATAGCGAAACCCATACAAATGGCTTTTTTGCACAAGGCGATAAAGCCGTTCGTTTATATAACGAGGAATACTACAAACCCGCAAAAGAAATGCTGGACAACCTTAAGAAGGCGGGACTATTAAAAGATAATCCGTGGATTGATGAGTTCCAGATCACCTTCTATCATCTCTGGCATCATGAAGGCCGACGTGCGAGACAGGGAGCGATGATGGGCGCACCGGATTACGCTCACTGGCATGGCTTTTTCGAGCTACAACAAGACCTTTATAAGCTCGAGGAGATTTACAAGAAACGCATGAAAAACAAGAAAATTGAAGATTAGGTTTGCCGGCTAACACCCGCAGATTACATATGATCTGCGGGTGTTTTCGTAGGGGGTCAAATCTTGACTTATAACATTTAATGTCTTCAGTTAATTTCAGTGTTAAATTTATTGTTGCCACATAAAATTATTCTGAGAAATTAATACGCGCAGCACTATCCACGCACCGTAGTCTCAACAAACAATCTTAGATAGGGAAAAAATCAATGGGAGAAGTAATGGTTATGGTACCGACGTCTTTAGTACCAAAATCAAAAAGCTTCACTCTGGCAACAATTTTCTGTTCCAGTTCCCGACTACCCAGATCACTGGAGCTGACTTCAACCTTTAACACTTTGCCCGAAGCATCAATAGTGATCTTCAACACGATTTTGCCCTTTAGTGTTGGATCATGTCGTAGCGCTCGTTGATAGATCGCATGCAAAGCACCTTTGTTTTTATCGAACACCAATGCTATCTCTTCATCCGTACGAGAGCCCCGAGTAGAATCAACAAGAGATCCAGCAGCATTGTTGCTGGCAATTACACTGCTTACCCGGCTCGTGCTACGCGCTGATACCGTAGAACCGGTAACCTCACTACTTAGATTGTAGTTTTGCAACCCACCGCTACCCTGACCTGCCTGAGCGGTAATCATTTCCGGAGATAGCAAACGAGCCTTAGCCTCATTACTGGTTGCAGCTACCGGACTGCCCAGCCTGGCTTCCACTGGAATATTTAGCAATTCACCAAATTGCTCACCAGCTGCAAATAGTCCGGCACGCCTCGCTTTTTCACGAGCGTCTGGCATCACCTCTTTCTTACTTTTTGCCTTATCTTTGCTTAAATTGGGATCCTTCTTTTTCTCCTTTTCTGACTCTTCCTTTACTGGCTCTTCCTCTACTGGCTTTGGCGGTGGTGGTGGTTCATGCAACTGTACCAGGCGTGCAACACGATCCGGTATTTCAACCTGGGTTGTGCGTTCAATCTCAGGCACCGGAACCCAATGCACAAAAAGCCCAAGCAGCAACAACAGGATCAGGGTTCGAAGTAATATATTTTTGAATCGTCGCCGGTCGCGGGTCGATTCCGACCACGGCATCAAACACTCTCGACGGTAGATAACTGTGAACTCGCGCCGAATCCCATCGGCGCCAGTCCTGACGACTTTTAGAGTACGCAAGCTTGGCCGGGATTCTTCCAGTTCGACACTTAGTTGTTCGACTTGTCGACGAGCAAGCAGAAGTTCTGATTTTGCGCTGCTGATTCGTCGGTCAGCTTTAGCAAAGGCATTACGAAAACGCAAAAGCTGCGCGCTTATTTTCTCTCTTAAGCCGGTATAGTGCTGCTCAATCTGTTCCGTTTGGGCGAAGCGTTCATCGCTAAATGGACTCTCTGCCTCCAATTGCTCCTGTTGACTTAGATCTGCCAACTGACCATGAATACTATTAAGAATTTTTGCTGCCGGTTTTCGTTCGCGCAAATTCTGATGCTCTCGGATTGCCGTCTCAAGGTCAGAACGCACTAATTTCAATCTTTCACGCGCCGCAGTTAACTTCTGTTCGATTTCAAGTTCTTTGATTGATAATTGTTCGCTCATCGCCGTCTTACCAAAATAAGCTAACTATCTAAAGACACTTTTTGTAAAACCGCGAGAGAAATTTTGTTGTACCCTGCCGCCGAACAGCTACTCATTACCTTCTTCAAAACTTTGAATGGAACGGCACGATCACCCATTATAGTTACTTCCCTGCTTGTTCCCTTTACATCTTCTTTTAAACCTCTCGCTCGAGACAGTTCATTTTGCAATACTTGCTTTAGCGACTCAAAGACCACAACCTTAGCATCCATCGCCTCTTCAACTGAGGCAACAAACTTACCTCTAACCAGAATATCCTTCTTGGTTACCATGACTACAACCGTTTGATCTGGTTTGCGCTCAGCAACTGAGTCAGGAAGTGTTAGCATTTTTGGATTGGATAATTCTTCCGTATTAGCAGAGTTAACCAATAGAAAAAATACCAAAATGGTAAATACATCCATTAATGATACGAGACTCAGGACAGTTGTTCTTTTTCGTAGACCGCCCCTGCTCATCCGCTTGATACGACGCCGGTTTTTCATAGACGCTCCTCAGCGAAGTCATCTTTTATTCGCATCGCAATCGGCTGGTTCGGCGCATCACCGATTGAAATTTGTGGAAACAACTCAGACTGCTCTCTTGAACCATCCTCATGCACTTGCTCGTATGTGCTAACAGCATCCATAACCATTACCAAAACCTGGTATTCCAGATCTGCTTCCATTAATACTATTGAGTCCCGCTTTTCAGGATATTGGCTTTTGATTGCTTTTAGCGAATTTCGCAATACGGCTACATCATATAAACCCTGGTCATCATTGGGTATTCGTTGAATAAGCTGTTTCCCATCGTCTATATCAATCAAATCTTTACGCACAACAATCTGAACATGAAATTTTTTATCACTCACATTTTCCGAAGCAATATCCGATGGCAGGTTGAGATGTAATATGGATATTCTTGAAAACACAGCCGTAATTAATAAAAAAGGTACCAACACCACCATCAAATTCAAAAATGATGTGATATCCAGGCTCGGCGGCTCTTTTAGTTTTCTATAATGATGATGTCGTGACATGCGTCAGCCTATGACTCCTGCCCGGAGAATTCTGCAATTATATTGAGTGTTTTAACCTGCGCCATTTCAAGGCTATCGACAATAGCGGTTGTTTTAGTGGTAAGAACCGCATGCAACAACAAAAGCGATATACCGGCAATCAAACCAAACGCTGTTGTATTCATGGCGACTGAAATATAGCTTGCCAGCAAATCCGCCTTTTCAGCCGGATTGGCGTCTGCAACAGCAGTGAACGCACCAATTAAGCCCATTATCGTCCCCAGCAAACCCAACATGGTGGACATATTAGAAAACAACGCAATGTAGGGTGTACGTTTCTCCAGTTGCGGAATAATTTCCATCATGCCTTCTTCCATGGCGATCTCAATATCATCCCGCCGACGGACCGCGATCCGACGACTTAAGCCCAGGCTTAAAACGGTGCCAAGCTCAGTCGCTGATCCGGAAGCGATTTCGCGTGCACGACCGAAGTCACCTTCCTGCAAAACCTCCCTGACCTCTTCCCATATTCTGCGATTCTGCCTGGTTACAGAAGTCAGCCTCAAAAATCTTTCAATAGCTATAGCCAGACCGACACCAAACACGAGCAAAATTGGGTACATCCAGTAGCCACCCGACTGAAAAAATCCGGGTATAACATACAAGGTTTCCATAACACTTACCCTCTATAGATAACTTAAAAATCAAGGCGGCTCTACTCGAACCTTAATGAAGCAGATCCACCTTCAGGCAATTACATTTATACCAGTCTAAATTCACTCGATACTCGAAATGCTGGCAAAGTCATTCTTTATTAGAGTCATGACTAAACTCGTAATATTCAAGCTCCCGCTTAAACACCTCCCGATCCAGAGGCTGTAATCCTTCATGAAGACTATTGGTCAGTTCCGTTTCAGTTTTAATCTCAGCGTTTCTCCAGGGTACAATAAAAAGGGTTTTGGGTAATTCACTATTACCGATAATTGATATACCACTCACTTCTACTTCATCGCTATCAGCTGCCCTGGCTGGCAATACAATCAGCAATATCAACGAACCAAAAACGACTTTTTTAAAAAAATTTAACGTTATGCCTGTCATGAGCTTCCGACCTTAAGTTTTATTGGCGTATTCTTCTGACGTCGATGTAAATCACTTAACCATATTCGTATCTTTTCAGAATCTTCCGGCACCAGCGCCATATAATACCGATAGTGCTCAATAGCGCATTCTGCGTCCTGCAAATAAATATCACAAAGCACACCCAGATTGTAGTGCGCGATTGCATAATCCTGATCAATGGTCAATGCGCGTTCATACGCGTTACGGGATTGAGAGAAGCGTCCCGTTTTTCGAAGGAGTAAAGCCATCTGAAAGTGCGCAACGGAATTCGCTGGATTAATTTCCAGCGCACGCTGTAAGGCTGCTTCTGCTTTCTCAATGTAAACCTCATTTGTTTCTCCGGCCATTTTCATATAGATAATGGATAAATTAATGCTTACACCTGATAAAGCACTATCTTCCAGATTTAACGACTCAAGCAGCGGTAAAGCCCTGCGATACTGCTGCTTTTTCATAAGCACCAGCGCCTTATTAAACGTTCTCTGATACTCAGCAACAGTCGATTTATGTGCAGCGCCCATGGTCGAGGTGCTTTTATTGAAACTTGTCCCGGCACAAGCCACGGCAAACAGCACAAACAAGGCATAAGCGGCAATTTTAGTTAACTGATGCAAAAAATGACTCCTCTTTTTCCTCTTTTGCATACCGTGCCGGCACCAATTGAGCTAATTGCTTCAGGCTGCGAATTATCCACTGGTTGTAAACACCGGTAGTCATTAGATCAATGTTCTTTTTATGTACATTAATGGCTTTTTCTTCGAATGGATAAGCCTGCTCTTCCAACAATAGTTCGTATTGAATTAGCTCTTCCCCACTCAAGTTAGCCGGCCTTTCTGATTTCAATAAAGCCTGGCTAAATTCAAAATAAATATCTGCAATCTGATACGTTGTGGCAGCAGTAAGATCGGCTACTTGGTACGCCGCTACATCAGCGTAAGCCTTTAAACCCTTTTGCATAAGCCTTTTTTTTCTGGCCAGCGTTTCCTGAAATGGCTCACCCAGCCTGGCATTTTTAAATGCTGTTAGAATTAACCCAGTCAGTTCAAATTGAGCACTGGCTGCCAGATACTTTGTGCGATCAGTGCGCTGCAACCCTGCATTTCGATCCAACATAATAATTTTCTGTAACGCGTTTCGATATTGCCGCTTATGACCCATTTTCAGATACATGTCAGCCAACTTTTTATGCACCTCTGCCACTGGCTCGACTTGCTCCGGGTAACTAGCAATAAAACGCTTATAGGTCCCAATGGCAAGCATGCGCTGTTCTGCCTCAGCATACAAATCAGCTGATTTAAGCAACGCGGCTTGTTTTACTTCCAGGTTATTGGTAAATCTTGATATGCGTTCGTACTCAGCAGCGGCGTCTACTGTTTTACCGCTTTTTTCAAAAACCAGCGCCAGCTTTGTAGCCACATCCAGTTTTCTGTTGCTAACCGGATAGCGTCTACGCAAGATCTGTAACACCTCCTCGGCACGGCGCCATTCCTGCATCGATATAAGTATTGCCGCCGCATCAAGCCCACCTGATTCTGCTATTGGGGAGTTGGGCGCAACTGCAGCAATACGCAGAAAATATCTGATTGCTCCATTATTATCACCAGTCGCTTGCCGCTGCTCGGCTTGCCTGTAAATAGAGGCTGCTAGTTTATCGATAATTGGCCCAATACGTGAATCGTGTTTTGCCAGCAATCTTAATAATCTGCTATACGCCAACTCTGCCTGGTTGTAATCCCCTAAATCAAAATATGAGTGCGCAAGAACAACCCAACAAGCAATGCGATGTTGCTGTTTCACTTTAAACTTACTTTGAGTTACCTTTTCCGCGGCAGTTACTGCACGCGCATAGTCTTTTAGTAAATACAAACTTTCTGCTGTTACGGTTAACACTGCAGCTGCTTGCTTGTGGTCGGGATAGGTATCCGCAAATCGTAATGAAGCGCGAATTAGCTCCTGATGAATACCGGCCCTTAATTCTACAGCGGCCTGTTTTTCGTGCTCTCTATAAGCAAGTACTGCTGCATAAGCTGATTCTGCCGACTTGCTATGCCGGGTGTAGTCATAAGCAGTACGTTCATATTCCTCAGCCGCTTCGCGAAACGCACTATTTTCATATAGCAGTTCGGCAAACAAAAAATTGATTGCCGGCGCCTGCTCGTCACCGGGGAACGAATCAAGAAATGCTCGATACCAGCGTGCAGACTCAATATATAACTGATGCCCGACAGCCGAATCCTTCTCCTGCTGCGACAGTGCATGAAAATGTGTGGCAAGATCATTCAGGTTTTTCTTCAAAAAAACCAGAACATCTGAATGCTGTTCCACCTTGTTGTTATTCCAGTAAATACCCTTTAAATCATACTTGATAGCAAACTGTCGTTTTGCCTCAACAATCAAACCAGGAAACCAGGCTTGCTTATATATTTCAATTGTTCGTATATGGTATTCCGGTGATTTTGTATGCAATGGATACCGCTTAAAAAATGCTTGATAAATGCTTGCTGCATCCTGAAAGCGACGTTTGCTTAAATAGTGCTCCGCCAGATGCGCATAAACCAGGTATTCATACTCTCGAGATCCAACCTCATTAAAGTACTTTTTAACGGACTCCGCTCCACCCATATACGAAAAACTTAAACTAACAACCCTGAAAGTATCTTCGACTCGCTGGTGCTCGCTACTATTGCGATCAGTTTTAATGTGATACCCAGCTGCAGACTTGATGTCGAGCAATTCAATATAGTTGTTTAATGCTTCTTTGTATGCGCCTTGCTTAAATGAACACCAACCTCGCTTAAACAGAGCCCGATCGAAATAAACAGAATCAGTGCCGCGCTGTATAACTTCCGAGTACGCAAGCTTAGCCTGCTCATACTGACGATTAACAAACAAAATTTCTCCACGCCGAAACTGCGATTCAATAGTGTGAATAGAAGTTGGATACTCCTCAACCAGTTTATCCAGTACCGTCCTGGCCTCATCCTGTCTACCGATAGTTTCATAGGCTCGAGCGAGCTGATACATTACCTGATCGTTGCGCTTATATGATGGGTACTTTTTCAGCAGTGATCTATATATGGAAATCGCTTGATTAGTATTACCATTTAGTTTTATTTTTTTGTCCAACTGATATTCAGGCAACAATATTTTCGCGGAAGATTCCAGATCAGCTATACGTGTTGTGCGCTTTTCAAAATCCAGCCTGCTTTCACTGATATCCTGAATTGCATTTTGATCCACGAAACTCTGAATGGATGACACACTGTCCGATTGACCAATTGGAATAGGTTTCGTGGCTTTCTTATTCTCAGCGAGAGCAGCTGAAGGCTCGACATTATCAATTAGTGTTTCTTGTTCTAACTGCAGGTCCGCTAATCGCCGCAGTGCTTCTGGTGTGGTATCTGAATCCACATCAGACTCGGAAAGAAAATCGCGATATGCATGTACAGCCTTTTCTAGTGATTGCTCTATCTCTGTCTCTTCTATCTTTAGCTTTCTGCTGCTTAGACTCCCAATACTGTCTTCAATACGAGACTGCTTACCGCTGCAAGCCACGCATACAATTGTAATCACCACTATTAGCAATAAATACAAATTGTTTAGTGCGCCAGGTTTCATTTCTACTCAGCTCGATCTGTCTCAGGTATCCTGGCTCCTTGCCTCTTTGTCTGGTCAACTCGTCCTTGCGTCCTAATGCGCTCCGCAGCTTCTGCGGCCTGCTTTCGGGTAAAACGATCGTAACTTTCAGCCAGAGCAAAGCGCGCTTTAACACGATAGTCCACTAGCCTGGCTCGTCTAATCTCCAATTCTTGCACCACTGCTTTCTCAAGATAAGTCGCCTGCCGTAAAATAAGCGCCGACGCATTGTCGCGCAAAACCTGTAATCGTCGACTAAATTGATCCAACGAAGCGTCGTTAGCACTGTAACTTTGATAGGCCTGGCGTTTCACTTCAAGTACATTCTGATATCGCTCATTAAGCAAAGTCAGTAATTTATCTAGTACCTTTAATTGTTGCTGCGCTGCATTCAGACGTAAAGCAAACTCAGAATTTATACGCCAGTCTAAAACTCCCTGTAATCTGGCCACTCGCGCTCTGGCTTGCCTTATTCCAGCCTGAGTAGATAGCCGGCTTAGCTTCTGATCTATCTCGATTAGTTGCTTTTCCATACCCAACTCTGCTTGGGTGATAAAAAACCTGGCATCACGTGACTGCTGGGCGTTACCTAGCTGTTGCTCAAACTCATCTCTATGCAACATTAACGCATGCATCAAACCATTCTGTGTTTCAAGCTCTTTTTCTATTACAGGCAATCTGGGCTGATAATATTGCCTACGCAATCTAAGCAGATCCCGAAAAGCCTGAATGCTGGATAAGCGCTGAATAGTGTTCAGACGCAACTGCTCAAGATCACGAATATTCTTTACCGATTCCTGAAAATCGTGTTTTGCCATAAGATCCAGAAGATATCGTGTTGCTGGCGCTTTCTCCTGCATTCGAAGCCTGTGCAAATAGTTTGTACTTTGATCAGTAGCACTCCTGAGCAACGCTTGCCTAAGTTCACCATTCGAAATTGCTTTTATTGAAGCAGACAGATTCTCAATTTCCTGTTCAAACTGAGTTATGGCTTCTTTATATCGCAGAGCTGCCTGACCAAAAAGATTAACCTGCGTATAAGCGTAAGGCAGAGCCAGCAATGCTTCCTGTACCGCGGCATCCTTAGCACTCCTTTGCTGCAATTCAGTCCACGGAACCAGGGCACGATCAAAGTTCTGCTGTGCAACATCTGTCCAGCCGGCCCACAATAAGGCCTTATTGGAAAAGGGACCGCTAAGTCGAACTCGCTCAAAATACGATCGTGCCTCAACAGGGCGTTCAGCCGCTAACATACGATAACCGATGGTTATATTGGCCTTGTCATGCAAGGCCAAAGTTTCCATATCATTGCCAGGTAAGGCACTAACTTCATTAAGCAATTTGATGCCTTTCTCAAGCTGATCGTCCAGCAAATACGCAACCGCCAAATTAAATGCCGCATAACCCTCCAAGAAACTTGATTTGTATATCGGCTTTAGTAACTGTATTGCATCTTTATATTTTGCCTGCAGTAATCTGACTTGAGCGCGTAATAAATCAGAGCGCTGAATCAGACTCCTGCTTGCATCAGAAGCAATAAGATCGAGAGCATGTTCCACAAAATGATAATAGCCCTTGGCGTAATAAATACGGGCCAGACGATAGGCTGCCTGGTTACGGATAGGCTGTGGGATATTTTTTGCATCAAGTACTCGTTGAATTGCCCGACCCGCTCCCTGATGCATACGATAACGTAATTCAAGTTCTCCTACATCGAAATCTATTTCACTTTCTTTATTACTTCGGCGGAGCTGTAGATAGTCGGCGTCTAGTCGAACTATGGCGTCAAAGTATGCGCCCTGATGGGCATAAAAAAGGGCTTCTTTGAAGGAAAGGTCTTGCTGTCTAAAAAAGTCATTTTCTATTGCGCAGACTGAAAGCGTATTCAATAGCGACGCTGTTAAGATTAGGAGTGATAAGAAATGTTGGGGACGACAGCACATAACTTACTCGTCAATCAGTCAACAATTACCAATCTTTGAACTGTATCTGTGGCTCACGACTGCTGGCCGAGATCTGCATTTCAACAAACTTGGCTACAAGTTCTTTTCTGATTGTGGCGATTGCCGTTTTCTCGTAGGGATCTCCTCCGGCAGTCTTGCCGCGAATTGTGGCACTAAGTTTGTGATTACCCGTACTTATGTTGCCGGTATGCAGGCGCTGCACACCACCTTTGCGCAGTGCATCAAGCTCACGAAAAGTATAAATGTAGTTAGCAACCTTTCGGTCATCAATACTGAACTCAATCGAATCCAACCGAAAGTTACGTTTACTCTTTACTGATATGAAAATGGCAATCTGAGTGGTTGATGGAAATAGCAGCCTTTCTTCCAGTTGAGAAAGCTCTTTATTAATATTAACAACTTCTTTTTTTAACGATTGAACTTTACGATCAATAGTCTGCAATTCACCTTCGTTTACCCCGGAACCCTGCCCACAAGCGGCATAAGTAACTAATAACAGAGCAAGAACACAAATCCCATTTCTGATGATCACGCTGTCCTCCAGGGGTACTGCAACGACTGTAACCAGCTCAGCCTAACACAGAAACGATTAGCGTTTATCGTTATAAGGTTTTAGGCATTATTGTTCGTTTCATACTAACCGTTTTTAACTGGTGCTTACACACTCAAGATAAACAAAACTGGCACACTGTAAAAAAACAGAAGAAGCAGTGCCAGGAAAGAATTCACATTTTACAACAGGCGGATTGTTAAAACGCGTCCTAATCCTGGCGTAACCGATCAATCAGTCGTTCAGTTGAACTACTAACATCGATACCGGATACCGACTCACCTTCCAGTACAGGTAAGACAGAGTTAGCCACCTGCTTACCGTATTCCACACCCCATTGATCGTACGAATTGATATTCCAGATCACACCCTGTACAAAAATCTTATGCTCATACATTGCAATCAGTGCACCTAAGGCAGCGGCTGTCAATTGGTTCGCGATCAGCGCATTACTGGGTTTATTACCGGCAAACTCCCGGTAAACCGCCAGCTTTTCACAATCTGAAATGGATGCCCCTTTTGCCTTCATTTCAGCTGTTACTTCTGTATTGGTTTTACCACGCATTAAGGCTTCCATCTGCGCCAAGGCGTTAGACACAAGCATGCGCTGCTGATTGCTATAGGGAGAGTGGCTATCGCGCGCGACAATAAAATCTGCCGGAACAGTTTTCGTTCCCTGATGGAGTAATTGATAAAATGCATGTTGTGCGTTGGTACCCGCACCACCCCAGAGTATTGGCCCGGTCTGGTAGTTGACCGGATCACCAATACGATCAACACCCTTGCCATTGCTTTCCATATCTGCCTGCTGCAGATAAGAAGGAAAACTATTTAGATGCTGAATATACGGCAGCACAGCATAGGTTTCTAAATCCATGAAATTGTTATACCAGACACCAAGCAGGGCCAGCATTACCGGAATATTCTGATCCAGCGGTGCCTGGCGAAAGTGCTCATCCATTTCATAGGCCCCAGCCAGCAAATTCTCAAACTGTTCCATACCCAGAGAAATGGCAATGGGTAAACCAATCGCCGACCATAAAGAGAAACGGCCTCCTACCCAGTCCCACATATCAAACTGCGCATCCGGATTGATGCCAAATTCTGTTGCCAATTTATTGTTTGATGTCACCGCAACAAAATGCTTGTCAATTTGATCCTCACTACCACCCTGCGCCAAAAACCAGGCACGGGCAGCCAGTGCGTTGTTTAGTGTCTCCTGTGTTGAGAAGCTCTTTGAAGACACAATAAATAATGTTGTCTCAGCATCACATTTTTGCAGGGTGTCATGAATATGCGAACCATCGATGTTGGAGACAAAATGCATGGCCAAATCTTTTTTTGCATAAGGCGCCAGTGCCTGGCAAACCATCATTGGCCCCAGATCTGAACCACCAATTCCAATATTAACGACACTACTGACAGGCTTCCCACTGTAGCCCAGCCACTCTCCAGCACGTACTCGGTCTGAAAAATCGCGCATCTTTTTCTGAACTGCACGGACCTGGGCGATAACGTCCTCTCCATCAACTTCGATTGACTCATCGGAACGACGACGTAAAGCAATATGCAGTACCGCCCTGTCCTCGGTGTGATTAATTTTCTCACCGGCAAACAACTTGCTGCGCCATTGCTCCAGTTGCCGCTCTTCCGCCAACTCCAGCAATAGCTTCAAGGTTTCATCATTGATCAGATTTTTTGAATAATCGAGCTGCCATCCCGCTGCCTCAAGAAAATAGCGATCACAACGTTCAGGGTCTTGCTCAAACAGCTTGCGCATATGTTGTGCGGAGATTTCCGTAGCGTGTTGTTGTAATGATTTCCAGATAGGTGAGGTAGTCAGGGAACTGGACATTTTTAGATAATCCTTTAGTACGATTGATCAGCGGGCAGACTGGCTGCCGCAGTAATTTAAAGACGCAGTATCGTTGATACCTTATAGATTCAGGCGATGATACAGCAATAGAAAATAAACGGATTTATGCAGCTTGAACAGGAATGGAGTTGGCAGTACGAATAATCCTGTTTTTTTCATCCAGATAGACCAATGTCGGTTTGTGCAAAGCCGCCTCATGCGCATTAAGTTCGGCATAACTGCAAATAATAACCCGATCACCGGGTCCAGCCTTATGTGCTGCCGCGCCATTCACCGATATCACTCCAGAACCATCTTCGGCACGAATGGCATAAGTAATCAATCGCTCACCATTGGTAATGTTGTAGATCTGGATTTGTTCATATTCATGAATACCAGCGGTATCCAGCAAGACACCGTCGATCGCGCATGAACCTTCATATTCCAGTTCCGCATGCGTGACGGCTGCTTTATGTAGCTTCGATTTAAGTAATGTAACCTGCACTGTTTTCCCGTGATTCTGATGCTGTCTGGGGACTATCCATTATTAAAAAAATTAATACTAAAACTTAAAAACCTCAACATTATAGCTTATTCCGAGTGGATTTCTACATTGTCGATCAATCTTGCGGAGCCCAGCTGTGCTGCGGCTAAAACCACTATTTTCCGGTCCTCAGATGCGGGTATACCCATATCGTCAGATTTTCGGATTTCGAAGTAATCGGTACAAAATCCGGCATTATTAAGTTGCTCAATAGCAGCGTCTTGTAGCGCCTGAAAATTGCGTGATCCGCTATTAATTTTGTCTGCCGTTTGCTGCAAAACTTGATGCAGTTGCATTGCCAACTTACGTTCATCGGCACTGAGGTAGCGATTACGCGAACTCATCGCCAGGCCGTCTTCCTCGCGTACGGTATCGACACCAATAATTTTGATTGGAAAATTGAGTTCACTTACCAGTCGTCGAATAACTAAAAGCTGCTGATAATCTTTTTTGCCAAATACTGCGACATCGGGCTGCACCAGATTGAAAAGTTTCGCCACAACCGTCGCCACACCCTCAAAATGACCCGGTCTGGTGGCCCCGCACAATATTTCGCTTAAGCCTGGCACCAGCACCCGCGTTGCGGCCTCTCGACCTTTTGGGTAAAGCTCGGATTCACCTGGTGTATACAGCAGATCAACTGCCAAACTTTTTAGCGCACTGCGGTCTTCATCCAGCGTACGCGGATACTTCTCAAAATCCTCGCCCACTCCAAATTGCAGCGGATTGACAAAAATACTGACTATTACCCGATCTGCTTCGCGTCTGGCCTGCTCAACCAGGTGCAGATGGCCAGCGTGTAAATTACCCATTGTTGGCACAAAAACCAGAGATTGCTCAGCCAATCGCCATTTATGCAACTGACTGCGCAATGCTGCGATAGACTCGATTTCCAGCATGGGGTCGCTATTCAGTAAGTGTGCTCGTTGGCAGGAAAGGTAGCTGCTTTAACTTCTTCGACATAGGCTCGGACCGCCGCTTCAATAGAATCCGCACCCAACATAAAGTTTTTTACAAACTTGGGCAGTGGCCCAGGCGTTATGCCGAGCATGTCATAAAGCACCAGTACCTGGCCATCGCAATCAACTCCCGCACCAATACCGATAACCGGCACCTGAGAATTTTGCGTGATCATCTTAGCCAGTTCGGCTGGTACGGCTTCGAGCAATAACATATCGGCGCCAGCCGACTGTAAATCCTCAGCCTGTTTCAACATCAACTGTGCGGCCGCTTCATCACGACCCTGTACACGATAGCCACCCAGCTTATGTACAGATTGCGGTCTTAATCCCAGATGTGCACACACCGGTATTCCCTGATCAGCCATCGCCCGCACTATTTTCTTTTGTGCGGCACTACATTCCAGTTTCACCATATGCACTTCAGATTCTTTCATCATGCGGCTGGCGTTGACTAAGGCAACATCTACTGACGGGTAACTCATAAACGGCATATCGGCAATGATTAAGGGTCGCCCGTTACCACGTCGTACTGCTGAACAGTGATACACAGTATCGTCAACGCTTACCGGCAGGGTGCTATTGTGACCCTGTACCATTTGCCCCAACGTATCGCCAACCAGAATCACATCGACGCCGGCACGATCGAGTAAAGAGGCGAAACTTGCATCATAGGCCGTCAGCATGGCGATTTTCTCGCCCTGCTGCTTCATCTGCTGCAAGGTTCTTAAACTGACGGAGCCTGCTGATTTCATGGCTTGGACCATTTATGCCTAAAGGTTTAATGATAGCGGATTAAAGTAATGGCGCCCGCTGCGAATTGTCCGTATTTGATTTAGAAGCTGCAAGTAGTCATCTTCACTATCGATCAGGTTAATGTCGCTGGCGTTCACAATGAGTAGTGGCGAATCATGATAATTATAGAAAAACTCCATATAAGCATCACATATCCTTTGCAGATATGCTGCTTCCACGCGCTGTTCATAGACGCGGCCACGCCTGCCAATGCGGGCAAGCAATACCTCGACGGGGGCCTGCAGGTAAATAACCAGATCAGGCTTCGGTGCATCCACTGTCAAATGTGAATAAACCTGCTGATAGAGCTGTAATTCATCGCTGTCCAGTGTTAACTCTGCAAACAACCGATCCTTTTCAATTAGAAAATCAGCAACCCGCACGGGATTAAACATATCAGACTGACGCAAATCATTGACCTGTTGCGCACGCTTCAGCAGAAAAGATAACTGAGTGGGTAACGCAGCTTGTCGCGGATCACGATAAAAGCGCTCAAGAAATGGATTCTCTTCAGCTGCTTCCAGCAGCAATTCGGTATTAAACGATGATGCCAGGCGTTTTGCCAGGCTGGTTTTACCCACGCCAATTGGTCCTTCAACAACAATGTAATCAGCTTGTTTATCTGACATATTTCAAATCATGGCTATCTATTGAGTTTGCGGTAAATATTTAATCCGGTTTTGTCACATTGTTGCACTAATCGCTGCAAAATCCCTACTCCCGGTATGGTCAGGTTCTGAGTGATTTCCCGCAAAGGATACAGCACAAATGCCCGTTTATGTATTTCTGAATGAGATACAACCAAGGCCTTTTGCTTAAAGCGCTGCTGCCCATACAGCAATATATCCAGATCCAGTGTTCGCGGCCCCCAGCGTTCCTTGCGCACACGTCCTAGACGGTTTTCTATTTGCATCAGTTTCCGTAGCAACCAGTGGCACGGCAGGCTGGTTCGAAGCTCCGCCACTGCATTCAAATAGTTTGGTTGGGACTGTAAATCACCACCATCATCAGGCATCGGTAGCGCTGTGCTTTCATAAATACTGGATAGTGCGACCACCTGAATACCATCAGCCAGCGACAGATACTGTAATGCTTTAGCAAGCTGCTGAGTGGGATTTCCGAGATTGGCGCCCAGCCCAATATAGGCCTTGACACAAAAACTCACTCAGCTCCCACCTTACGTCTAGGGCGCATACGGGTCGTTCGACGACGACGCGATTTTTTAGGCTTTGGCGGATTGGGCATATTCTCGGCCATTACAATCTGTTCACTGATTGACTTATCCTGAATTTCAGTCCACCAGTCAGCACGATCCTGTACCGCCTCGCCCGCATGTCCCCGTAAACACAGAAAATCATAGGCTGCGCGAAAACGGGGATGGTGCAACAAATGCAGAGCGCGCTTCCCGTGGTAGCGCTGCATACGTGGCTGCAAACCCCAGATTTCTCGAATGACTGCTGTAAAACGCCGTGGCACTGCCGTTGTCGCTACTTGTCTCTGAATGACAAAAGAAGCTGCTTTCTGAATTTCTATAACATTGGGCAAGGAACCACCTGGCTTAAATCTGAGTTTTCGTAACAGTGGTAGCCAAAGAAGCGCTGCATACAAAAAAGCGGGTGTCACCGATTTGCCTTGTCGAATGCGCTCATCGGTATTATCAAGGACGTGTTCAATCAGTGACCGGGCAAAGGGAAATGATGAAGAGCGCAAACAATCCTCGGCATCGGGAAACAGGTAACTTAGCAAACCGTACTGTTCCAGCACTTCAAAAGTTTTTCTGGCATCTCCACCATGAAACAGCTTTAGCACTTCATCAAATAGTCGCGCTGCCGGAATTTCCGTCAGCAATTCTCCCATTTCACGTATGAGTCCCGCTGTATTGGGATGTATCTTAAACTCAAGCTTGGCTGCAAATCGCAATGCCCGCAGCATCCGCACTGGATCTTCCCGATATCGTTTTTCCGGTTCACCAATTAATCGAATTACGCCTTTGCGAAGATCCTCGATACCGCCAACGTAGTCAATAAGGGTGAAATTCGCGATATCGTAGTACAGGGCATTCATAGTGAAATCACGTCGCCAGACATCTTCCTCTATGTCACCGTAAACATTATCCCGCAGGATCATACCGCTCTCGGTATTCATGCGATCCCCGTTGGACTCGTTTTGGGCATCGCTCTTGCCGCGAAAGGTGGCCACCTCAACCACGTCGCGACCAAACAGGATATGTGCCAGACGAAAACGCCTTCCAATAAGTCGGCAGTTATCAAATAAGCACTTTATTTGTTCCGGGCTGGCATCTGTCGCAACATCAAAATCCTTGGGATGCCGGCTTAACAGCAAATCTCGCACGCAGCCACCAACCAAATGCGCCTTATATCCCGCATTGTGCAGGCGATACAGCACCTTTAAAGCATTGTCATTGATATCAGCGCGGGAAACGTTGTGATCCGACCGTGCAATGATATTGGGTAAGGAGGGCAATCTATTGAGTTCTTGTTCGAAGGAAAGGTGAATTCTAGCCAATCCAGCCGAACTGAACAACGCGCAAGATACCTATTAACACGAAGCCATCCGGCTCAAACCGGGGCATATGTCCCCAATCAGCTTATCTAGGCAAAAGAATCCTTTATAAAGTCTGCTCTGTTGCCGATAGCAGCGAATACAGGTGATTCCGGTCTAAGCCAACTCAATGAAACTGCAAAAGCAAGATTTAATTAAAAATGCCAGGCTGCCAACATCGATCGATGTTATTACCAATCTGCAGCAAAGCATATCGGATGGAATAGCCTCTGCGTCAAGTTTCGCCGCTCAGCTTGAGACCGATGCTGGGCTAACCGCGCGCATACTCAGACTGGCGAATAGCGCATACTACGGTCGTGGTGACATCGAAACGGTTGAGCAAGCCATTGTGCTGATCGGAGAAAATGATTTGATTTCTCTGGTTCTGACGACCGAGGTGATTGATGCTCTCAGGTTTAAAAGCAGCGAATTTAGTCTGCTGCAATTCTGGAAGGACAATATCTACGCCGCGCTTAGCGCGAAGATAATAGCACGGCAACTGGAACGCCCAAGAGCGCAACTTTTTACAGCCGCTTTATTACGGAAAATCGGTTGGGTCGTACTATGGCGAGCCAATTCTGCTATTGCAGCAAAACTGGCAGATTTGCTTAAAGAATCAGAGCAACCCGACCATGAGGTCGAAAAGGACTTTTTAGGTTTTGATCATGCAACCCTGGCTGCCGAGTTGCTCACATACTGGAAACTACCCACATCGATAACCGAGCCTGTCCGCTTCTACCTGTATCCAGAAACAGCTCCCAAAAAAAACAGGCGCGACGCATGCATCCTCTACCTTGCAGATATGCAAATGCAGGGAATCTTAAACGCCACCGCCCTGAATGTTAGCCAACATCAATGGGCTGAAGATATTCTTAAAACACCACTAGAGGATCTACTAGCAAAGGCCGGGGAAGAAATATATGTGCACTACGACAAAATGCTGCAGATGTTGATTGGTAGTGAATTTACACAATCCAATCAAATTGAGCTGAGTGTATAAATCCGATATCACTTTCTAAGACGATCCTAGTTAAATGCCATTAAACTAATATAATATTTTTTTATGTACATCAGAATGTTAAAGCCTAATTTAGAATACGTCTTAAAATCCATTATTCAGTTAATGTGCTTCCAAACTTTTAAGACCATTACTTTTTACAGGGGTATTAAAATTTTTTATTCTGGATTTAATCAAAGACAACAAAATATTTTTTGGCAAAAACGTTCATATAGTTCTACACTAGAAGCATCTCGGCTTAACTTTTTTACCGATAGGGCAGACCAACTAATCGGGCACACTTTTCGTTTCGACACTTTATCGTCGTAACCAGGATGACAAACAATGATGCATCAGAGTATTTACAATTCAGATTTTGTGGGAAGTTGCAAAGAAACTATTGCCTCATCTGAAGGCCACATAAATCCAGACACTCAATTTCACTCTATACGAGTAGCTTTGTTAGCAGAAGAGATGGGGCGCGCGTGCAGCCTGTCTTACGATAATATGCTGAAATTGAAAATTGCTGCTTTTCTTCACGATGTTGGCAAAACCAACATCCCAGAAAACATACTCAACAAGCCCAGCAATCTTGACGATTACGAATGGAAATTGGTAAGACACCACTCTGAGTATGGTCAAAAAATCATTAGCAAATTGAATACGCCATTCTGTAAAGAAGCCTCGTACCTGGTAAGACATCACCATGAACGCTGGGATGGTAATGGCTACCCGGATAGACTTAGTCGACAAAATATTCCCATCATTTCCAGCATTATCTCTCTTGTCGATTGTTATGACGCAATAACGCAATCAAAACCGTACCGAAATAAATTCAGTCATGGTCAGGCAATACGGATTATGGAAAATGATGTGGGAACTAAATTTGACCCTTATATTGCAAAAATATTTTTCTCGGTTGTCGATAACTACCAAGACGAAGTTTAATACTTCAGAAAAACCATGCTTTGACACTACGCGTCTGAGCTGTCTTCGAACCACGCCAGCTTATTCTGCAGGGTAACCACTTTGCCCACAATGCATAATCCAGGGGAACTAATTCCTCTGGATAAAACTTTATCTGGCAGGCTTTTCAAATCCGCAACTAAAACACGCTGATGACGGGTGGTACCCTGCTCCACTACCGCTGCCGGAAAGCTTTCGGGTAAACCGAATTCAATTAACTTTTCACAAATAATATTCAGATTTTTTATACCCATATAAAAAACCAGTGTTTCATCTTCAACGGCCAGCTTTTGCCAATCGAGCACTAATTCACCTTTATGCGAATGGCCCGCGACAAAACGACAAGCGCGCGCATACTCTCGATGCGTTAGCGGTATTCCGGCATAACTTGTACAGCCGCTTGCTGCAGTAATTCCAGGCACAATCTGGAAAGCAATGCCAGCCTCGGCCAGTGCTGTCGCTTCTTCTCCACCGCGACCAAACACAAAGGGATCACCGCCTTTTAGTCGAACAACCGTTTTGCCCTTGGAAGCGTTTTCAATCAGCAGTTTGTTAATTTCACTCTGCGGCACGCAGTGATTGCTGCGCTGTTTGCCAACATAAAAACGTTCGGCATCACGACGGGCAAAATCAAGCACCTCATCTGTAACCAGACGATCATAAAAAATGACGTCCGCTTTTTGCAGCAATCTTAATGCACGAAACGTTAGCAAATCCGGATCGCCAGGACCGGCACCTACCAGATACACCTCGCCTTTACCGATGTGAGACCTTTGGCCTTTTTCCAGACTATTTTTTAACGCATCGTTTGCTGCCGAATAGCGCCCGGCAAACACCATCTCAGCAACTGGGCCATTCACTATCCATTCCCAAAAACGCCGCCTGGCTTTCTCATCAGTAAAAACCTTTTTTACCTGTTTACGATAGCGCCCCGCTAAAGCGGCCAATCTACCGAAGGCTGCTGGTATGTCACTTTCCAGTTTCGTTTTTAAGACTCTGGCCAATACCGGCGACTGCCCTGAACTTGATATCGCAATGGTTACTGGCTCACGCTCAATAATTGAGCCAAAGGTAAAGGTACATAAATCAGGTGTATCCACAACATTAACCGGAATGGAATGCTCCTGCGCAATTCTGGAAACCTTCTTGTTGACGCTGGCATCATTTGTCGCTGCAATCACAAGAATTACATTTTCAATATCGCCGTCCTGAAACTCACGTGCCTGATAAGTAATTTCTCGAGTATCGAGTTTTTGCTGCAGTGCAGACTTAAGCTCTGGCGCAACCACCCTAACCTCAGCCTGCGCTTTAAGCAGCAATCGCACTTTACGGGCCGCAACCGCACCACCACCAACAACCAGACAGGGGCGTTGTTTTATGTTTAGAAATAGTGGTAACTGTTGCATGGCGTATCAATCTTAATGGATTAGGGGTTAATAGCCTAGCCTGTTACCAGGTACAAACAAATTGGTAAGGTCAATACAGACAACACTGTAGACAAAGTAACTGCTGCGGCAAAAAAAGCAGTATCCAGCCGGTACCGATCACAAATCACGATACCCAGAACCATACATGGCATGGCCCCTTCAACAATAACCGCTGACAAAAGCGGGCCTGTTAGCCCAACATATCCAGCTGCCATCCATACCACTACCGGAAATGCAATAAGCTTTATCGCAACAATTGCAACTAACCAGCCACGATGGCCACGCATACCATTTTTCCACTGCAAACTCATGCCAATCGATAGCAACATCAAAGGTACAACGCATGCTCCCAGCTTCTGTATAAAACTAAAAATGATCTCAGGTGGTTCGATATTCAGACTGTTTAGTAGCAAGGCACACAGCATCGCCCAGAATGGTGGCACCTTCAGCAAAGATAAAAATGGCGAGAACGGCTTATCGTCCTTACTGTAATATCTGGCGATCATTACCCCAACGGACAACAGGATCGGTGTTGAAGCCAGCAAATCATATTGGATAGCAACACTTCTCGACCATGCACCAAAACTTGCCTCCAGCACGGGCAAGCCAAGATATACAGCATTTGAAAATGAAGCCGCCAGGATTGCGGCACCAGCAGATACAGGCGGCATACCAACGACTTTAGTAAATATCCAGGTTACTAATAATGCCACCAGTACACCTGACGCCGAAGCCAGTGCAATCCTTAAGGAGTCAAGTCCAATGGGAGCTTTCCACATCACCGCCAGCACTAAAGCAGGCAGAAATAGATAGTAGACCAGGCTTGTTATGCTGCGCCGAACCAGTTGTACATCAATACCACCTGGTTTCAGCCACACCCATAAAGTGCCAAACAGCACTATCGCCATCATTTGTATTAACGCACTTGCCATCTATTTCGTGGGTAATAAAACTTAAAATTACATACAAAGAAAAGGGCCAGTTGCTTTTACGCGACTGGCCCGAAAGAATTATACTGCTTTAGAAGGACTAAGTACCAGAGCAGCTACAACGCATCATCATCCGTCTCTCCGGTACGAATACGTACAGCACGCTCAATTTCACTGACAAAGATTTTGCCATCACCGATTTTACCTGTTTGAGCCGCTTCCCTGATTTTTTCCATGCAGGCATCCAACATATTATCTGATACAACTATTTCAATTTTTGTTTTGGGCAGAAAATCAACAACGTATTCAGCACCACGGTAGGTTTCAGTGTGACCCTTCTGTCGTCCAAAGCCACGTACGTCAGTTACGGTTATACCGGCAACGCCAGCCTCAGCAAGAGCATCACGCACGTCGTCAAGTTTGAACGGTTTAATGATTGCTTCAATTTTTTTCATAATTCACCTGTCTTAATCTCTATACGGTTAGTTTAACGCCAATAATGTTTTCAAGCTAAAAGATTCTGCTCCTTGTAGCGGTATTCGCAACAAAGGCGCGTCACTGTAGATCAAAGCTTCTTAAAATCACTACTGATCAGAAGAACCGGCACTAAAACTTGGGTTGGCACTAATATTGTGAATACTAAGATCTGCTCCATTAAATTCCTCTTCTTCACTTAAACGTATTCCAACGAC
>CAJHXT010000014.1_pt1 | contig 34709 bp, 28 predicted proteins | sample 9198451 | NCBI WGS metagenome assembly CAJHXT01 (sample SAMEA7708326, study PRJEB35096) | sediment metagenome | biome: marine neritic benthic zone biome [ENVO:01000025]; feature: sediment [ENVO:00002007]; material: shallow marine sediment [ENVO:03000034] sea grass bed [ENVO_01000059] ... | reverse complement strand
GGTATTAATAATATCCAAAGCTTGCCGATATAGCTGGGAGAACTCGCGATAGTTCCAACAGGCAGCGATACAGCGAAATGAAAGAACAGTCCAGGCAAACAGAAAACAGTCCAGCTACAGGCATGGCTGCCGCACAAATTGTGCAGTCAGCGCTACGCAAAGATGTAACGGTATCTGAACTGGGTGATTTAGCTCAATCCGATGCCGCTTTTGCCTTACGAGTCTTGAAACTGGTGAATAGTGCGGCTTTTCGGCGGGCTACCGAAGTTACAGACGTACCACAGGCGGTATCATTGCTGGGCGCGCGTGGTATGCGCAATCTCGCGTTAAGCCTCGTGGTGACGGATATGGCCCCGTTGTCGGAATGTGGCGAGAAAATTTTGGCTAACTGTTTACGACGCGGTGTAGCAGCAAGAGAAATAGCCTTTGTGCTGGGCGAAAAGGAAGCCGATCGATTTTTTATGATTGGGCTGTTTCTGGAAGTTGGCATGTTAATGTCGTCAAGTGAGGAACTTGAGGTGTATTCAAAAGTCTCTTCGCGGCCCAGCGGGCAACGAATCCTGTTGGAGAAAGCAGCAAATCTTACTCCGCATCCTGAGCGGGGGGCTGATATTGCAAAAGAGTATCAGCTACCTGAAGAAGCCGTTGTCGCCATTTCCAATCACCATGACGATCATATTCCTGCTGAGCGAACCGCCGCTGTGGCCTGGTTGGCAGAGCGTATGGCTGGTCTTTTTGAGTCGGGCGAAGTGACTCAGCAGCAGTTGGTGATTAGTGAGGCAGCAGAAAAGCTTGGTATGCAGCCGGATAGGGTTGGTCAGATTATGCAGGCAATTCCAGATCTGGTTGACGCAATGGCTGGTGCATTTGATCGCAATATTGGGGCTCAGCCGACTGTTGATAAGCTAATTATTGACGCCGCAAAAGAGTTGGCTGATATGAACCTGCACTATGAAGAACTGGTGCAAACCTTGAGAACAGTATTATCAGAGAAAGATGCCCTTACCAAACAACTGCAGGATGCGAACGAAAAGCTATCCCGCCTGGCACGCAATGATGCGCTAACTAAGTTGCCGAATAAGCGGGCTTTCGACCTTGAGTTTCGTCGCGATATTGCACGAGCGCAGCGCGAAAAAACCTGGTTGAGTCTGGCGATACTGGATATTGATTTCTTCAAAAAATTTAATGATACCTGGGGACATAAGGTAGGCGACAAGGTTTTGCAAATGATCGGTATTGTCTTGCCCCGAGTTTTACGTAAAGGAGATTTTGCAGCACGTTACGGTGGTGAAGAATTTGTTGTACTGATGCCAAACACCAACGCTGAAGGTGCATTTATTGCTGCTGAGAGACTGCGGCTTGTAATTGAAAAGACTACGTTATCAAATAACGATAATCCGCTAAAAGTTACAGCAAGTTTTGGTGTCGCCAGCATCAATAGCCCTGATGGAGAAGATTTGGAACAAAAAATATTTGAGCGTGCTGATGCAGCGCTTTACAGGGCTAAAGAAGCCGGCCGAAATAAAGTGATTGTAGATGAACTATAGGGCCTGAGACGACAACAAAACTGGTTGTCGAAACTAAGTCTTGCCACCAATATGCGGAGCTATAAAGCTTTCCCGTCAGTGTGTATGACCGCATTCACCATGGTGGACGTGGCCATGCTCGAGTTCATCTTGCGTTGCTTCTCTGATCTCAACTACTGAAACAGAGAAAAACAGGGTCTCACCCGCTAAAGGGTGATTAGCATCAACGGTAACCTCTTTCTCAGTGATCTCGGTAATGGTAACAATATGTTCACCGGTATCAGATTCAGCACGAAGCCGCATACCGATTTCAAGCGACTCAATATCTTTGAAGTGATCAATTGAGACGTTTTGAATTAATTCTGGTTGGCGTTCGCCATAAGCGAGGTCCGGATTGATTTCTACTTCTAATTTATCACCAACCTGTTTGCCGCTTAGTTCGTTCTCCAAACCTGGAATAATATTGCCTGCGCCATGCAAATAGGCAAGCGGCTCACCACCATCTGATGAGTCAAGGGTTTCACCCTGACTATTCTTCAAATTATAATGAATAGAGACAACTGTATTTTCTGCGATTTGCATGGGGTATCCTTTTTAAGCAGTATGTATTGTTAGCAAGCTGAGTTGTTGCCTGGGAACCTGGTTAAATAAATTGATGGCCAGCTAAAGATAAAAATTTGAATAATTAGAAGCGATAACCCACACCAATACCAATATAGTCCTGCCGGAAATCGGTATTGTTTTGGTCGGTGTTGGAGAAGAAGTCACTAAATTTCATTTGCATAGTTTCCAGGGTGATATCAAATGAACTGGAAATCGGATGAGTAATTCCCAACCGCAAATAGAAATCTTTTTCAGAGTTAGTATTGCTTCCTGATCTGCTTATCGTTGGGAAGTTTGGGTATTCAACCTCGTAATTAAAAACTGAATCCCAACTAAATAATCCCACACCCACCCAAACTTGAAAGAGATCGCCTACCGGCGCCTCGCCCCTAACGCCAAGTGTAAAACCTGTTGTATCGTACTCAGTGAGGATGTTGCGGTCTAATGTTGATTCCAGTGTCTTAATTGGCTCAAAGGAAATGCTACCTAATTCTACTGAAAAGTGCTTACTAAATCGGTATCCACCAAATAATGCATAGCCGTTGGACTCGTTAAACTCCATATCGGTGGTGCTGGCACGGGAGACGACATTAAAAAGATAAATACCTTCCAGGTTAAAACGATCATCATTGGGTGCAGCTGAAACGAAACTGCTTACAATAAGCAGAGAAAAAAGTATATTGACACGTTTGGTTTGCATTGTAGATTCAAATTAGGAAGATGGTGGGCTACTGTATAAGACAATTGATTTTGACTCGTGCAGCGCATTTATAAAACTATTGCCTGAAAAAGTTGGATCAATCACACCTGCTGCGTTCTTTTCAACTCGAACCAGTATTTCGCAGGGCATCTCTTCAAAAAACTTACGATCTTCGAATATTTGCTCCTGAAGAAACTCGTCAATCAAAAAAGTTACGAATCCCGGGTCGCCGGTTATTTCGATAGTACCGCTTTGAGTAAAAACTCGACCTGCAAGACAATTTGATTGGTAAGCAACCAGAAGTTCGTCTGATGAGCCGCTGGGTGACCACTCAATGGTCACACTATCAGTTTCAACTGTATAGTATGTATCTAGGTCGGTGGATACAGATGAGTCTGGGGAGGTGACGTCAACATAGGGAACAGTTACCGTTGAGTTAGGGGCATTAAAATACAGCACATCGAAGTCTGGCGCAGTGGTATCATCGGTTGGGAACCATGTAATGATATCTTCAGGAGGAGTAGTTCTTTCTATATCGACCGTAATAGGCTGGCCTGATACGCCGCCATTGAAAAATTTCGCGGTATGAATCGGTTCTCCAGTATTGTCAAAAGAAGATTGAAGTTCGGTAGATCGTTCTGTTGGCTGAACCGAAATAACAACATTATCAAGTTCGATCGTCCCATTAACTGATGTAGGCTTCTCGTTGGAAATAATCTGTAGGCCGATCAGTCTGACATTAGTTAGCGTAAAGTTATCGCCTTTACCAATTAGCAATGAATCATCTATATTTGTTGAAGAAATAGTATTCCATTCGTCTCCATTCAAACTGCTTACATTAATAGTGTTAGAAAGCGGTGAAGTACCATCAATGTTTAGAGCGGCAACATTGTTACTACTGTCAATAACAATCATCTGAATTTGTAGATTACCATCGTCTACATAGCTTAGAGGGACGTAGACATCGAGTGTAATAGAACCGTTACTTAGATCCAAAGGGCGGAAAAGATCACCAACCACGGCAACCACGTCGTCTGTTGCATCGTCCCATACGGTATTTACCAGCAACCGATCGTTCAGAGAGTCGTGTGAAACCGACGCAGTAGCGTCGGTTTCAGAAATTGTCAGCCCATCCCATGGTTTAGTGTCTGAACTAAAATCAAAGGATGCTCCAGTATTGACCGCTGTAGCCACTATGGAATCGCCAGTAACTAAACTGAATGGATTCATATTACCGTCTGATACATCATAGAGTTTTACTGTAACCTCAGTGACTTGCTCAATTCTGGATGTACTAGTAGATAATTCCTCAAAGGTTTCTAGTGTAATTTCTGCCTGGATTCTCGGTGACTCAGGTCCCCTGGTTGATGATGGAGTCGGATCCAGATCGTTGTCGCAGGCAAACATCAGAATTGAGATGAGTAACAGGCAACTGGCTTGGAAAAGACGTAGTTTAATTGTGCAGGGCATAAATTGTATTTTTCTTAAAGATAGTGAAATCCAGTCTACTGGCAAATTCTTCATGCTGTTGTGCTGTCGTATTCAGCTGTTGCGCGAGGCGGCACATTCTAGGCAATTCTGGCCATTTCGTCCATGTAATCGAAACAGGATTGTCCATTTAAGCGGCTCAATTTCCATGAAATACCAAGATTTCAGTGATAACGGGCCAAAATTAGATAGAAAAGTTCAAAAAAGCTTAATTGGCTACTACCTGGGAGATAGGTGCCCCAGAAGCAGAATAGTCAGATTTTGAGCTAAGAACGCTATCCTTTTGAAACTAAACAGGCGATGAAGCATACTGCTTCACTGCTATTCTGGTTTTGAGGAATATCTGAATCATGCCCGTTATGTTGTACAAGCTAAATGGTGTACCCGATGATGAAGCAAATGAATTACGTGTTCTGCTGGACGAGAACGGGATTGATTACTATGAGACTAGTGCTGGTAACTGGCGTATTTCCATGGCAGCGATCTGGCTTAAAAACAAAGATCAGTACCAACAAGCAAAAGACATACTTGCAGCGTATCAAGCTGATCGAGAAGAAAGTGCGCGTCTGCAATTTAAGCATTTAAAAGCCGAAGGAAAGATCCAGTCATTTATGGCGAGAGTGCTGCAAGAGCCAGTGAGGTATTCTCTGTATTTTCTGGTTATTACCGTTGTTCTTTATTTTTCTATTATCCCATTCTTCTATTTCACCCAATGGTTGGGTGGAAGCTAACGCTGAATCTTTAAACTATCATTACGGGCCAGCAGTTTTCGGTTCTATTTTACGGAGTACTGGCAATAATTTTCGAAAAGTATTAATCCCCAGACTGCTACTGTCATCAATAAGCTTAGTAATACCGCAGCCGATCCAAGATCTTTAGCGCTACCTGCAAGTTTATGATACTCATCTCCAACACGATCAACCGCAGCTTCAATACCTGAATTAAGTAATTCAGTGATTAAGGTGACAAAGCAAACTCCTACCAGTAATGCTTTTTCTACTGCGTTATCACCAAGCCACAAGCCTAATGGGATCAGGATTAACCCAAGTATTAATTCCTGCCGGAATGCTGATTCGTGCTTCCATGCAAATCGGAATCCCTTAAAGGAATATTTTGTAGCACTGATTAATCGACGCAATCCAGTTTCGCCAGGTTTCATGACTGAGCACTCTTTTGTTATTTAATCGCAGAATGTTACATGAAGAATGGGTTCTAATTGAATTTTTTTCGCTAGATGACATTAATTTTCGTAGAGATTGGCAAGCCTTTTCAACAGTCGGAAAGTGGAGCATTCTGCCGCGTATGCATTGTCTCCAGCGCCGATTTTTTCGTGTCTTTGAGGATTGTTTAAAAGCAGCACAATTTGTTTGCTGAAGTCATTCAAATGGTTCTCTGCGATCCTAAAAATGCATGACGAATTAGTACCAGCAAGACCTGCCAATAGATTAAGCGATACAGCATCTGATTTCAGACGCGAGGCTATATAGAGTAGTCCAGAGCTGATAGCGACGATTTAATCGAAGTTAAAACAGCACCTGCCTCCTCTTGAGCTTGCGCTGGAAATAGACAGGTAAAGAATAAAATCAAATGAGTGGCTTATTCCGGTACAAAGATGTGTGAATTACGTATAAAGTTGAGCTAAAATCCATCATGCAAGTGGTGTTACTTATAATGCGTTTTTGTTACTGGTGTATGAAATAGGGGATTGTCAGTTCCGGATGCGACTACAGGTCAGCGTTTATTAACAGAGGTTAGTATTGGTTGCGCCTGTTAGATCGTTAACCGGATGATAAGGATTAAATCGAAGCAATCGCTGCAGAGGGAAGAGCAGATAATGGGCATGTTAAATATAGGGAGTACTCAGGGTAAAGCCGAGAAAAGTTTTCGTATATTGCAGGTTGTAGACAACGTTGCTTATGCGCGGCTGGTGGTACTGCTGCTAAGCAGGTCCGATCGCTATCGTTTTGAAGTGATGCAGGTAAATAGTCTAAAGCTCGCGATTAATGCTTCCCATGAGCACCCTTTTGATGCTGTTCTTCTGGATCTGGAACTGCCGGATTCACAAGGTCTGGCAACCTTGGAGCGAATGTGCCATGCGGCGCCTGAACTGCCGGTGGTACTGCTTACCAGCACCAAACAAGAAGCAATTAGCCTGCAAGCCGTGCAATACGGTGCTCAGGATTACCTGGTCAAAGGTGAATTTGATGCGGAACTGCTGACGCGGGCTATTTGCTATGCAATTGATCGCAAGCAGGCTGAAACTGATTTGGCACGTCTGGCCCAGTTTGATCCGTTGACCGGATTAGCCAACAGACAATTGTTCGTTGACCGGCTGGAACAGGCCATTATCAGGGCTAAGCGGAACAACAGCCTGCTCGGGCTGCTGTACATGGATCTGGACAACTTTAAGTCGATTAATGACAGCCTGGGGCATGATTTTGGCGACCTGTTGCTGGAACAAACGGCGGAGCGGATACAAAGTTCAGTTCGCGCGCGGGATACCGTTGCCAGGATCGGTGGCGATGAGTTTACGGTCATACTGGAAAATGTAGCGGATAAGTCAGCTGTTGCCGGTATCGCAGATAAAATTATTGAATCCATTTCCAGGCACTATCTATTGCGTGGACACGAAATATTGACCACCACCAGCGTAGGTGCAGTGCTACTCCAAAATACCCATGACCTGGATGCCAAACGTCTGATCAAGCAGGCGGATCTGGCAATGTATAAAGCGAAACAGCACGCCGGGAATATGGTGTTATTTTATGACAGCGATATGGATGATGACGCAAAAACCCGGATTCGCATTGAAGTCGCCCTACGCAATGCTTTGTTACGTGAACAGTTTGAGCTAGAGTATCAACCTCAAGTTGATGTCAGTGCAGGGAAAATTATTGGTGCCGAGGCCTTGTTAAGGTGGCGTAATCCGGAATTTGCGGACAATCCAATTGAGCACATTATTGGTGTTTTGGAACAGATTGGCTTGATTGGTGTTGTTGGAGAGTGGATTCTGGATACGGCATGCTCAAAGTGGGAGACGTGGCGACGCTGTGGCTACCTACATCAAGACGCCAGTATTTCAGTAAATTTATCAGCCAGACAGTTCTGGCAGCATGATTTGGTGAGCATCGTTAAACAGACCTTAAAGCGCACGGGATTGCCCGCTCGATTACTCGACCTTGAACTGACTGAGAATCTATTACAGAAAAATACTGAAAGAAATATTCAATCACTAGAGGCTTTGCGTGAATTGGGAGTCAGTATAACAATTGACGACTTTGGAACCGGTTATTGTTCACTGGCCTATCTGAAGCATTTCCCAATCAGTCGTATAAAAATCGATCGTTCATTTGTGCGGGAGATTATTGAGAGTGAAGAGGACAGAGCGATTGCTTCAGCCATTATTGAATTAGCCAGAAACCTGAATATGAAAATAATAGCCGAGGGTGTGGATAGCTGGGAAAAAATCAGACTGCTACATGCTCGGGGTTGTCGCTATTTTCAGGGAAATCAATTTAGTCCGCCATTGACTGAGAAACAATTTGTTGAGCGATGTCGTGGCTCGGTTGACGATCAGGTAAATAATATTCTGGAAGAAATGTCAAAGATACAGAATGTCGTTAAGGATTACGAAGCATAGCTTGCAGGTCGGTTTTGTATAAAAAACATACTAAATTGGAAATGCATCAGCTTGGGACCGTAATTTGTTGAATGAAATGTTAGTCGAGACAGACATTCAATATGTAATAGATGGGCACGTTCACCGCTGAAGCAATATTCTGAAAAAACTCACGAGTCCTTCGGATATATCATCCAAACGCTATCAACAATGTGCAAATCGCAGTTAAACTAGCATTGATTTCATTGTTGTTATCAGTGCGCTAACTTATGGTTAAACGTAAAACCGTATCAGATGCGCAGAGTGCGTCGCTACAACGGCTAACAACTCTGCCAACAGACCCGGATTTGGTGGCCGAGGGTGGTAAATGGCTGGGCCATATTAAGCAGGCCCTGCTTGATAAAAAGCTACCGGAAATGTCGGCCTTACTGGAAGAATTGCTACACAAAGCATGTTGTTGCAGCAATTTTATTGGCAAAACTTTACTGGCTCACCCTGAATGGCTGGAACAGGAATGTGTGGAAGCAAAGCTACGGGTTGGTTTTTCCGAAGAGCGATTTGATTCAGCGCGCACAACTCTGGAATCGGCGGCAAATGATGACGAATTTATGCGTGAGTTGCGTTTGCTACGCCAGCGCGAAATGGTGCGCATTGCACTTCGTGACCTATTTGCTTGGTCAGATCTAAATGAAACTCTATTCGCACTAAGCGTATTGGCTGAATTTTGTATCCAGCAGGCGCATTACCGCGCCTATAATCAGCAATGCCTTCGCTACGGAAAGCCGTATTCCGAGAAAGACGAAGAGCAATCCCTGGTCATTTTGGCAATGGGTAAACTGGGTGGCAGAGAGCTAAACTATTCCTCCGATATTGACCTGATATTTACCTATCCAGAAACCGGTTATACCCGAACTGACACAGAGGATCAGCGTAAGACGGATAATCAGAGCTTCTTTATTGCGCAAGCCCAGTTACTGATCAAGTATTTAAACGATACTACTGCTGACGGCATTGTATTTCGGGTGGATACCCGTTTACGACCCTTTGGTGAGAGCGGCGCATTGGTCGTGTCCTATCAGTTTATGGAATCGTACTATCAGCATCAGGGCCGTGAGTGGGAGCGTTACGCAATGATTAAGGCCCACGCGGTCTGTGGTAAGTCAGCACACAGGGATCAACTAGAGCATTTGCTCCAACCATTCGTCTACCGGCGTTATCTGGATTATGGTGCTTTTACGGCATTGCGCGATATGAAAGCCCTGATTATGCGAGAAGTTGAACGCAAGAGCATGCAGGGTAATGTCAAACTGGGTCCCGGTGGTATCCGCGAAATAGAGTTTACCGGTCAGGCATTCCAGCTTATCCGCGGTGGTCGTGATCCCGATTTACGAAATCGCCAGATTCTAACCGTGCTGGAGAAGCTTGGTGATCGCGCAGTTATCGATCAGCATGTGGTACAGGCATTAAAAGCGGCTTACCGGTTTTTGCGCGACACTGAAAATCGTCTGCAAATGGTTGAGGATTATCAAACCCATTCACTTCCTCAGACTTCATTGGGTCGCATGCGGCTGGCCTATGCCATGGGCTTTGCTGATTGGCAACAATTTAGTACGGAGCTAGAGCATCATCGAGACGCCGTCAGAGACTGTTTTCAGGAGATATTCTTTGCCCACACCGAGACCGAGGGAGATCAGCCGGATCATTGTCAGCTTGCCATGCAGCAGTTGCTGGATGGCAAACTTGATAATACCGATGCTATAAATGCGTTGCGAGAATGTGGCTATGAGCATGCTGAATTTATAATTAAACAACTTAATGGCTTAATAAAATCGAATGCATTCAGACATGTCACACCATTAGCTCGTAAACATCTTGGGGTGCTGCTGCCAACAATACTGGTGGAAACATTTAAATCGGGTGATTACGAGAGAACGCTGACCAGAGTGTTGGGGTTTTTACAGGCCATTATGCAAAGGCCGGTGTATCTCACCTTGCTGGTTGAATATCCCGGCGCCTTAACACAGATGATACGGTTGTTTGCTGCAAGTGGCTGGATCGCAGACTATCTGGCGCGGCAACCGATTTTACTGGATAGTTTTCTGGATACGGCACAGCTGTACTCCCTGCCGTCGAGAGATGAATTGCTGCAACAACTAAAACAGCTGATTCATTCGCAGGAAAAGGAAGATCAGGAGCAACGCCTGAATGCTTTGAGGCATTTCAAGCAGGAGCAGATCCTGCGGGTGGCAGCCGTTGACGTGAATGAGCGACTGCCACTAATGAAGGTTAGTGATCAATTAACGTGGCTGGCGGAGGCCATTCTTGATCAGGTCCGCGCGCTTTCAAAAGACGAACTGGCCAGTAAGTATGGGCAGCCTGTTTACCGGTTAGAGGGTAGCGAGCAGCATGCGGAAATGGCAGTTATTGCCTATGGCAAACTGGGGGGTACTGAGCTCGGGTATGCGTCCGATCTTGATATTGTACTTTTACACAACAGCACAGGCGATGCGCAGCAGACTAATGGAAAATCGGTTGTTGATAATCCAACTTACTTTGCTCGGTTAGCGCAACGGCTTGTCTATTGGCTGACAACGCCCACTTTAGCCGGCGTTTTATATGAGACGGATTTGCGTCTCCGGCCGGACGGGGCCTCGGGCATGATGGTGAGTTCTTTGGAGCGGTTTCAACAGTATCAACAGGAACGCGCCTGGATATGGGAGCACCAGGCTCTGGTGCGCGCCCGTTTGATCGTTGGTAGCGAAAGTATAAGAAAGCAGTTTGAGGATATACGTCATATTGTGCTGTGCAAGCAACGAGACCATAAGCAATTGCGCAAGGAAGTGCGCGATATGCGCGAACGAATGCGACAGGAGGTGGCAAAAAGTCGTGCTGATGAATTTGACTTAAAGTTCGACAGAGGCGGTCTGGGCGATATTGAATTTCTGGTTCAGTATGCTGTTCTGGCGTGGGCGTACAAGTACCCTCACATAACCCGCTTTACCGACAATATTCGCATTCTCGAACAGTTTAGAACACTGGATCTATTTACCAATGCGGAAATCAATTGCCTGACAGAGGGCTATCTACAGCTTCGCGCGCAGATCCACCAGCGAGCATTAAATGGCGAAGCAGCGGTAATTGATGATACCGATGTTGCGCGTGACTATGTAGATCGGGTTGGAGAAATTTGGTGTAAATACATGGAAGTGGAGGATTAGCGCAGTTTTTGCTTCGATTTGCTTAATTCAAGTGTTGTTGGGATGAAGATTTCGATAGAATCGCCCTTTTACAATCTTAACTAAATAATCCTAAATAAAAATCATGATCAAACCAATGCATGATCGCGACGGCGTAATTTGGTTCGACGGAGAGCTGGTTCCCTGGCGCGAAGCGAAAGTTCACGTTCTGACTCACGGGTTACACTATGGTACGGGTGTCTTTGAAGGCTTGCGTGCCTATGCCACTGACAAAGGGCCTGCCATTTTTCGGTTACAGGACCATACTCGGCGCTTGCTTAATTCAGCCAAGATAATGAATATAAAAGTTCCGTACGACGCTGAGGTTTTAAACGAAGCGCAACGTCAGGTTGTACGCGAGAATAAGCTGGAGTCTGCCTATATCCGGCCGCTTTGTTTCTATGGTTCCGAGGGTATGGGATTGCATGCGGATAATCTTGCTGTACACAGTATTATCGCGGCCTGGGAGTGGGGCACGTATCTGGGAGAGGACGCTTTGCAGCATGGCATACGCATCAAGATTTCCTCGTTTTCGCGCCACCATGTAAACATCAATATGTGCAAGTCAAAGTCCACCGGTGCTTACATTAATTCGATATTGGCGCTAAATGAAGTTTCAACAGCCGGCTATGACGAAGCCTTATTGCTGGATACGGACGGCTTTGTTGCAGAGGGTAGTGGCGAAAACTTTTTTATTGTGCAGGATGGCGTACTACTAACCCCGGAATTAAGCTGCTGCTTGAATGGTATTACCCGACAAACAGTTATTCAGCTCGCAGAGGAAGCAGGCATCAAAGTAGTTGAAAAACGCATTACCCGTGATGAGGTTTATGTTGCGGATGAAGCCTTTTTTACCGGTAGTGCCGCTGAGGTTACCCCAATTATTGAGTTGGACGACCGAAAAATAGGCAATGGGGATAAAGGTCCGATTACTGAACAATTACAGCGTGCTTATTTTGATCAGGTGTACGGTCGCGGAGACTGTAATACCGAGTGGCTGGATTACGTCTGATATACAGAATTCAGATTGTCCTGAACTGAGTGGTGCTCTGCTCGGGTTACGATGCTTTGCTGTTGCCTCTTAACTCGAGTGAGATCTCTGCCTTGCTCAGTGCCAGAAAGTTATCCAGATTAGCTTGAATATCGGCAATTTTTTGCTCGATCACATGATGAATAATGCCAATTTTAATTGGGTCGATTTCCATTTTATGATCCAGCCCAAGTTTCTCAAATTGAGCCAGTGTGCCTGCTAATCCTTCAATAATTTGAATATCTGCATCAATAGACCGACGTGCCTGAACGTAGCGTTGCAGACACTCCGTATTCATTTGTTGACAAGGCATGTCATAACCCGCCAGTTGAATTAGTTTCCTTTGCATAATTTGCACTCTTCACTTAATTGCACGCGGCAGCTAGCCGGACTTTGCACCGATAACTACCGCGCACACCGCGTAAAATCATCAAGTAACGCTATCAGTTTGTGGGATAAAAGGTTCTCGCAACGGCGATCTGAATACAAGCCTAGTTATTCTGAATCAGATTGAGACACCATTGATTCATTTTGAATCAAACGCCTCATACGCCTGGAGATTGTAGCTTGTGAGAAACCCAGGTATTGGGCCATCTGTTGTTGGTTGGAGCAGATCCTGGATGCTGTCTGGATTAAATTTTCGGTATAGCTGTCGATTAGACCCCGACAGTGCCCGGGATCCACGCTTACAGTGTGTAAATGTCGGCTGTGTTGCCAGAAGGATTTCCACTTAGATGTGCCAGGAATTAAAACACGTAAATCAAAGATACGGGCATTATTAAATTGTCCAGCCAGAATGAACATCAATAGTCCCATAGAAAGACCAAGAATGCCGGAACCGGTAATTGGTGCATCCAGTTTCATAAGAACGGATACGCTAATAGACGCCAACAGTAGTTGGCAAATAGCGATAAGCAAGTTGCTAGCTTTAGTGCTAACTAATTCATGGTCTGTCTTATGGGCGATCAGTATTAGCCTTAAGACGACGTAAATTAAGGTTAGCAAGCCAACAACAGGGATCAGGTCGTAAGCCGGCCCTGGAATTCGGGTAAATGTAGGCGGCATCACCTTAAAGCCTACGATAAACCACTCCGTAGAGCAGAGTGCAATGGATAAGCTTGCCCACAACATCAAACATAATACGGCTTTACCAACTCTGGCCTGGTTGAGAACGACCACATCAATAGCAATGGGCAGGCAGAATAAAGTTGCAAGAATTACAACATAGTAAAGTTTTAACAGGAAAAACGCCGTGCTTTCTATTTTCAAAAAGAAGATGTGATAAGAATACAGTTCCATCCCTATTTGCGCGTAGACCAGCATGCTAAATATCAGGCAAAAACCGAGTTCTGGTATCTGCCAATACTGACGATGGCACCGCCAATCCTGTACACAGCGGAAAACGGCAGCGAGTTTCAGTATTAGTCCCGCAAATGTTAATGACACCATTATCCACATCATAACGATTGCTAACTGGGTTGATGGTTGTTGCCTGGTGTATCCAGCTTGCGGGACCGTCGCGAAACGGTGGCCTGTGAAACGCCGACATAATTCGCGATATCTCGCTGATTGCCACAGACTTTTTCCGCCGCTTCGATCAGGCTATCGGTGTATTCGTCGACCAAGCCACGGCAGAAGGCCGGATCGACACTCACGGTATGAATGTGCCGGGTTTGCTGCCATAGTCGACGCCATTTGTGGGTAAAAGGAACGATTGTTCTTAGATCAAAAATACGAACATCATTAAACTGCTCGGCCAGCACAAAGACTAACATGCCTATAGATAAGGGCAGCACTCCAGCCATATTAATAGGCACGCCCAAGCGCATCAAAATAGTGATGCATAATACGGTTATAGAAAGAAACGCAATTCCAATTAATATATTACAGGCTTTTGTTCTTACCAATTCATTTTGTGAGCTGCGTTGAATTTTTAGCAAATGTAGAACACAGTAGATAATTGATGCTAAGCCTACGATTGGCACGAAACCATAGTAAGAACCGGGTATTCGGGTATAGGTTTGTGGTAATGGTCTAACACCTTCAATAATCCAATCTGTAGAAAATACAATTATTGAAAGCATTGCCCACAAAGCAATGCAGATGGTAGCTTTAAGAAAGTTGACGCGTCGCAATACCACTACATCAATTACACTAGGTAAATACATTGCGGTGGCGATAACTAGAACAAAATATAGTTTAAATAATACTAAATCAAACTCGCCATCTAAATGTCGCACCCAATACCCATATAGCTCGAGAATAGTTTGCACATAAGTAATGGCAATAAAAACGAAACAAACCGATGCTGCGGGTACGTGCCAGAACTGCCGCAAGCGATGAGCAGACCATATTTTTAATGCTAGACCGCACAGTGTAAATGTAACGAGTAGCCACATTTTCTTATACCGTTAGCCCAATGTGGCAAACCGATATTCCACTACCACCCATGGCAGCGTAAATTCTTGTGCCTGTTTTTATTTGCCCATTTTCTAATGCATATCCCAAATTTACTGGAAATGTAGCGCTAGTCAGGTTGCCAAGCCAATCATAGGTACGCGTCATCTTTGATGTTGCCACTAAAAATGATTTGGATAAGATATCAAATAGTCGTTTGCCTACCTGATGTGTGATTAAGCAATCTATCTTGTTCTGATCCCAGCCAATAGAGGCAAGTGATTTGCGATAGATTTCTTTGTGAAGCCTGATACCGTGGGCGACAATCTTACCCATAATCATTTGACCGTGAACATGGTTGTTTACTCGCTTGTAGTAACAAAGGTCCGAATACTCACTCTCTGATTTTACAAAGAATCCGTGAATATGGCTATCCTCTTCTGCAGGACCAAGTATAACAGCTCCTCCTGCATCCCCAGTTGTAAGCGCACCGACTTTATTTCTGAAAATACTTAATTTTTTGTTAAGCCTTAAGCTATCAATCACAGATTTGCATATCTGACTGGGGCGTTCACCGGTACAAATTAATGCATATCTGCAAGTGCCGGCGGCGATCATATCGCTGGCGATTTTCATACCGGTTATAAAACCCAGGCAGGCGTTAGAAACATCGAAACAGATTGGTGCTTTAAGGCCTAGCCGATGTTGAACAATATGTGCAGTCGCAGGTTCCACATAGTCGCCCTCAATACCCGTAAATACAATTAGGTCGATATGATCTGGATTAACACCGGTTTTTTCTATTGCCTGTTCAGCAGCGTATGCTGCCAGTTCTGAAGGTAATTTATCGGTATGGCGGACAGTCTTCACACCGACTTCATTGGTTATGTAATCTGCGGCAATCCCAAAACGCTCTGGCCTGGTTTCGGCCAGCATATGTTCGGTTTGCACAATGGTAGGTGGTAAATAATAGCCTGTAGAAAGAATACTGGACATGGCTACACTCCTTAGTGCGTAATGTAAAAAAGGTCCGTTTTAGAATTCGAAAAGGTGCTTTATTGAAATGGTGAGGCTGCAATAAAAACGAATACGGACATCAATGGAACGCCCGAATTTGCATATAGTAGTGATGCTTAAGTAAGGTTTGGGTCCCATATACTGGTCATTTTTTGAAACTACCGAAATCAATAAATGCAGTGCGGTATACGCTGTAACTGACTCCCTGTATCCTAGTGCGTATACTTAGTCTGTTTATACTAATTCTGAGCTTGATTCAATTTGAATCTAACGCATATATTAGAATAATTTTATTTAATGTCTCGCATATATGCTACACATGAGTAAGAAAATTGTTAGTTGAGTCTGCAAATTTTTACATTGTTGAGTGGGGGGCAAGACGAATGAGAAAGGCTGCTATCAGCCCATATCTGTTGTTTCGTCGGCAATATTGGCTGCTGATTTTATTTCCACTTGTAATTTTTCATTCGTCAGCGCAGTGCGCAGAATCTGCCGAGACTGAAATTCTGGTGATTGGGCATAAAAATCAGGGTGCTGTGCGTGAAATTCCACTGGCCATCAGCGTTTTTGAAGCAGAGTACCTTGATCGGTCCAGTATTGATAACTTAAACGATTTGCAGCGGTATGCTCCCAGTTTGTCACTACAGCAAAATCGCTCGCCTTTTGATTCAGCCTTACGCATACGAGGCATCGGTAACGAGGGCAATATTCCAAACTTTGAACCGGATGTAGCGCTGTATATTGACGGTGCTTTGCGCGTGCGGACGGGACTGGGCCTGGGCGATCTGCTGGAAGTGGAGCGCATTGAAGTGCTAAAAGGCCCACAAAGCTCGCTATATGGTAAGAATGCCACTGCCGGCGTCGTGCATATCATCACACCCAAACCATTGTTGGATGGATTTTCCACCTCTGCCGAGATGAGTCTGGGCAGCGACGATCAGGTTCGTTTTCGCGGTCATATTACCGGTCCACTAAGTAGCAGCAGTGCCTATCGAGTCAGCCTGCTATCCGACCAGCGCGATGGCTGGATGCAAGACCTGAATGGACAGGATAATCCCAATGAAGTCGATCATCAGGCGATGCGCGCGCAATACCTGTTCGAGCCGTCAGATAAGTTATCGCTGCGTCTGATTGGGTCGTATAGCGAGAAGCAAATGACCTGCTGTACACCAGATATCAGCTGGTCAGGTGATGGTATCAATGCGTTTCTCGCTGCCACTGGCGAGACACCCGCTGATACGAAGGGACTCAATCGCGTCGTATCGATAAACCAGCCCCATCGGTTCAATGGTGATAGCCAGGATTTTTCGGCCATTTTTGAGTACGAGTCTGAGGCGATAAAACTAACCGCTATCAGTAGTTACGATGAATACAATTACACGATTTCCGCAGAATCCAGTTATTCCGAACTGGATCTTTTCCGGCAGCTGGATCAGCAATATGGCGATACCTTTAGCCAGGAAATACGGTTTCATTCAGTATCAGACGGCAAGCTAAGCTGGCTTGCGGGACTGTACTGGTTTGATAGCACGATAAAGCGAGATGCTCGAGATCAACCCATATTTACCGCAGGTAATGACTGGCCAGCGGCGGCGCCTGGTCTGGCGGCAATTTCTTCCACCCCACTTACGGCATTGTCGATGCTGAATACCGTTCCAGGAGATCAGGTCTTTCTATTCTCAGGGACTGACACTCAATCAAAGAGTGTGTTTGGGCAGATGAGTGGGCGACTGGGCAGTGCGGTGGTCTTAACAGCCGGCGCGCGCTATTTAGAGGAAGAAAAACAGTTTTCATTAATGCAGCGCAGCCTGGACGTTAACGGTGTACCGATTATTGCGGTGTTAAGCGATGCAGATCCTGCCAACGACACTCGGATGGCCAGTTTGTTTAACTTTGTTGCGGGTGCCCCCGGCGATTTTGGTGATGTTGACTCGATGTATAAAACCGATGCCTGGACCTGGGATCTGAGTGCCATGTGGACCATCAATTCACAGATCAATGCGTATGCCACCGTGTCCAGAGGATTTAAGAGTGGCGGCTTTAACGGTGATTGGGGCAAGCAGACACTGGGAGATCCGGCGCTAGGGCTGGCTGCCTTATTGGTGCCGGAAAATGCTGATGACCGGAGATTTGACGATGAGACGGTTGATCATATTGAGCTTGGATTTAAGTCGATCTTGTTGTCAGGCCGTATGATTCTAAATACCGCGATTTTTCGTTCTGAGTACGATGACCTGCAGGTCGCGGCCTTTACCGGCCTTAATTTTATTGTCAGCAATGCAAACCGCGCTACGACACAGGGTGTAGAGATTGATGGCCGCTTCGATTTTGATGATAACTGGCGTCTGAACTACGCCGTAACCTACCTGGATGCCCAATATAACGATTTCGCCAGCGGGCAATGTGGTGACCGGGCACTGGCTCAGAGCTGCAGCGGTTTCCCAATGCCTTTTACCCCTGATTTGGAGACGCTGTTTGGCCTGCAATATGTTCAACCGGTGGTCAGTGGCGAGTGGTATACCCGCCTGGATTGGCAGTGGCGGGATGAGTATTCTGCATCGAGCGATTTTTACCCCGATACATTGCAGGACTCGTACAGTGTATTCAACTTGAATGTAGGGTGGCAGACAGATCGCTACACATTATCGCTGTGGATGAATAATTTAACCGATAAAACCTACCAGGTTGCTGCTGGGACACAGCCACTGTATAACGGCATATTGCGGTACTTAAACGAGCCTCGAATGATGGGATTTACTTTTAAATACCAGCACTGATGCGGCTTGGGATTTATAGGTTATTTACCGTTTCGTGCTATCTGATACCGCTCGGGTTTCTGGGTTGACCGCCATTTCCGTTTTATTACCTTGGTGTGCTGCTGATAAAATGCTTAAACATAATGAAATTTGAATTTGTAACGTCCAGGGTGTCGCCCTCTATACCGGAAAGTAGACGAGTTGTTTCGGTTAATGCCTCTGATTTGCCTTTGTACTGCCCGGGGAAAACAGACAGTCGATGGAATATGCATCCCAGAGTCTATATTCCACTCGAACAATCCAGCACAGATGAGGCGGTCTGCCCTTATTGTGGCAATGTCTATAAATTTAATCAGGAGACGGAATAGCCTGGCGGATCAAGGCCGCCGTCCTTTATCCGCTGTATAGTTCTTTGTATATCTGGTAAGTCTGCTCGACTGTTCTGGCTACCGTAAATTCCGTCGCAATCTTGTGTTTTGCCGCGGTACCAGCACTTTTACAAAACTCCGGATTCTCGAAAAACTTTAGAATAGCACTTGCCAATTCTTCAACTGACCCCGGTTCTACCACAATACCGCTGACCATATGATCAACCAGCTCCGGGCTGCCACCAGAGTTGGTTACAATGGCGGGGATACCATAAGCCATGCCTTCGATTACCGTTTTGGGTAAACCTTCGCGCTTTAGCGATGGCAGGACACAGATATTACAGGCAGCCTGAATTTCCGGTGCATTTGCCTGATGGCCAATCAGATGAATTCGATCAGTGTATCGACTCGAATCAATAAGTTTCTTTAGACCCTTACTATTCATATTACCGATCAGCAAGATATGAATATTGGCACTGGCGGGTAGATGGTCAAGCGCCTTAACCAGTATCTCTATACCTTTGCGGGGCCGATAAGTAGCAGTACAGCCAACGACAAAAGCATTTTCCGGCACACCAAATTCACTTAGGTTCCGTGGAGTACCCTGATACCAGTTCAAGTCATGGCCCTTATGTACGGTGACCAGTTTTTCCGCGGGTATTCCAAGCCCCATACATTTCAGTTCTAACAGGTGTTGTCGAATCGCCTCGGCGACGCAGATTATTTTATCCACCCGGGGATTTAAATAGGTTTGCCATGATGCAGGATTGAAAAAACTGACATTACCCACGATGCCTCGATAAGCAATAAATTTAACCGATAGTCCCTTGCAGGCGCGTAATGCATTGGAGATGGTTCGGTTATTGAATGCATGCACGATATCGATATTCTGTTTTTTGATCATGTCGCGTATTCTTTTCACCGCATTGCTATCGACTCGCTTTCTAATGGGAACAATTTCCACCGGAATACGCATATCAATAAGTTGCTGATAATCCGGTTCGCTCTTTTGACAGGTAATAACGTGTAACTCCACGCCAAGAGTTTTAAGCGCTACAAACTGGACTGTTTCATGTTTAATATTTTGTGGGACGACACATAGAACGCGCATAATGGCCTTTTACTAAAATGACTATTTGATTGAGTGATAAAGTGCTAAATACTGGTCTGTTAACGCTTCGGGTGAAAAACGCTCAACGTCTTTTCTGGCTTTGTCTGCTAATTGTTGTCTTTTTGCTTTGTTTGCATACAACTCTGCAATTTGCCTGGCCAATGTTTCGGAATCACCAACTGGAATAAGCAAGCCGTTTTCCTTGTTTGATATGACATCGGTAATTCCGCCAACATCGCTGGCTATAATGGGTTTGCCAAATCTCATAACATCGAGTAAGGAAGATCCAAGACCTTCCTGTCTTGAAGGAAAAATAAATAGATCAAATAATTTGATCCAGGTACCAACATCATCGACAAAGCCAACAAACTCAATATTATCGAGTTTTGCTGAAAGCTGCTTCAGTATTGTCTCGTCCTGACCCTGTCCCAGTAATAGGAACTTAATGTTGGGGTGAGTCTTGGACAGCATTTTTGCTGCTTCAATAATAGTTTTTTGCCCTTTGTGATAATCCACCAGTGCGCCGATATGGCCAACAATAAATTTATTTTTGTAACGTAGTTTGAGTTCTGCCAATAGTTTTTCATTGGTACTAAAGCAGGAATACATGTCAGGAATAATGTCAATAAAAAGATTATGATCTAGTGACAACAGACTATCTTTAATTGCCCTGGATAGTGCTACTACTTTTATAGCATTACGGTAAATCATGCGCGTAAACCAGATATTTTTTGGCGACCTATCCATGCGTCGTGTAATCATATAGGGCGTTTTTTTTATGCAATAGTATAAATAAGCAAATTGTGCAGCTTTGGCGTCATGAGTGTGCAGTACGGATGGTTGTAATTTGTTAAGCTGTAATGAGTGTTTGAAATACGGTTTTGTCGCTTTAATTACTTCGATGTTTGATAGCCCGTCAACATAACCAATAAGAGGCGAGTCCGCTCGAGCGAGCAGGATTTGCGGAATTGAACGCTTTGCGAGTGTCTGAATAAGCAATAATGTCTGTCGCTCTCCGCCGCGAAAGCCTTTGGCAAAATTGATATGACAGACTTTCATTTCAGTTGTCCTGGCATAATACAAACATTCAACATCGTTGGATCATAGTAAGTTGTTGCAATGATATAGCACCAGTGGCCATTCGTCTCGGTTTCTGCTTCTGGAGCATTATCTATGTGGGTATTCGGCTCAAGCAACTAGTGCGGGTGGTTGATTTTCCTGTTTGGTCTGGAATCTATCGGCAATGCCGCTGCGACTGTGAATTGTAGGTTGGCTGTATTAGAATTGTGCGCCAGCTCTGAATGCATTCCACCCTAGGATATCGTGATGGTTAGTGAAGGTGCTCCAACCCCCAAAATTTCTGCCTGCATAATTACCTTCAATGAAGAAGACCGTATTCAAGAATGTCTGAAATCGCTGGATTTTTGCGATGAAGCGATTGTTGTAGATTCGCATTCAAGCGATAAGACAAGAGAGATCGCTGAAAAGTGTGGCGCCAGAGTCATTGAACGCGATTGGCCCGGTCACCGACAACAAAAAGAATTTACCATTCGACAAGCCAGCCATGACTGGGTTTTGTGTCTGGATGCTGACGAGCAAATTAGTTCTGAATTACGTGACGAAATCATCAAATTACGCGATGCTGGCTTTCCAAAACAGGCCGGTTGGCGCATGCCTCGAATATCCTATTACATGGGACGCTGGGTAACACATGGTTCATGGACACCCGATTACAATCTACGCTTGTTTGATCGCCGTCAGGGTTATTGGGGTGGCCGAAACCCACACGATAAAGTTGAGCTGGATGGCCCCATGGGCACGCTAAAAGGCAAAATCGTTCACTATCCATACCGTACTTTAGCCGAGCACTTAAGAACCATTGACAGCTATACTACGATCAGAGCTGAGGTGATGTATGAAGCGGGTAAAAAAGCCAGTATTCTTAATCTCATCATTAATCCATGGGTGAGTTTTATTAAATATTACATCGTAAAGCGAGCCTTTCTGGATGGATGGCATGGGCTTGTTATGGCCTATCTGACCGCCCAGTACGTTCGAACAAAGTATATTAAGCTGCTGGTGATGCAGCGTGTTGGTGAGAAAACAAATTGATAACCTTATGATAAATATGCAAGGCGACTATTGATGAAAATTAACGTGCCGGAATTTCAATTCAGCCGTGTGCTGGTTGTTGGCGATTTGATGCTGGACCGCTATTGGCACGGGCCAACACAACGAATTTCACCTGAGGCCCCCGTGCCGGTTGTCAACGTGCATTTCAACGAAGAAAGGCCTGGTGGTGCTGGCAATGTTGCTCTGAATGTTGCCGATCTTGGAGGCAAGGTGAGTTTGCTTGGTTTAACCGGAGATGATGAGGCAGCGACTGCACTGGAGTCTTTGCTGGCGCATCCAAATATTGCTTGTCAGTTTTTAAAGGTTAACGGGCAGACCACTATTACTAAACTAAGGGTAATCAGTCGTCATCAACAACTGATACGGCTGGATTTTGAAGGTGGTTTTGATCGCGCAAGTTCCAGCAATCTGGCAGCCGAATGCAAAAAGCAGATGTCGGACCATTCCGCGATAATATTGTCGGATTATGGTAAAGGCACATTAAGCGATACGGCCGAGATAATCGCGGCTGCGCGCAAGGCAGATGTGCCTGTTCTGGTTGATCCTAAAGGCAGTGACTTTGTACGTTATAAAGGTGCGACGGTTATTACTCCCAACCAATCTGAGTTTGAGGCGGTGGTTGGTCATTGTGCCGATGAACAGGAAATTGTAGCCAACGCCCACAAACTGGTATCAGATTTACAATTACAGGCGTTACTGATCACACGCAGCGAGAAGGGTATGTTGCTGGTACAGCACAACAAGGAAGTGTTGAAGCTGCCAACTCATGCACGTGAGGTGTATGACGTAACCGGAGCAGGCGATACCGTAATTTCAGTTTTAGGTGCCGCCTTGGCAGCGGGCTCGACACTTGCAGATGCCACAATTCTAGCCAATAGCGCGGCTGGCGTGGTAGTCGGCAAGCTTGGTACGGCAACCGCCACGGTATCTGAACTGGAAAGTGCACTACGTGAGCACGAACCTCTGCAACGTGGCATTGTTGATGAGGTCACATTAATTGAACAGATAACGGCTGCACGTCGAAGTGGTGAAAGAATTGTATTCACTAACGGTTGTTTCGATATTTTGCATGCCGGTCATGTTGCCTATCTATCACAGGCCGCAGAGTTGGGTGATCGGCTGATTGTTGCGGTGAACAGTGATGACTCTGTCCAGCGTTTAAAAGGTGAAGAAAGACCTGTTAATGCGTTGCTGCAACGTATGGCGGTTTTATCCGCTCTTGAGAGCATAGACTGGGTTGTGGATTTCAACGAGGACACACCGGATCGAATTATTAAAACCATTTTGCCGGATGTGCTGGTAAAAGGCGGCGATTACCAGGCGGATGAGATTGTTGGTGCGGATACCGTTAGAAATAGCGGTGGCGAGGTTGTTGTGCTGGATTTTGTGGAGGGGTATTCCACATCCGAGATTATTAAACTGATACGTAAATCGGTGTAAACAATTATGAAATACTTCATTGTCACTGGTGGGGCCGGATTTATAGGCAGCAACCTTGTTCATGCCCTGAATGAAAAGGGGCATACCAATATAGTGGTTGTTGATGATTTGAGCGATGGCACGAAGTTCATCAATCTGGTTGATTGCGATATTGCCGACTATATGGATAAAGAACAGTTCTTACGGTTTATCGCGCAGGATAAACATGCCAATGAAATAGAAGCGATATTTCATCAGGGCGCCTGCTCAACAACCACCGAGTGGGATGGCCGTTTTATGATGGAGAATAACTACGAGTACTCCAAAATTCTCTTTCATTATTGTGTGGAGCATCTTATCCCCTATATTTACGCCTCATCGGCCGCGGTTTACGGCGCCGGTGAAGTGTTTAAAGAAGCCGCGCAGTATGAACGCCCACTTAATGTATATGGCTATTCTAAATATCAGTTCGATCAGTATGTCAGAGCACGTTTACGAGATGTTCAATCGCAGGTGGTTGGTCTGCGATATTTTAATGTCTACGGCCCAAGGGAGCAGCATAAAGGCAGCATGGCCAGTGTCGCGTTTCATTTTTATAAGCAGTTGAAAAACGGCGGCACTATGCGTTTGTTTGAAGGCTGTGATGATTATGGTAACGGGGAGCAACGTAGAGATTTTATTTATGTTTCTGATGTGGCCGATGTAAATTTATGGTTCCTGCAAAACAGCGATATAAACGGTGTTTTTAATCTGGGTACGGGTCGCAGTCAGACCTTTAATGATGTTGCCAACGCTGTGAAGGACTATTGCGGGCAAGGTGAAATAGAATACATTCCATTTCCTGAAAAACTGAAAGGGCGTTATCAGAGTTACACGCAGGCAGATATGTCCTTGTTGCGCGAAGCGGGATACACAGATGAATTCAAATCAGTAGAGCAAGGCGTACCATTGTATCTGGCCTGGTTGGAGAAACATGCTGCCGACCTTGCGAGTTAATCTCGAGTGGGAAAAGATAACGCGCTATTGGTAGTCGGCCCCGCATGGGTGGGCGATATGGTGATGGCGCAGAGCGTTTTTATCACTTTAAAAAAGCAGTTTCCCGATTTTGCCTGTGATGTTGTGGCACCAGAGTGGTCTGTTCCATTGCTTGGGCGTATGCCCGAGGTGCGTCAGGCCTATAAACTGGATGTGGGTCACGGTGAATTGGGCTTGCTTAAGCGTTGGCGTCTGGCTCAACAGCTGAAAAAAAACCATTATCAACGCGCTGTAGTATTGCCTCGCTCCTTCAAAGCTGCGTTGGTTCCCTTTTTGGCAGGAATTCCTGTGCGCACTGGCTTTAGCACCGAATTGCGTTATGGCTTAGTCAATGACCCGAGAAAACTGGATAAACAACTGGATCAGACTGTTAAGCGTTTTGTTGCATTGGGTAGTAGCGCGGATACCGATCCAACAACGCTCACATGTCCAGAGCCGAAGCTGACGATTGATTATGCCAATGTCAGTAGATTGATGGACAAATACAGTCTTGAGACAAATAACCCGATAGTCGGCTTGATGCCGGGTGCTGAATATGGTCCAGCAAAGCAATGGCCGGTTGATTATTTTAAAGCGTTAGCTGCCAGGCTTGTAGCGCAGGGATATTCGGTGTGGATATTTGGTTCGGGAAAAGAACATGAAATCGGCGAAACCATCATAGCTGGACAGGATAAGCATGCCGTTAATCTATGCGGTAAAACATCTTTGGTTGAAGCCGTTGATCTAATTGCGCAACTTAAAGTGGCGGTTAGCAACGATTCGGGCTTGATGCATATTGCAGCGGCTGTCAATACTCGTTTAATTGCTTTATATGGTTCTTCCAGTCCGCTATACACGCCGCCCTTAAACAGTAAAGCGATCATTAAAAACTTATCACTCGAATGTAGCCCCTGTTTTAAGCGCATATGTCCTTACGGGCATTACAAGTGCCTGCGGGACATTTCAGTTGATGATGTCTATAACTCAGTATGCAGTTTATGAGTGGCAAAGTGAAAACGATAAAATCAGAAAATCACAGCCTGATGCATTATATCTGTTTGAGTGGACCCGGCGGCGTTGAAAGGCATTACCTGGAATTTGTAAATGAAGTGGCAAGTCAGCACTCCGATTGGCAACAGACATTGCTGTCGACAGGCGGCGCAGTGCACCCGTATATTAAAAGCGCTATAAATGAAAAGATAATCATAAAGCATGAAAAAATGACTGGTTCTTTCAGGTTACCGCGATATCCTGAATGGTTCAGGCGTTGGAATATGCAGAGTATTATCGGGGAGACGAATCCAGAACTTTCAGTGATCTGGAATAGACCTGCACGCAGTGATCGATTTTTAAAGCTATTAAAACAGCGGAAATGGTTGTACTGGGAACATGGTGCCGCCTGGCAACTTGACTATGCTGACAAGAAGACCAATTTTTACCAGGCAGTACCTTTTGTTATTGCTAATTCAAAAGCAGCTTTAAGAGTGCTGCAGCTGCAATGGGATGTTCAGGCTCCAATAGAAGTATGTTTGAACGCTTTACGGCCAAGCCTAAAACCGACTAGAGTTTCACCAAAAACAATCACGTCTGAGCGAAGACTAAAAATTGGAATGGCATCAAGGCTTGTGCCCATAAAGGGTGGGCCGCTTGCATTACATGCATTGGGAGAGCTTGAGAAGTCTGGAATAGATGCCGAATTGCATATTGCCGGTGATGGGAATCTGCGAGTTGATCTGGAAAAACTGGCGGACAAACTCAATATTGCCGATCGCGTGATCTGGCGTGGTCTGGTAAACGATATGTCCAGCTTTTATCGGGATATGGATATGCTGATCCACCCAGCCCTGAATGACTCCTTTGGGTTAATTGGCATTGAAGCTGCTGCTTTTGGCTGCCCGGTAATAACCACAGCAATTGACGGATTGTCCGAGGCGGTACGCGATGGTGAAACAGGCTATTGTATTCGACCGGAGCTTCCCCTAAAGCACTACACTGAATTTGGTGGTTCTGCAGAAGGTGTACCGGCATATGTTTACGATCCGTTTAGCGATCAATTGATCGAACCGGTTTTTGTTGATCCAAAGCAGATTGCGAAACAAATTGTCAGGCTGGCCAATGATCCAGAGTGCTACCAGAAATTAAGTCGTGGTGGTATTGAGTCAATTGATAAATATTATGATTTCGCAGAACATGTGAATAAAGTTGTCGGTATATTCGCAACCTGTGAAGCTCAATAAAACCAGCTGTATTTAAGATGAAAAAAATCGCCATTATTTATCGCAACCTTGCTGGGTTATCCGGCGTACCCAATATTGTTAGTGTTCAGGCAAAGGCTCTGGTTGAGCTCGGTTATGCAGTGGATTTAATTGCTGAAAGATTGGATAAGTCTCGGTTTGATCAAAACAAGATGGGATTTGTAAAAATCCCCAGATTACCTTTTATTAAAAAAAATCGCGTACAGCGTTTTTCCGACAAAGCAAACAAACTGACTGAAAGGGGTTATGATTTTGTCGCCGGGCATGGGCACAATACAGAACAAGATGCGCTAAGTATGCATAATTGTGCTCATCTTTTTTATGAGCGAATACTTGATAAACCAAAAGTGGTTGGACCGGATGCGATCATTCAGGATCAAATTTTTGCAGCAGATGCGTTCAAAGTTTGTATTGTGAATTCGCGATTGATGCGTGATGAGTTTTTGCAACGCTATAGTATGGATGAAGGAAAACTCGACATTATTTATCCCGGGTACGATTCGGAAAGATTTAATACTAAAAATAAAGATGAATGCCGAAAGTTGGTACGGCAGGAGTGGGGTATTAGCGACTCCATATTTCTTGCTGGCCTGGTTACCTCGGGTGCATTCCAATTGCGAGGTGTCGATATCGCAATTGATGCATATGCCCGATTGCCCGGCAGTATTCGTCAGGGTGCCGGATTAGTAATCGTTGGCAACGACTCCAGGCTGGAAACATATCAGCAGCAGGTGTCCAGCTTGGGTTTGGAAAACCGTATCTGGTTTCGGCGGGCAAAACGGAATATTGAGCGCTATTATCATGCGCTGGATGTTCTGGTACACCCAGCTCGGCTGGAAACATTCGGCCTGGTTGTACAGGAGGCGATGGCCAGTGGATTGCCGGTAATAAGCAATCAGCAGGTCGGAGCAACTGAACTGCTTCCGCCATCAATCTACAGTGAGCTTGCTAAAACACCTCAAATTGAAGATGTCAGCGAAAGACTGGAGAAAATAATTAGTGACAAGGATTATCGTAGTCAATGGACAGAAGTCAGCAAACAGGCTGTGGCGGGTAATTCGATAGAGTTGAACTTTAATAAGACACTTGAGGTTTATCGCAAAGCGGGTTTGTAGATGCAAATTCTATCGCATAACTTTTTTTAATTGCTGCACCACATCTTCCACCGGAATTAATTTCATTGCATCCGGGTGCCTTACGCGTTCTCCCCAACGAGCTTCTTCGATTGTTTTCTTGGAGTATTTTTTTAGCGCTTGTGGATAATAATTTACAACTTTATTTAAATATAAGTAAGGACCGGTACGCATAGGGTTTGACGTGGCATAAAGACCAATTGCCTGTGTACCCGCAGCTGTGGCCATATGAATAGGTCCTGTGTCCGGGGCGATAACTACCGATGCTTGCCGCAACAACGCCAGTAACTCTTTTAGAGTGGTTTGTCCAACCATATTGATTAGAGTATTTTTTGAAAGCTGAATGATTTCATTGGCCATATTGGTTTCTTGTTCTGTAGGGCCGCCAGAAAGAGCAACCTGCATGCCAAGTTCTTCAATGGCATAGTCAATAACAGCCGCATAGCGTTCTGCGGGCCAGTTCCGCCAGTTGCGTATTCTGCTGCTGCTGCAGGCATTAATCACAAGTAACGGTTTATCTTGCTGTACTACTTGACTGACTTTTAATTGAGCTTGTTCGGGAATGGGAATATCCCACTGCAAACAACGTTGCCTGATGCCAAGTTTTTCCAAAAAACCAAAAAAACCCTCTAGCACATGCTGTCCAGAGATGGGATCAATTTTCTGATTGGTAAATAGCCATTGATAGTCATGTGCTCGCAGGCGATCGAATCCCAGTTTTACAGGAGCTGATATGAAGAGACTGATCAGACTGGCACGCAGTGCCACCTGCATATTCAGCAGAATGTCAAAATGACGCCCTTTTAGCTGTCGCAGCAGTTTTAATTGATTTTTTAGCCCAGCCTGTTTATCAAAAATGATAAACTCCACACCCGGCAGATCAGCCACTAATGAAGCCTCCAGTTTGCCAATGATCCAGGTGATTTTGCTGTTTGGCCAATGTGATTGCAGTGTTCGAATCACCGGCACCATATGTGTAATATCGCCAATGGCAGAAAGACGAAGAATACAGACTGATTTGGGAGGCGTGCTAATCGGTAATGTCATACGGTTATGATTAAAGCTTGTCAAATAGATCTCAACTCGCAGCATATCTTATATGACGCGAATCAGCAGCCCAATATTGGTGTTAACTGGTTTGATCCGGAATATTGGCAGCGAAATGGCTGTGTCACCGGATACGCGAAAGGCCGTGCCAGCACGATATTCTTTACCTATCAGGATGCGGACTACGTACTACGGCATTATCACCGGGGTGGTTTGATCGCCAAATTTGCCCGGGATAGCTATTGCTGGACGGGTCTAGATAGCACCAGAGCCTGGCGTGAATGGCACTTGCTGGCAGAACTGCATGAATCGGGATTACCAGTGCCTACACCTGTGGCAGCACGTGTTAAACGTCATGGTTTTTATTACCGGGCAGATTTGATAATAAGAAGGGTCGCTGATACCGTATCTTTGACGCAGCAATTATCAGTGCAGGGATTGAGTGATGAGCTCTGGCAAGAACTAGGTGCGACTGTCGCATTGTTTCATAATGCAGGTGTCTATCACGCTGATCTCAATGCACACAATATTCTGGTTCAAAATAAGACGTTTTATTTAATTGATTTTGATCGTGGTCGAATTCGCAAACAGGAAGAAAGATGGCAGCAATCCAATATTAATCGGTTATTGCGGTCGTTGAATAAAGTAAAAATGATGACAAAGAATTTTAAATTTCAGCCCGACCACTGGCATGCTTTTATGCTTGGTTACGCCCAAAGGTTGAACAATAAAGGATAGGCAAGATGGTTGATTTCAGTTCAGAAGATTATGTTGTTCAACATATTCAATCCTCGATTAAGGTAAAGCAGTCTATTTTAAGCGACCGAGCATTACTGTCTCGCATCGTTGAAGTCGCGAAACTCTGCGTAAACTCACTAAGCCGTGGGAATAAAATTATTTTTGCAGGTAATGGTGGAAGTGCAGCAGATGCGCAGCATATCGCAGCTGAGTTGGTTGGGCGTTATGAATACAATCGTCCAGGTTTGCCTGCCATCTCATTGACGACCGATACTTCAATGTTAACTGCAATTAGTAACGATTTTGGCTATGAGCAGGTATTTCGGCGTCAGCTTCAGGCGCAGGGAAAAGAGGGCGATGTCTTTATAGGCATAAGCACTTCGGGGAACTCGAAAAATATTTTACTAGCGCTGCAACAGGCCAAAGAAATGAATATTGCGACGGTTGGTTTTACCGGTTCAGCTGGCGAAATGAAAACAGTTTGCGATAGTTGCATCACCGTACCTTCTACATATACGCCGAGTATCCAGGAGTCACATATAATGATTGGTCATATACTGTGTGGCATGATAGAAGAGTCAGTTTTCCCAAAATAGAATACAGCGAAGTAACCTGTTTGGAGAGTATTGATAGTGCCCGAATCAAATAAGGCTGTTTTTCTCGACCGTGATGGTGTGATTAATGAAGATTTAGGCTATGTCTTCAGAGTTGAAAATTTTCATTTTATTGAAGGAGTGTTTGAAGCTTGCAGAAGGTTGCATGAGTTAGCGTATAAATTGATTATTGTCACCAATCAGGCAGGAATCGGCCGTGCTTATTACACAGAAACTGATTATCAGAAATTAAATAACTGGATGTTGCAGCAATTTGATAAACATGGTGCGCCTATCACCGCGGTTTATCATTGTCCTTATCATCCTCAGTTCGGTATTGGGGAGTATCGACGCGACTCGTCACATCGAAAGCCTGGTCCGGGCATGATCCTGGATGCCATTGCTGAACATAGTCTGGACATAAACAGCTCGTTTTTGGTTGGAGACAAACCCAGCGATCTGATTGCCGCAAGCGCTGCGGGTTTGCCCCGCAGTTTTTTTATTGGTGAAAGTAGCCAATTACCGGCGGAGTTTGCGGATATTTCCGTATTCAAGAGTTTGTATGAATTGGTGCAAACTAAGTTTGGTTTTGCTGAGTCATAAAAGTGGAATAAGCTTATTTTAATAAAATAAAACTACGAGAAGAAGGCGAATGAGAGTAACAATATTTGGAAGTGGTTATGTCGGTTTAGTAACCGGTGCGTGTCTGGCCCAGGCAGGTAATAATGTTTTATGCGTGGATATCGATCAATCGAAAACAGAAAGATTAAAGCAGGGTGATATACCGATATTTGAACCGGGCCTGGATAAGCTGGTACTGAATAATCAGAAAGAAGGCCGGCTGAGTTTTACATCGGATGTTGCTGAAGGGGTAAAACATGGTTTGTTTCAGTTTATCGCAGTCGGCACGCCACCCGATGAAGACGGTTCCGCCGATCTTAGCCATGTATTGTCTGTTGCACGCAGCATCGGCGAGCATATCGAGGATTATCGAATTATTGTTGATAAGTCGACTGTTCCAGTTGGTACAGCTGATAAAGTGCGGGATGCGGTTCAGGAAGCTTTGGATAAACGAGGAAAGGATATCTCATTTGATGTGGTATCCAATCCTGAGTTTTTAAAAGAAGGTGCGGCAATTGGCGACTTCACCAAACCGGATCGTATTGTGGTTGGCGCTGAAAGTGATACCGCCGTTCGGGAAATGCGTCAGCTCTATAAACCTTTTAATCGTAACCATGATCGCTTACTGGTGATGGATATTCGTTCTGCCGAACTGACCAAGTATGCGGCCAATGCATTGCTTGCAACAAAAATCAGTTTTATGAATGAGTTATCCAATCTGGCAGAAAGACTGGATGCGGATATCGAAAAAGTGCGTATTGGTATTGGTTCCGATCCGCGTATCGGGTATCACTTTATATATCCAGGTTGTGGCTACGGTGGTTCCTGTTTTCCAAAAGACGTGCAGGCTTTGGCGAAAACGGCAGCGGGCGTCGGTTGGGAGGCCGAAATACTAAATGCCGTTGAATCGGTTAATAATCGTCAGAAGCACTGGTTATTTGAAAAACTACAGCAGAACTTTAACGGTGAATTGAAGGGGAAAAGGATTGCGGTTTGGGGGCTGGCTTTTAAGCCTAATACAGACGATATGCGTGCAGCGCCAAGTCGTGTCTTAATAGAAGCACTGTGGGAAGCCGGTGCGACTGTTGTTGCCTATGATCCGGTTGCTGCAGAAGAAGCGCTAAGAATTTACGGTGAACGCCCTGATTTTGAAATTTCTCAGCATAACTTTGATGTACTAAAAGATGCTGATGCTCTGGTGATCTGTACAGAATGGGATGCTTTTCGAAGCCCGGACTTGCTGCAGATGAAGTCGTTGCTTAAAAACCCAGTAATTGGTGATGGTCGCAATTTATACGAACCGGCTTATATGCGCGAACAGGGATTTACCTATTATTCAGTTGGAAGACCGCAGTAGATCTAGATCAAAAGCAAGATCAAAAACTTCGCCGCTGAGGCGCAAAGACGCTGAGAATCCAAGGTGAAGATCAAGATCAAAAGCGATATCGCAATGACGCAAAGAGCGCAAAGGTCGCAAAGGAAATAGAGTAAAGATCAAAAGCTTTAGCCACGGAATCTACGGAAAGACACTGAAGGTATAAAATTAAAAAATTAGATCAAGATCAAGATCAAGATCAAAAGGAAAAGCAAAAGCAAAAGCAAAAGCAAAGATCAAAAATTTTTGCCGCGGAGACGCGAAGACGCGGAGGAAAAATGAAAAAGGTAAAAATAAAGATCAAAAGCGATACCGCAATGACGCAAAGAGCGCAAAGGTCGCAAAGGAAATAAAGTAAAGATCAAAAGCTTTAGCCACGGAATCCGCGGAAAGACACTGAAGATATAAAATTAAAAAATTAGATCAAGATCAAGATCAAAAGCGATACCGCAATGACGCAGACGACTACTGCGACCGCCATGGACGGCACGTAGAGATAAATGCAAGGGGAACTCTGATTAAATCAGAATTCCCAAGAAATAATGGTTTAATAAGTAAGCAAACTGATTTTTAGTTAATCTGCCTCGTTAGAAATTACAAATCTCTTTTTTAGTTCGAATCGCTAAATGATGTTTTGCTACGAAAGTGAGGACTCTGCCTTTGCCAAAGCATCCTTATATTTGTTAACCGCATCCTTAAAGGCGATAGCTGCTCGTAAGTTATCGCCATCAGCAAGCAACGCATTGGCATCAGTGATAATTTGTTGATCTCCGCCAGAGTCAATTGCAGTTTCTATCGCCAAGGAAGCCAATATTCGTGCTGCTCCTGTTAGTTCACTAGCGATCTGTTTGCCGAGCGCGGGTCCGATAAACTCATCGCTTATCATGGCCTCAAGTTCGCCAACAACGCCTTCGATATTTCCCATTGCCGCCTGTTGATCAGGTGGTTCTTTTGCTAGTTCCTCCAGGACGGTCTGGGATTTGGCAAGTGCATCCTCAATCTTATCGGTAGAGCCAGGGAGTTGCGTCGCCAAATCCTGCAATTGATCCACTCCTCCTTTGAGAATTGCTAATGGTGACGGTGTTGGGTCATAAATTTCCGCCGATGTGTGATCGGATCCAATTTGTGTGGAGTACCCGCCAACCACTAGAACCCGGCCATCTGCCAATAGAGTCGCTGTGTGTGAACTTCTAGGTTGCATCATATACGGGAGCAGTAAAAATACATCATTTTCATGATCGTATCGTTCGGCCGACGCCAGGGAATAAGGATTACCGGAGCTAGGATGGTATACGCCGCCAGTAAGAAGTATTTTCCCATCCTGGAGTTGTGTTGCTACCTTTACTATGGCCTGTAATTCAGTGCTGCTAGTTTGTAGAAACGTTTGCGTAGCAATATCATAGAGTTGACTTCTGTAGTCGGATGGAATGAAAATCTTATTATTGCTCAGTAAGGGTGCCATCCGAGACCAGATATCGACGCAACCACCCAAGTTCATATTTCCGGCACGGTCAAATCTCTCATTTACTGGGTTATAAATTTCAATCGCAAAGGGGCATTTTGCAAAACCCGGATTTGTCACTTGATTACCACCGATAATCAATACCTGGCCATCTGGTAGCTGCGTCGCTAGAGGTCCACCTCGGTGCTGATTGAGCATGCCAGTCATGGTAAAAGTCTGATCAACTGGATTAAAAAGCTCGGCCGTCGCGAGACTGACTCCCATACCGCCGACCCATTTTTTACCCCCTACCAGAAGCACCTTCCCATTATTCAATAGTATCGCTTGTGCCCATTCACGTACGGCGTGCATTTGATTTTGTAGAACCACAGAACTATTGGTTACAGGATTATAAATTTGCACTTTTCGATCTTGACGTCCGCCAAAAATCAATACACGACCATCAAGTAGTTTTACGCCATTGACACCTTGATACTGCCTCAAAGCCATATCATCAATTAGCGAAAAAACACCGGTATCCGGATCATATAGTTCTGCAGTACCAGCGGTGCCTCCGACGATCAGTACTTTGCCGTTATCCAGTAAGACAGCGAAATGGTCGCGACGTGCATGATTCATACTACCGGTCATAGACCACATACCATCTTGAGCAAAAACGGTCTGGCTAGTAGTTAGAACGCTAACGCAAAAGCAGATAATGAATATAAAGTTTATTCGATGCAGATTAGTCGACATATAACACTCCCTGTGATACTTGAGTATTATCACAAACAATTTTAAGATTTATAGAAATTGCAAGAGCCCTTTACAGCCAGCATTCTTGCGGGCTACCGCTAAACGCTTGTTTATGAATATAGTTCTCTAAAGCAATAGGTCAAGCGCATTTATAATTAAATGATTTGGAGTATAAGTACTATAACTAGGCGTCGTCGATTGCTGTTCTCGAGGCAATTTTAACTCTTCCATCTATGGAGTTGTCCCACGTCTAATACTATGTTCTGAGCCCATTCGGAAAGACTATCTCGACTTTGGCGTCCTCGGTTCGGGTATCCTGCTTCGCCCTAACTC
>CAJHXT010000319.1_pt1 | contig 36221 bp, 33 predicted proteins | sample 9198451 | NCBI WGS metagenome assembly CAJHXT01 (sample SAMEA7708326, study PRJEB35096) | sediment metagenome | biome: marine neritic benthic zone biome [ENVO:01000025]; feature: sediment [ENVO:00002007]; material: shallow marine sediment [ENVO:03000034] sea grass bed [ENVO_01000059] ... | reverse complement strand
TGATAATATTCGCCAACACGATGTCTGCCTGTATGGTCGGTAAGTGCTTCGGCAGGCAGGTTGAAACCCGCTTGTTTACCCGATTCAATTTTGCGTTCGATTCAGTGGCTTGCAGGGCCTGTGGATCAATATCGACTGCGTAAGCTTTTTTTGCACCCAGTTTGCAGGCCGCAATACTGAGCACACCGGAGCCACAGCCATAGTCCAGTACGGTTTTATTGGCAAGCTCCTGTTTATCCAGCCACTGCAGACAGAGCGCGGTAGTGGCATGTGTGCCAGTACCGAAAGCCAGGCCAGGATCCAGTCTGATATTAATCGACTCGCGACTGCTGGGTTTGATATGGCTAGGATAAATCCAGAGTCGATCACCAAAGGACATTGGTTGAAAACGATCCATCCAGACCCGCTCCCAGGCCTGATTTGGAATTGTTCTGGATTTGATTTGATTGGCTGCCAGCCGTGGTAGTTGTTGCTGCACTTGTTTAAGCAGCTCTTTTAGAGGCCATTCGCTATCAAAGAGTGCTTCAACGGTAAGCCTGTCCCACAGTGGCAGTTCGCCTGGTGCCGGCTCGAGCAATGGTTGATTGGCGGCATCTCGCAGACTTAGCGATAACGCGCCAAGTTCATTCAGCGCCTGCTCGGTTTCCTGTAGTGCCTGGTTTGGTATCTCAATAGCCAGTTGTAACCAGTGCAGTTGAGCATCGATGCTACTGGCGTGAGCTGGCTTTTTTGAGTTTTTGTTCAAGGAAGTGAATATTCAATCCGCCGCGCCTGAAATCGCTGTCAGTTAAAATATCTCGATGCAAATCCAGATTGGTGCGAATGCCATCGATAACGATTTCGCTTAACGCGCCAACCATTCTCCGAATGGCGGTGTCGCGGTCATCAGCGTGCACGATCAGCTTTCCAATCATTGAATCATAGTGAGGGGGTACGGTATAGCCGCCATATACATGGGTGTCGACACGTACACCGGGGCCGCCTGGAGCATGAAATCGATGAATTTTGCCGGGGCAGGGCAGGAAGGTTTTTGCATCCTCTGCGTTTATTCGGCATTCAATAGCATGGCCGTGAATATGGATGTCTCTTTGTGAAATGGAAAGGCTTTCATCAGCGGCAATAAGCAATTGCTCCTTGACAATATCGACACCAGTAATCAGCTCTGAAATGGGGTGTTCGACCTGTACTCGAGTATTCATTTCGATAAAGTAGAACTCGCCATCCTCATAAAGAAACTCAAAGGTGCCGGCGCCGCGATAGCCAATACGTTTACAGGCATCAACGCAACGACCGCCGATAAACTTGCGTTGTTTTTCAGTGATTTCCGGGGCAGGAGCTTCTTCAACCACTTTTTGGTGACGGCGTTGCATAGAGCAGTCCCGCTCAGCAAGGTGCACCGCATTACCATGTTTGTCGGATAGCACCTGGATTTCCACATGACGCGGATTTTCAAGATACTTCTCCATATAGACTGAATCATTATTAAACGAGGATTTTGCTTCGGTGCGAGTCATTGCGATTGATTCAAGCAGGGTGCGTTCATTATGCACGACACGCATGCCGCGGCCGCCGCCACCGCCAGCTGCCTTGATAATTACCGGGTAGCCAATATCTTTTGCCATCCGTAAATTACGATCAGTTTCTTCAGGATTTAGCGGACCATCAGAGCCGGGTACACACGGTACTCCCGCTGCTTTCATTTCTTTGATCGCGGCAACTTTATCACCCATGGTGCGAATAACGTCAGCACTTGGGCCAATAAAAACAAAACCACTATTTTCAACGCGTTCTGCAAAATCGGCATTTTCAGACAAAAAGCCATAGCCTGGATGAATAGCATCGGCATCGGTTATTTCAGCCGCACTGATAATAGCGGGAACATTTAGATAGCTTTCAATGGATGGAGGTGGCCCAATGCAAACAGACTCATCAGCCAGCCGTACGTGTTTCTGGTCACGATCAGCAGTGGAATAGGCGGCAACTGTCTGGATACCCAGTTCACGGCAGGCGCGAAGAATGCGTAATGCAATTTCACCACGGTTGGCAATTAAAACTTTTTCAAGCATAGGTAAGGTCGTTTTTTAAATTAGCGTGAATTATTCGATTACAAACAAAGCTTGCCCGTATTCGACAGGATCGCCATTCTTTACCAGAATAGCCTTAACCTCGCCGGCAACATCCGATTCAATCTGATTCAGAATCTTCATGGCCTCGATAATGCAAAGTGTTTCGCCCACTTTAACGCGTTGCCCAACCTGCACAAATGCCGCTGAACCCGGAGCTGGGGCTTCGTAGTACGTGCCGACCATTGGTGATTCAACCTTGTGTCCGGGTGGCAGGTCACTGTCAGTAGTAGCAGTTTCGCCAGCGGAATCCGCTGCCACGGCTGGTGCCGGTGCCACGATGGGCGCCACGGGTGCCGGTGCTGCTACGGTTAGGGAGCTACGCGAAATGCGCACTGATTCTTCGCCTTCCTTGATTTCTAATTCTGCGATGCCGGATTCTTCCAGCAACTCAATCAGTTTTTTTACTTTACGAATATCCACGGAACGTCCTCTAGATTATCTGGTGTCTTTAAGATAACTGTTTAATTACTGATAGCAGCGCGAGCTGGTAACCATATGCTCCCAGGCCGCTGATCACGCCCGCTGCAAGCTCAGAAAAATAAGACTGATGTCGAAAGCTTTCGCGCGCATGAATATTGGATAAATGAACTTCTATAAAAGGGATTGCGGTGCTGGCCAGAGCATCACGGATGGCAACACTGGTATGGGTAAAAGCCGCTGGATTAATAATTATAAATTTTACATCTTCTTGTTTAGCAGCCTGTATTTTATCCACCAGCTCGTGTTCAGCATTGCTTTGCAGGCAATCCACGCTATGGCTATGCTCTTGAGCCAGAGCGACGGCGTCAGCATTAATCTCGTCAAGAGTTGTTGTGCCATATTGCTCGGGCTCACGGGTACCGAGCAAATTTAAATTGGGGCCATGCAAAACCAGTATTTTCGCCATGATTTATCTGTAAATACCTTCATATTTACAACAGAAGTCAGGTGGTGAATTGTGCACTAATGATTTCAGGCTGTCTAGATACCTGTTAGATCGATGTGAAATTACGTGAAATACCCCCCAAATCGGCACAAAGTTTAGTTTTCTAACATTTCACGCAATAATTTCCGCAACTCAAGCTCATTTAAGGCGCCAGTACTGTGAATATGTCGAATAATCCCGTTTTGATCGATAAACACACTGTAAGGTAGGCCGCCACCACTATTGCCGTATAGTCGGGATACCTCGTGGGCAGCGACCTGGCCAACCAGTATCGGGAAATCAATAGCGTATTGACGGCGGAATTCGGCAACCATATCCGGCAGGTCCAGCGCAATGCCAATGACCTCAAATTTGGCCGATTTAAATTCTGCTCGAACCGTATTCAAGGCTGGCATTTCTTTTCTACACGGTTCACACCAGGTTGCCCAGAAGTTGAGTAACAGGACTTGTCCATCCCATTCTGAAATACTCCGTAGCCGGGTATCTAAATCCGGCAATATGAAATCGGGTCGTGTTTGCCCAATTAGATTTTTAGTCATGGGATATACAGGTTTATCTGCTTCAGAGTTGCGGCTTATTTCCAGCATTCGGCCCAGACTGAACCCACCCCCAACAGCGCTCAGTACCAATATGCTGTATAGCAATTTACGCGGAAGTTTCACTGGTATTCTCCGAGATCCATTTTAAGTACTCGGGCAATCCATTCTCAATCGGTACTGCTATGATTTCCGGTAACTCATACGGATGCTGATCCAGAATATATTCAGTCAGAGCCGAATAACATTCTTTACGTGTTTTAATCAGCAATAGCTGCTCGTTACCATGCTCCAGTTTGCCCTGCCATTTATATATGGCAGTCATTTGCGGCAGAATATTCACGCATGCTGCAAGCCCTTGTTCCACTAGCGAATCGGCCAAACGTCTGGCGCCAGTGTTGTCGGGCATAGTAGTGAATACAATTAGATATTTACTCATGGATGGTATAAATTTTTTCGGAATAGATGCATTGTCTCACTGCGGCTAAAATTTTAATAGTGCACCACGCAAAGTAGGTTAGTTATTAAGGTAAGATCTGTTTTCACACTTGAAGGCTTAAGATGCGAAGAAAGAAAAGTATGATAGTGTTTTCTGATTTCTTGAAGTACTTACATCTTCCTGAAATAGCGACACAAAGAATTTTCGCAGTTGCCATTTAAAATTTAAGGTATGAATAAGCCAACTTTTAATTAATTTTGCAGACCCAGCCTGGCAGGAGGCTGCGGCTTCTCCCCAAAACGAACCAGTGTGGAAGAGAAGTGTGTCAATATTGCCTATTCTTTTATATTGCAAAGGGCTTGTTCAGGGTGCATGTCAGAGTGTTTTAGTCAGAATTCCAGGAAGAGCTGTTGGTAAATTGCTGGCATAAGTTTTAGCGCTGCATATTACTTAAAGCTGCATTCGTGCGAATCCAATTGACTGCAATCACAATCTGGCCTATAAACGATGAACTGACAGTGATAACAGGAATTTCACAATGGGTCAGAAGGGGAAAAGCACTGAAGTTGCAAACCCTGAGAATGAGCAGCAGTTGTTCACGCAAGCTGAGGGTGATCTTGCTGATGCTATATTTCAAAATGCAGATACACTGATCGTTGTACTCGATAAGCATGGCCGAATAAAAAAATTTAATCGCGCTGCAGAACGTTTGAGTGGTTATCGTTTTTCAGAAATCAAAAACAAATATCCCTGGCGTACATTTTTGCCAACCGAAGAGTCCGAGACTGTTCGCAAAGAGGCTTTTGAAAAATTAATTAATAATCCAGATCTCAAGATTGGGCGATATTCTAATCTCTGGCAAAGTAAGAATGGCAAACAATATCTTACTGAATGGTCTAATAGTCTGTTGCTGGACGATCAGGGTCAGGTCGAATTTATAGTTGCTATTGGTTCGGATATCACCGAACGCAAACTGGCCGAGCAAGCATTGATAGAAAGTGAAAAACGCTTTTGGACATTATTTGATAATGCGCCGGAAGCCATTGTCGTACTCGATGCCGATCAGCAGCATCGATTTGTCGATGCTAATCAAAATGCTTGTCAGCTTTTTAAAATGAGCCGGGAAGAACTATTGCAGAAGAGTCCGATAGACGTCAGTCCTCCTGTGCAGCCTGATGGGCGTCGATCAACTCAAGCTGCAATAGAGGTTATCCAATTGGCTCTGGCGGGAAACACTCAGCATTTTGAATGGACCCACCAGGATGCCACGGGAACGGATATCGCTTGCGAAGTTTACCTGGTTCGTTTGCCTTCTTCATCTGGACGAAATCTGTTACGTGGTAGTGTGGTTGATATCCGGTCCCGCAAACGCACCGAGGAAGCTTTGCGTGAAAGTGAAGAACGCATGGAGCTGGTTATTCAAGGTGCTGAAGTGGCTACCTGGGACTGGAATTTGCAGACAGAAAAAGTTGTTTTTAATAAGCGATGGAGTGAAATGCTTGGATATACAGAAAAAGAACTGGCATTTCATCCCAGTACCTGGGAACAGCGCGTGCACCCTGACGATAAACAACGGGTTCGGGAATTGGCTGATCTGCATTTACAGGGCACGACCAATATTTATGAATCCGAATATCGTATGCAACATAAATCCGGAGAATGGATTTGGGTACTGGATCGAGGGAAAGTTACCGAACGCGACCCACAAGGTAAGGCGTTGCGCCTATGCGGTACTCATCTGGATATCACAGAACGTAAACGAGCCGAAAACGATTTATATAGATCTGAAAAACTGTATCGGGCATTAATCGAAGCTTCACCAGATGTTGTGGTGGTTGCGGATAGCTCCGGTCAAATTACCTTTGCTTCTTCCCATATTGTTGATTTGCTGGGATTAAATAGTCTTGATAGTTTTATCGGCAGTTCTGTCCTGCAGTGGGTAGTGGAAGAAGATCGTGAAAGAGCAGCCACTAATATTAAAAAAAGATTGGCTGGTGAAGAATTGCCGATCAGTGAGTATCGGTTATTAAAAGAAAGCGGCGAAGTTTTCTACGCCGAAATCAACTCATCGGTATTGATGGATGAGTCATCCCAGGCATCAGGAATGGTGGCATTTGTACGGGATATTTCTGAAAGAAAAAATGCTAAAATGCGACAGGCTGATTTGGCGAGTATCGTCGAAGAGTCCTTGAATGAAATATATATTATTGATCAGGAGACGCTTAGGTTTATTTCTGTAAATCGTTCGGCTCGTGACAATATGGGCTATTCGCTGGAAGAGCTTTTAAAATTGACAGCCCTGGATATAAAGCCCGAAATAACTTCTGAGGCATTTAATCAGCTCATTGAGCCGCTGCATTCAGGCAAAAGTAAAAAGATTGTTTTTGAGACTGTTCATTTACGGAAAAATGGTAGCCGTTATCCTGTTGAGGTGCACTTGCAAAATGGGACCTATGCCGATAATGCGGTGTATGTCGCAATGATTAATGATATTTCAGATCGTAAACAGGCTGAAGAACAACGGCTAAATCTGGAAAGGCAGATGCAGCACGCACAAAAACTTGAAAGCCTGGGGGTGTTGGCTGGCGGTATTGCTCACGATTTTAATAATATTCTTACCAGTATTCTGGGGTTTTCAGATTTAGCCTTAATGCAGTTGGAGTCCAATTCTACAGCGGCTGCCTACATTAAACATGTGGTAGAGGGTGGACAGAAAGCCGCCGAACTGGCACAGCAGATGCTGGCATATTCTGGCAAAGGACGTTTTGATATCCAGGCGCTGGATTTATCGCAGCTGGTACAGGATATGGCGGGCCTGCTGGATTTATCAATATCTAAAAAGTGTTTATTGCGTTACGTTTTCGCGTCGGAGTTGCCAAGCTTTGAGGCAGATGCGACGCAAATTCGTCAGGTAGTCATGAATCTGGTCATCAACGCTTCCGATGCAATTGGTAATCAAAACGGAATAATTACTGTACGTACGGGTGAAATGGAATGTGACAAAGCATATTTAGAAGATTCTTATCTGGATGATGATCTTGAAAACGGACCATATGTTTTTCTGGAAGTATCGGATACCGGTGAGGGTATGAGTGAAAGTGACAGGCAAAAAATATTCGATCCATTTTTCACTACCAAATTTACCGGTCGTGGTTTAGGTCTGGCTGCGGTGCTGGGTATCGTGCGTGGGCATCAGGGAGCTATAGTTGTGCAGAGCGAACCAGGTAAGGGCAGCTCGTTTAAGGTGTTTTTCCCCGTATCAAGGAAACTTACGGTCGATAGAGAAGATACTCCGCCGGATGCTGAATCAACCTGGCTTGCTCAGGGTACGGTGTTGCTAATAGATGATGAAGAGCCGGTACGCCGATCTGTGCAGCAAATGCTGGAGACAATGGGATTTGTTGTTCTGGTGGCGGAAAATGGGGAGGAGGGTCTAAAACAATACCGACAACAGGTCGATACAATAGAGCTGGTGATTGTCGATATGACAATGCCGGTGCTTGATGGAGAAAAAACCTTTCACGAAATAAGAAACCTCAGGAAAGATGCAAAGGTTATTTTAACTAGCGGCTACGATGAGCAGTCAGGAGCTAAACGCTACACGGCTCAGGGTCTCGCAGGATTTATCCAGAAGCCTTTTCGTTATGGAGATCTGGTGAGTGTAATTCGAAAGGTACTGGGAGAATAGTTGCGTTGCACCCAGGCAAAAACAGATCCACAAACATATATCAAAATAATGTGGTAACAATTATCGGAGTTCCTGGAAATAAGCGCTGTTAACGCATGATCTAAGCGATACAAATTTCCTTATTTAATCTGCCCATTATCTGTTGCTTGCTAAGCGCCTTATTTTCCGCGCGGGTGCAGAGTTCATAGCATTGTCTGAACAGTTCCGCCTGTTTGCGAAAACTGAGATTTTTGTCTCGCTTTTTTGCATCGATACTCAGGAATTCAATAGTGATTTGCACCGCTTTGTGGTGCAGTTGGTCGCCAGTTCTATTTACGTACATGGAACTGGATTCAGAGCTAAGCCCTTCCAGCCATAAAGCCGATACACCCAGCGCACAGGCAAGTTTTACGATGTCGCTGGTTTGCTGTGATTTTCCGGTCTCCAATTTAGAGATCATTTGCTGGCAAACACCGCTAATGGTCGCTAAATCCTTCTGTGTCAGCCCCTTTTCTTCACGTAGTGATTTGATGCGTTGCCCCAGATTCATGGCTAAACACAGTACAAACGCCATTGTCCGCTGTCAATCATTACGGTTCGCAAGCAGGGATTGCGGCGGCGCCTGCTGGGTATAAGGCCAGATTGATTTATGCCACCCCGGCTAGTACCATTCCCACCCTTTTTTAGCAACCGTAGGAGAATTCAATGCGTCAGCCCCTCGTAGCAGGCAACTGGAAAATGAATGGAACAAAGGCCAGCGTAGAAAGTTTGTTGTCAGATCTGAAAGCTGGATATTCCGATGCATTGAATGCTGAAGTTGCAGTTTGCCCATCTTTCATATTTTTAGAGCAGGCTGCGGCAGCTATAAAAGGAACAGGCATTGCGCTCGGATCGCAGAATGTATGCGATCAGGATAAAGGGGCGTTTACGGGTGAAGTTTCAGCCGAAATGCTAAAAGAAGCCGGTGTCAAATACGCTATAGTCGGCCATTCAGAACGCCGCCATGTATATGGCGAGACCGATGCTTTGGTTGCTGCCCGCTTTGCAGCAGCTAAGAGCAATGGATTAGTGCCTATATTATGTATTGGTGAGACCCTGGAAGAGCGCGAACAGGGTGTGACCGAAAAGGTATGTGCAACCCAGATCGATGCTGTTATTGAGCTATTGGGCATCGATGGGCTAAATGGAGCGGTTATTGCCTACGAACCTGTTTGGGCAATTGGCACGGGTAAAACTGCTACACCTGAGCAAGCTCAGGCCGTTCATGCATACATACGAGCGAAACTGGCCAAACAGGACTCTGCTTTGGCTGAATCGATTCAGATTCTATACGGTGGCAGCATGAATGCGAGTAATGCCGCGGATTTATTATCACAGACTGATATTGATGGCGGACTTATCGGTGGTGCTGCACTTAAAGCGGAAGATTTCCTAACAATTTGTCGCGCAGCCTAATTCTCCAAGAGTGGATTAATATGCAAGTTCAATCTTTCTTTTTAGTTATCCAGGTAGTTTTAGCGATATCTCTTATTTCGCTTATTTTAATACAGCATGGTCGAGGAGCTCAGGCAGGCGCTGCTTTTGGTAGCGGTGCCTCAGCAACTGTATTTGGAGCTCGGGGTTCCGCTTCATTTCTGACTAGAATCACAACTTTTCTTGCGGTAGTGTTTTTCGCCAATAGTTTAGGTTTGGCTTATATTTCGGCAATGCAACCGGAGCAGCAAAGCCTGGTTGATCAGGTTCTGATTGAGACTAGTGAACCGGTAGTTGCTGAGCCCGGCATGGTTCCGGTAGATGTGCCAGCAATTGACGAACAGGTTGAAAAAGCTGAATTAGTTGAGACCGCCACTGCTGTGGAAGTGGAAGCCCAACAACCCGTGGACGTGCCTCCAGTAGATTAACGATAGTAAGCGCTATCGACTTGTTGCAGGACTTTTACTGAAGCCGATGTGGTGGAATTGGTAGACACGCTGTCTTGAGGGGGCAGTGGCGTAAGCCGTGCCGGTTCGAGTCCGGCCATCGGCACCAACAAGTCCATGGACCAGTAAAGCAAAGGTGTAGTAACACGTCAAAACGATGATCCAAAAGCCTTCAGGTACCAGGGAAACTGATCGAAGCGGTCGACATCACGGCCAGAAGGTGGACAAAAAGTCCACGGTATTTTGATATTTCGACGCAGCATCACGTCAGAACTACGATCCAAAAGTCATCAGCTACCAGGGAAACTGATCGAAGTGGTCGGTAATACCGTCAAATCCACCAACATAGGATTAAAGGAAATCGTGGCACATAGTCCAGGAGTTGGATATCGCGGCTAGAACGCGGACGAATGTGCACAGTATATTAAGGTATCGACGCAGAGTTGCATCGAATCATCCCTTAAGAAATACCCATAAGCCTTCTAGAGCCCAATTGGGGCAGTTTATATTTTGCATCTCGATTGCAGCCAAGGTGTAAAAACGCAGGAAACAGCGAGCTAGTATTCATAATAATGCCGCTCAATTTGCAAAGGACTTGTTTGTTAACAGTTTGCATGCAGAGCTGTGCAGCTGCTGTATAGAAACCGGATAATACCCTGGCATCTAAATCCTTATCATACGAGTGACCGCTATAGCTCGTTTTGATTTTGCAGATGATTTCGCGCAGTATAGACGCCAGCGTATCTAAGTAGAGGGAAAACAAAAAGTGCTGGGAAACTACCTTCCAGTTCTCATTTTTTTAGCTATCAGCCTTGCAATTGGTGTGGCTATGTTGGGACTTGGTTCATTGCTGGGGCCAAGCAACCCTGACCCCGAAAAAAACTCACCTTACGAATGTGGATTTGAAGCCTTTGAAGACTCGCGCATGAAATTCGATGTGCGTTTTTATCTGGTGGCTATCCTGTTTATTATCTTTGATCTTGAAATTGCCTTTCTGTTTCCATGGGCGGTAGCACTGAAAGGACTGCCGGCGGCCGCGTTTATAGCAATGGCCATATTTCTGGCTATTCTGGTGGTAGGTTTTATTTATGAGTGGAAAAAGGGAGCGTTGGATTGGGAATGAACCCGAAATTTCCGCTTTTTATTGAATCAGCATTAGCGCTTGAGCACAAATGAGTTATGTCAGTAATTGAAGGTGTAATGGATAAAGGCTGGGTAACTACTTCTGCCGACTCATTAATTAACTGGGCCAGAACCGGTTCCATGTGGCCTGTTACCTTTGGTCTTGCCTGTTGCGCAGTGGAAATGATGCACGCTGGTGCCGCTCGTTATGATCTGGATCGCTTTGGCATGTTCTTTCGTCCCAGTCCTCGGCAATCAGATGTCATGATTGTTGCCGGTACGCTGGTGAATAAAATGGCTCCGGCATTGCGCAAGGTTTATGACCAGATGCCTGATCCGAAATGGGTGATTTCCATGGGTTCCTGTGCCAATGGCGGAGGCTACTATTCATATTCTTATTCAGTGGTTCGCGGTTGTGATCGTATTGTTCCGGTCGACATCTATGTGCCCGGTTGCCCGCCCACTGCAGAGGCATTGGTGTACGGAATCATGCAGTTGCACAAGAAAATCAAACGAACCAATACCATAGCGCGGTAAAGCCAGACAAATGAGCAGCAAACAACTCGCGCTTTTTCAGGCGCTGAAAAACCGGTTTCCAGAAGAGTCTGTCGAACAGGCTTGCGGTGAAATCGTATTAACAGTTGCAGCTGATGATTTGCTTGACCTGATGTTGGCCTTGCGTGATGAATCCGAATTTCGTTTTCAGCAACTGGTCGATTTATGTGTAGTCGACTATTTACAGTATGCCCAGGATGAATGGAAAACCACTGAGGCAACTGGTGGCGGATTTAGCCGTGCAACCGATGCTCAGCAAAGTGGCAGAATGCGATTTGGTGATGAGGTGCCAGTCAGTGAACTGGATTGCCCAAGATTTGCCGTGGTGTATCACCTGCTATCTTACGCCAACAATCATCGTTTGCGTGTCAAAGCTTTTGTTGAAGATGACAATACGCCGATTATTCCTTCCGTACAGCATATCTGGGCTTCAGCTGACTGGAATGAGCGCGAAGCATTTGATTTGTTTGGTGTATTGTTTGAGGGGCACCCCGATTTACGTCGCTTATTAACGGATTATGGATTTATCGGTCACCCTTTTAGAAAAGACTTCCCCTTAATCGGTAACGTGGAGATGCGTTACGATCCGGAGCTTAAACGTGTGGTCTACGAGCCGGTGAGTATTGATCCGCGAGTGCTGGTACCTAAAGTTATTCGTGATGATTATCCGGTACCCGGTGCTGAAGTGGGAGTAGACGACGATGCCTGAAATTCGTAACTATACGCTGAACTTTGGGCCGCAACACCCTGCGGCGCACGGCGTATTGCGCTTGATACTGGAAATGGATGGCGAAGTGATAACCCGCGCCGACCCCCATATCGGCTTATTGCATCGTGGTACCGAAAAGCTGGTAGAAAGCAAACCCTATAACCAGAATATCGGTTACATGGACCGCCTTGATTACGTATCCATGATGTGTAACGAACACGCTTATGTAATGGCGATTGAAAAACTATTGGGTATTGAAGTACCAATCAGAGCGCAATACATACGTGTTATGTTTGATGAGATTACGCGCCTGTTGAACCATCTCTTATGGTTAGGTGCGCATGGTCTGGATATTGGTGCCATGACCATGTTTATTTATTGTTTTCGAGAACGTGAAGACCTGATGGATTGTTATGAGGCTGTCTCGGGCACACGTATGCACGCGACTTATTATCGGCCGGGTGGGGTATATAGAGATCTACCGGACGAAATGCCAAAGTATGAAACCAGTAAGTGGAAAAATGAAAAAGACATCGCACGTTTAAATGAAAACCGACAAGGTGGCTTGCTGGATTTCATAGAAGCTTTTATCGACGATTTTCCAAATAAAGTTGATGAGTACGAAACACTGTTGACCGACAATCGGATCTGGAAGCAAAGAACTGTGGATATTGGCATAGTGACAGCTGAGCAGGCGATGAACTGGGGATTTACTGGTCCGATGTTAAGGGGTTCCGGTGTTGAATGGGATTTGCGTAAAAAGCAAAGCTACGAAGTTTATGATCGGGTTGACTTTGATATACCCGTAGGCACCAATGGCGACTGTTATGATCGCTACCTGGTGCGAGTAGAAGAAATGCGGCAATCAGCACGTATTATTAAACAGTGCGTGCAATGGTTAAAAGAAAATCCCGGCCCGGTTATTCACAACGATCATAAAGTGGTGCCACCCGACAGAGAAACCATGAAAGGCGATATGGAAGCGCTGATTCACCATTTCAAATTATTTACCGAAGGCTATGTTGTACCAGAGGGTGAAGTATATTCCGCAGTGGAACATCCAAAAGGTGAGTTTGGTATTTACCTGGTATCAGATGGTGCCAACAAGCCCTATCGAGTAAAAATACGCGCAGCGGGTTTTGCTCATATGTCAGCCATGAATAGCGTGGTTAAAGGGCATATGCTGGCCGATCTTGTAGCGGTGATGGGGACGATGGATATCGTCTTTGGAGAAATCGACAGATGATTCTGAGCGGTTTATTTTTCTCAATACTGCGTTGCGTCGGCTTCCACAACTGCTCACGTACAACAGGTACGCTGCGCGTTGCGAAAACCAACACGCCTTGTCTTGAGAAAAATATTCTCGCTCAGAATTTCTCTTTTGGTAAGTCTTTTGTTTTTAATTTCTTTTCTTTGCGCCCTTTGCGTGCTCTGCGTCTTGGTTCTGGTATTTTGTTTGATTTTTCTTCCAGTATTTATGTAGTCGACCGCTTCTCTAAAATCACTGTGCCTCGTCTCAGAAAAAATATACTCGCTCAGAAATTACTTTTTGGTGTGCCTTTTATTCTTAATTTCTTTACTCTGCGCCCTTTGCGTGCTCTGCGTCTTAGTTCTGGTTTTCTCGCCCGTGGAGTCATCAGAGGTAAGAACAGCTTTAATATAGGAGCATGCAATGTCTGATCAGATTGCTGTGCTTCCTAAGAAAATAATAAAAAAGATTGATAAGCATCTTGCCAAGTTTCCTGCTGAACAGAAGCGTTCAGCGGTGATTGGCGCATTAATGGCTGTGCAGCATTACAACAAAGGTTATTTAACTGTTCCTCTAATGGATGCCGTTGCAGATTATCTGGATTTACCTGGGATCGCGGTTTATGAAGTCGCATCGTTCTATTCTATGTTTGAAACTGAGCCAGTAGGGTTAAATAGTATTTCTGTTTGTACTAATGTTTCTTGTATGTTGCGTGGTGCCGATGAGATATTGCAACATATTGAAAAACGATTGGGTGTAAAAGTTGGTGAGAGCACAGAGGATCGAAAATTTCATCTTAAGCATGAGGAAGAGTGTCTGGCTGCGTGCTGCGGAGCACCCATGATGCAGGTTAATCATAAGTACTACGAAGACCTTACAACTGAGAAAGTTGACGCAATACTGGACCAGTTCAAATAATGACAGAAAAAGTCTGCACAACGACCTTTGGTCTAAAAGATTCCTGGACACTGGCTACTTATCGCCAGGTCGGTGGTTATCAATCTTGGGAAGATATTCTGGCAAACAGAACATCCCATGCAGAGATAATTGAAAAAGTAAAAACATCCAGTTTACGTGGTCGTGGTGGTGCGGGCTTTCCTTCCGGTTTGAAATTAAGTTTTATGCCTCGTAAAGCTGACCAGCAAAGCTATCTGGTTTGTAATTCAGATGAAAGCGAGCCTGGCACCTGCAAGGACAGAGATATCCTGCGTTTCAATCCGCACGCCCTGGTTGAAGGAATGGCGATTGCAGCACACACCATTGGTGCGACAGTCGCTTACAATTATATGCGCGGTGAGTTTATGGATGAGCCGGGAAAGCGGTTCGAAGCGGCATTAAAGGAAGCTTATGCAGAGGGTTTGCTGGGTAAAAATATCAAAGGTTCCGGTATCGATGTAGACATCATTGCTAGTTATGGTGCGGGAGCATATATCTGCGGTGAAGAAACGGCCTTGCTGGAATCCTTGGAAGGTAAACGAGGTTTACCACGTTTTAAACCGCCGTTTCCTGCGGTATATGGCCTGTATGGGCAGCCTACCACTATTAATAATGCCGAGTCACTGGCTTCAGTGCCAGCAATTTTACGACACGGCCCCAACTGGTTTGCCAGCCTGGGTGTTGCCAATAGTGGTGGCATGAAAATGTTTTCTGTAAGCGGTCATGTTGAAAGTCCTGGAAATTTTGAAATCCCTATGGGCACACCATTTAAGAAATTATTGGAAATGGCCGGTGGTGTCTGGAATGGTCGTAAGCTAAAAGCTGTCATACCCGGAGGATCTTCGGTACCTGTATTGCCCGCGGAAGCCATTATGCAGGCGAGCATGGATTATGATTCGATTGCCAAAGCAGGTTCATTGTTGGGTTCCGGTGCAGTAATTGTTATGGACGAAACAACTTGCATGGTGAGTATGCTGGAACGGATTTCACGCTTTTATTATGTCGAGTCCTGCGGGCAGTGCACTCCATGTCGTGAAGGTACTGGCTGGATGTATCGAGTGATTAAGCGTATTCGTAACGGTGAGGGTCGTCCGGAAGACATGAATATGCTGGATGATATCGCCAGCAAAATTTCAGGCCACACCATTTGCGCGTTGGGTGATGCAGCTGCAATGCCGGTACAGAGTTTTATTAAGCACTATCGGCATGAATTTGAATATTATATTCAACATAAACGCAGCATGTTGGCTGCTTAAACTTGAGCCGCGGAAATACACAGAAGTAGATATGAAAAGCAAATACGATATTTTATTTTCTGCATTTTCCCGTGGGTTCAGTGGTAACTTTTTAGCTTTCATAACAACTAGCCACGGAAAACACGGAATAGCACTGAAAGCGAAAGAAGTATATTGCTTAATCAATAAACTATGTTCTGTGTTCTTCAGTGGATTCAGTGGCAATTTGTTGGCTTTTTTTGTAACCAGCCACGGAACTTATAAAAGTGTGCAGAAAGTAAAAGAATCGAATTATTTATTTTTTAATTATATTCCATGTTTTTCCGTGGATTCGGTGGCAATGTATTAGTCATGACTGACGACACAATAACAATCGAAATCGACGGCAAGACCTTGCAGGCCAGTAAAGGCCAGATGATCATTCATGTCGCTGATGAAGCTGGTATAAAAATTCCGCGTTTTTGCTATCACAAAAAACTGTCAATTGCAGCTAACTGTCGTATGTGTCTGGTTGAGGTGGAAAAGGCGCCCAAGCCTGTTCCTGCCTGCGCAACACCTGTTATGGATGGCATGAAAATTCAAACCCGATCGGAGAGAGCAATCTCAGCACAGAAGGGGGTAATGGAATTTTTGTTGATTAACCATCCTCTGGATTGTCCGATATGCGATCAGGGTGGGGAATGTGAATTACAGGATATCGCCTTAAACTACGGCAAAGATGTATCGCGTTTCACCGAAGAGAAGCGTGTGGTATTTGATCAGAATATTGGGCCGCTGGTCTCAACCGATATGACACGCTGTATACATTGCACACGTTGTGTTCGTTTTGGTGAAGAGATTGCGGGTCTGCGGGAGCTGGGTGCAACCGGTAGGGGTGAAGATACAAAAATTGGTACCTACGTTAAAAAGGCCATGGCTTCTGAGTTGTCCGGAAATGTTATTGATGTATGCCCCGTTGGTGCGCTGAACAACAAGCCATATCGTTTTAGTGCCCGCAGTTGGGAGATGGTGCAAAACGAAATGATTAGTCCGCACGACTGTGTAGGTTCTAACCTTTATATGCATACCTTGCGTGGTGAAGTAAAACGCGTTGTGCCAAAGGAAAATAACGAAATTAATGAAAGTTGGTTATCAGATCGCGATCGATTTAGCTGTCACGGAATTTATGCTGAGCAACGTATTGGCCAACCTCAGATTAAGAAAGATGGTACATGGCACAAAGTAAGTTGGGATGAAGCGCTGGATTATGTAGCTGATCGATTACGGTATAGCGTTAATCACCATGGTGCTGAATCATTGGGAGCCTTAATAAATGCAAGCGCAACTCTGGAGGAGCATTATCTACTGCAGAGGCTAATGCGTGGGCTTGGATGTTCGAATATCGATCATCGTTTACAGCAATATGATTTTAGTCTGGATGATGCCGCTCCGATAATGCCCTGGTTGGGAATAGACTTAACAGAAGTTGAAAAACTGGATGCAGCACTTATTGTTGGTGGTAATTTGCGTAAAGACCAGCCATTGCTGGCGCATCGCATGCGTAAAGCAGCGTTACGTGGCGCAAATATTATGCTGCTTAATCATCGTGCGTACACATTAAATCATTCTGCGGAACAGTATGTTTCTGCAAGTAGTACTGATCTGTTAATCGAGTTGGTAGCGGTGACTAAAGCGCTGATAGAAAAAACCAGGAAAGAAATACCGGTTTCACTAAAAGACCTTGTTGATCAGGTTGAAGTGGATGAGCAGCAGAAGAATATCGCAGAAAATTTGTTGCAGGCAAAAAATGCACTAGTGTTGCTGGGTTCGCAAGCCAGCTTGTTCCCTCAGTATGGTTTTGTAATGGCACTATGCCATTCTATTGCTGAGCTGGCAGGTGTTCACTTCGGCGCAAGCAGCTTTGGGTCCAATTCTGCTGGCGCCTGTTTGGCTGGTAGTTTGCCGCATCGACAGGTGGCCGGTATGGCTGATGATAAACCCGGCCTTACTGCGCACCTTATGTTGCAGGCTGCGAGAAAAACCTACCTGCTGTTTAACGTTGAACCCGAGCTGGAAGCCTGGGACAACGCGAGTGCAAAATATGCTATGCAAGAGGCAGAGTGCGTTATTGCAATAAATAATTTCGCCAGTCCAGCACTGTATGAATATGCTGATGTTCTGCTGCCTTTGGCTAGTTTTGCTGAAACTGATGGGACCTATGTAAATATTGAAGGTCGCTGGCAGAGTTTCCATGCTGCGGCAACAATACCTGATGATGCGCGACCTGGTTGGAAAATTATGCGGGTATTAGCGGATCGTCTACAGTTATCTATGCCCACTTATGATACTGCTGAATCGGTGCGCGCGGGGGTAAAGGAACAGTGCCGTGACGTGGTCTTGAGTAATGCAATGGGGAATACTGAATTACCTCCATTCAACCTTGCTAGGAAGATTAATGGTCTACAGCGGATCGCTGATATGCCGGCTTATGTTGTCGATACAGTAGTGCGACATTCGTTACCTCTGCAACGAACCCGTGATGGGCTGGAGGCTGATAAAGCCTTAATGCACCCATTAACAGCAGAAGAAAACAATTTGGCAAATAGCGATTTTATAAGTGTAAAACAAAATGGAAATACCATCGAATTTCCTCTGCAGCTAAGCGAGGCAATTCCTGAAAATTGCATATGGATTGGATTGGCTGTCCCCGGTGTTGAAGCGCTGGGCCCGGCGTTTGGCGCTATTGAATTGGTCACATCATGATAGAACAGGCGCTTCAATTTTTCCTGGAAATCTGGCAGCAACTGCCCGCAGGCTGGCAGATATTCCTCTGGAACACGGGCAAGGTCATTCTTGTTCTTATGCCAGTTATGCTTAGTGTTGCTTACTTCACATATGCCGAACGAAAAATTATTGGTTTTATGCAGGTACGTATTGGGCCTAACCGTGTCGGTTTTAAAGGCTTACTGCAACCAATAGCCGACGCCTTTAAACTTATGTTTAAAGAAATTATATTGCCGACAAATGCGGACCGATTTTTATTTCTCACAGCACCCATACTGGTTTTGGGTCCGGCTTTAGCTGCCTGGGCGGTTATTCCATTTTCTGATGGTCTTTCAATCGCCAATATCGATGCCGGTCTTCTATATATTCTTGCCGTAAGTTCAATTGCAGTGTATGGCGTTATTCTGGCGGGTTGGGCATCAAATTCAAAATATGCATTTTTAGGCGCTATGCGTGTTGCAGCACAGATGGTGGCTTATGAAATTGCCATGGGTTTTGCCTTGGTTGGCGTATTAATGGCGAGCGGTAGTCTGAATCTAGGTGTAATTGTACAGGCGCAAAGTGGCGGCATTTTGCACTGGTATTGGCTACCCTTATTACCTTTGTTTTTTGTTTATATGATTTCTGGTGTTGCTGAAACCAATCGAGCGCCATTTGATGTAGCTGAAGGTGAATCAGAAATTGTTGCAGGTTTTCATGTTGAATACTCTGGGATTACCTTTGCGATTTTCTTTCTGGCCGAATACGCAAATATGATTTTAATCAGTGCCTTAATTGCGATCATGTTTTTAGGTGGTTGGTTATCGCCTCTTGAAGGTATCGTTCCCGAGGACTGGTTTACCATACCCGTTATTGGTTTTCTTATGGGGCATGGCATACATTGGTTTATCGCCAAAACAGCCTTTTTTATGTTTAATTATTTATGGTTTCGAGCAACGTTTCCGCGCTTTCGTTATGACCAGATTATGCGTCTAGGCTGGAAAGTTTTTCTGCCTGTCACCATTGTTTGGTTGCTGGTCGAAGGCATAGCCGCTTATATACACTTACCGCCCTGGTTTGCTTAGGTAAAAGATGAAGAGACGCTTAACAACATGGATTAAAAGCTTCACTTTCTGGGAATTGTTCCGAGGCTTAAGTGTAACCATGCGTTATATGTTTAAACGCAAGTTTACTATCTTATTTCCGGATGAGCGTACACCCAAGTCTCCACGTTACCGTGGTTTGCACGCTTTGCGCCGCTATCCAAATGGGGAGGAACGTTGCATAGCCTGTAAATTATGTGAAGCTGTTTGCCCGGCTCTGGCAATCACTATTGACTCAGAAGTTAGGGAAGACGGTAGTCGTCGTACTACTCGATATGATATTGATTTGTTTAAATGTGTCTATTGCGGTTTTTGTGAAGAGGCTTGCCCCGTTGATTCAATTGTTTTAACACGCTTTCATGATTTTCATTTTGAGGAGCGTGGAGAGAATGTTATCCAGAAAATGGATTTATTAAAACTCGGTGATCGCTTCGAAGAAGAAATTGCGCGTGACCGCGAAACTGAAGCGAAGTATCGTTAAGTGGTGATGATAGTATGAGTTTTGAGCAGGTCATTTTTTATGTGTTCGCTTTTGTGATGCTTTTTGCTGCACTGAAAGTAATTACAACGCGCAACCCTGTATATGCTGCCCTTTTTCTGGTGTTGACGTTTCTTTCGACTTCCGTGCTGTGGTTGTTGTTGGAGGCCGAATTTTTGGCTATCGCACTTGTTCTAGTTTACGTCGGCGCGGTGATGGTTTTGTTTTTGTTCGTGATAATGATGCTGGATATTAATATCGAACGTATGCGCGAAGGATTTGTTAAGTATTTAAAAGTGGGGGCCGTAATCGCTCTGACACTGTTCGCGCAGATGGTCTTAATTGTTGGTCCAGAGCGTTTCGGTTTATCAACATACACCAACCCACCCCGCACGCCTTCGGACTACAGTAACACTGAGGTTTTGGGGCGTGCTATTTACAACGACTATCTTTATGCATTTGAAATTGCCGCAGTTATTTTACTCGTAGCGATTATTGCTGCGATCACCTTAACCTTGCGTAGGAGAGGGGAGACAAAAAGGCAGGTTCCTGGCAAACAAATTCAGGTGCAGAAAAAAGACCGGTTGCGAATCGTAAAAATGGAGGCAGAAAAATAGTGTTTACCATTTCTTTGGCCCATTACCTGACTCTCGCAGCTGCGTTGTTTTCGATTGGTATTGCAGGCATATTCATCAATCGTAAAAACGCCATCGTACTGCTGATGTCGATCGAATTGATGCTGCTGGCAGTTAATATAAATTTCGTGGCTTTTTCGCATTATTTGCAGGATACCGCCGGTCAGGTGTTTGTATTTTTTATTTTAACGGTCGCCGCTGCAGAAGCCGCCATCGGTTTGGCAATACTGGTGGTATTGTTCCGTACGCATCGCAGTATAGATGTTGCCCAACTCGAAAAACTAAAAGGCTAATATAATGCAGCATATCTATCTCAGTATTATATTAGCCCCCCTGATTGGCGCGATTATTGTGGGTCTGGGTTGCAGGAGTTTGCCTCGAATAGCTGCACATAGTATTGCGATTGCCGGTGTGGCGGTATCTTTTGTTCTATCGAGTTTTGTGTTGTACGACATAGTTGCTAGTGGTACACCAACATACAACGGTTCAGTTTATCAATGGGCAACCATAGGTAACTTATCTTTAGAAATCGGGTTTTTAGTTGACGGTCTGACTGCACTGATGATCACTGTTGTGAGTTTCATCTCGTTACTGGTGCATATTTATACCGTTGGCTATATGCATGACGACCCGGGTTATAACCGATTCTTTAGCTATATATCATTGTTTACCTTTGCCATGCTTATGCTGGTAATGTCGAACAACTTCCTGCAACTATTTTTTGGTTGGGAGGGCGTAGGTCTGGCCTCTTATTTACTGATCGGATTTTGGTTTAAGCGGCCAACAGCGATTGCTGCAAATCTAAAGGCATTTCTTATTAATCGTGTTGGTGACTTTGGTTTTATTCTGGGTATAGCAGCGATTTTTGCGTTTACCGGCAGCCTGGATTATCAGACGGTGTTTCATCAGGCGCCTTCACTGGCAGACCAAAGTATCGTTGTTATTGGCGATAGCCAATGGTCGTTAATTTCCCTGATCTGTATATTCCTGTTTATCGGAGCAATGGGTAAATCAGCACAGGTTCCTTTACATGTCTGGTTGCCAGATTCGATGGAAGGTCCAACACCCATTTCAGCTTTGATCCACGCTGCAACCATGGTGACCGCCGGTGTTTTTATGGTTGCGCGTATGTCACCACTGTTTGAATATTCAGAAACGGCGTTATCGTTTATTTTAGTTGTCGGCGCAATTACTGCCCTGTTTATGGGGCTGGTTGGTATCGTACAAAACGATATTAAACGGGTGGTTGCCTACTCAACGCTGTCGCAACTGGGTTATATGGTCGTGGCACTTGGTGCGTCTGCCTATTCGGTCGCCATCTTCCATTTAATGACGCATGCATTTTTTAAGGCTCTGCTATTCCTCGCGGCCGGCTCGGTAATTATCGCACTGCATCACGAGCAGGATATGCGGCGCATGGGTGGTTTGCGACAGTTTATGCCAATTACTTACTGGACTTGTTTGGTCGGTGCCTTGGCGTTAATCGGTGTACCGGGTTTTTCCGGGTTTTATTCAAAAGATATGATTATAGAAGTGGTTGCGCAGTCACAGCTGACCGGGGCGGGATTCGCGTATTTCTGTGTTGAGGCAGGTGTTTTTGTTACGGCACTCTACACCTTTCGTTTAATTTTTATGACCTTCCACGGCACGCCACGCTTTGATGAAAAGACCGCTACACATGTGCACGAATCGCCTTATGTCGTCACTATTCCTCTTATATTATTGGCTATACCATCAGTAGTGATTGGTGCGCTAACGATTGGTCCACTGCTGTTTGGTAATTTAATGCATGAGGCAGTAGCTGCTCTGCCGGGGCACGATACACTGCTGAAAGCGCAACCAGAATTTTCCGGGGTCTGGGCTTTTACATTGCATGCGTTTAAGGCTCCACCTGTTTATCTGGCATTGCTGGGAGTTATAACGGCCTGGTGGTTATATATCAAGAATCCGCATCTGCCGGCAAAAATTAAATCAGCCTGCGGGCCTGCTTATAAAATTTTGCATCGTAAATACTGGGCAGACGAGTTTTATCAAAACGGTATCGCGGCTGCTGCTCGTCTTGTCGCAAATCGACTATGGCGTTTGGGTGATGCGGCGATTATTGATGGTGTCATTATTAATGGTAGTACCAGGTTTATCGCGGTTAGTGCTGGAAAGCTTAGAGCATTACAAAGCGGATATTTATTTCAGTATGCCTTTGTCATGATTATGGGCTTGTTACTCTTACTGGGTTGGATGTACTTGTAATGATTAATAACTGGCCTTTATTGAGTTCACTTATCTGGTTACCCGTCATTGGGAGTATTGCTGTACTGGCAATAGGTGATCGTAACAAGTCAGCAGCTAGAATTGCTGCATTAGTCTTTGCATCAGCGATACTTGTTCTATGCTTACCTTTGTATATTGGTTTTGATACATCACTGTCCAGCATGCAGTTTGTTGAGAAATCAGCGTGGATACCAGGCCTGAATATTTTTTATCACCTGGGCGTAGACGGCATTGCCTTGCCGCTGATTTTATTGACTGCGCTAATGACTGTGTTAGTAGTTATTGCGGGTTGGCAGGTTATTGAAAAACGAGTTGCGCAATATATGGCGGCGTTTCTGGTTATGGAAGGTTTGATGATTGGTGTTTTTGTAGCGTTAGATGCCATATTATTTTACGTCTTTTTTGAAGCCATGCTGATCCCCATGTTTTTGATTATTGGTGTCTGGGGTGGTCCAAATCGAATTTATGCCACTTTAAAGTTTTTTCTCTATACCTTCCTGGGTTCTGTTCTGTTCTTGATCGCGCTGATTTATTTACATCTGCAAAGTGGTAGTTTTGCCATTCAGGATTTCCATCAGTTACCACTTAACGCTGCACAGCAGTTCTGGATATTTTTAGCATTTCTGTTGGCTTTTGGCGTCAAAGTGCCGATGTTCCCGGTACATACCTGGTTGCCCGATGCACACGTTGAAGCACCAACCGGTGGTTCAGTAATTCTGGCGGCAATTACTTTGAAGATTGGTGGCTACGCTTTCCTACGTTTTGCCTTACCCATTACACCCGATGCCAGTGCTCAACTGGTTGGTCTGGTGATCACGTTATCCTTAATCGCGGTTGTTTATATTGGTTTTGTTGCTCTGGCGCAAAAAGATATGAAAAAGCTTATCGCTTATTCATCAATAGCGCATATGGGTTTTGTCACCCTGGGTGCTTTTGTTGTGTTTGCAATGCTGGGGGATATTTCTATAGCGGATAAAAGTGAAACCGCAGTACTGGGTTTGCTAGGTGCAATGGTACAGATGGTGTCACATGGTTTTATATCCGGCGCCCTGTTCTTATGTGTTGGCGTATTGTACGACCGTATGCATAGCCGTCAGATTACTGCCTATGGAGGTGTGGTGAATACCATGCCAGTATTTGCCGCGTTTATGGTTTTGTTTGCCATGGCTAATGTAGGTCTGCCGGGTACCTCCGGTTTTGTTGGTGAGCTGTTAGTAATATTGGCTAGTTTTAAGGTCAATATCTGGTACGCCATATTGGCTGCTACTACCTTAGTATTGGGCGCCTCGTATACTTTATGGATGATTAAACGCGTAATTTTTGGTGAGGTGATAAACGATCAGGTCGCTGACTTAAAAGATATTGGTTATCGTGAAATCAGCATGCTCTCCGTTTTAGCGCTGGCAGTTATTGGCTTAGGAGTTTGGCCGCAGCCGCTGATCGAAGTTATGCAACCTAGTATTGAAAATCTGGTGCAACATATACTACAAAGTAAACTGTCATGAGTCGTTACCGATTGTTAACAAGGTTTGAAGAATATTCTTTCTCCCGTGTTGAGAAAGTTAGGATGAGTGGATCAGATTATACTCTCACCCAGACCTCTGCCAAAGGGAGAGGGTTCAAGATGAATGATCGTTATTTTTGTAGGGTAGGATAATAGTGAAGGATCTTGCTTTATTAATACCTGAAATGTTTGTATTGGCGGCCGCCTGCCTGATATTGCTGGTTGATCTGTTTGTATCGGACAAGCACCGTAATATTACGTTTTACTTAACGCAGATTAGTTTGCTCATTGCTTTACTGTTAACGCTAGACCTGCCTTATGGTAAGACGCTGTATGCTTTCCAGGGCAGTTTTATTCTAGATAGTATGTCAGTCGTTTTAAAGTCTGCGGTGTATATTATTGTCGCTGGCGCATTTGTTTACTCGCGGCCATATTTGAAAGATTTAGGGCTGCATAAGGGCGAGTTCTACGTGCTGGGTCTATTTGCCATGCTGGGGATGATGGTGATGATATCAGCTAATCATATGCTGATTTTGTACCTGGGCCTGGAGCTTTTATCACTTTCACTATATTCCTTGGTTGCCTTTAATCGTGATTCTGCGCAATCCAGCGAAGCCGCAATGAAGTATTTTGTTTTGGGTGCCATTGCTTCAGCCATGTTGTTATATGGCATTTCCATCTTGTATGGCATTACCGGTACACTCGATATCCCCATGCTGGCAGACAGTATCGTCCATACTTCCTTTGATCGTTTGGTTCTGTTGTTCGCTTTGAGTTTTATTATCGTCGGTGTGGCCTTTAAACTGGGTGCAGTGCCATTTCATATGTGGGTGCCTGATGTTTATCAGGGCGCACCCACTGCAGTTACCCTGTTTATAGGTTCGGCTCCAAAAATTGCAGCCTATGCTATGGCGATGCGCCTGCTTGTAGGTTCTTTGGGAGAGCTGCATCCAGAGTGGCAGGGTATGTTGATGGTGTTGGCAGTTCTGTCGCTAGGCCTGGGGAATGTTGTTGCGATTGCGCAAAGTAATATTAAACGCATGCTGGCGTATTCAACTATTGCAAATATCGGTTTTATTGTACTGGGTATTTTAGCAGGCAGTGCCGCCGGTTATTCGTCGGCCATGTTTTATAGTATTGCCTATGCTTTGATGACTATGGGCGCGTTTGGTGTCGTTATTTTGTTAAGTCGTACGGGTGTTGAAGCGGAACAACTGGACGACTATAAAGGCCTGAATGAAAAGCATCCGTGGTTTGCCTTTATGATGTTGATCTTTATGTTTTCCATGGCTGGTGTGCCACCAATGGTTGGTTTTCACGCTAAGCTGGCGGTATTACGCGCGGTGGTTGAAGCGGATCTGCTTTGGTTGGCAGTATTGGCAGTGCTGTTTTCGGTGATCGGTGCGTTCTACTATTTACGAGTTATTAAGCTAATGTATTTTGATAGCGCCGAGAGCGATCTATCAATTAACAAAGGTTGGGATATTAAATTAGTTTTGAGTTTGAATGGGCTTCTGGTGTTAGGGTTAGGAATATTACCAGGAGTTTTGACGGGGTGGTGTATTGGGGCTTTTTGATAAATTGTCTTTAGTTATTGGCGGTTGCAATATGTGACCTCAAGTTAAAAGAGCCTCATACTGCGAGGCTCTTTTCGTTTGTGTCCTCTATCTTCGGGAGAGGATTGAGGCGAGGGGATTAGAGTTGCCGCTATGCGGTGAGGATCGCAGAGATTGCTTAGTAGCGCCGATTCGTGTGGCTTACATGCCACATGAAAAGGTGGTGATATTGAAAATAGCAAAGTGGGCAGCTAGTATATCGGGCAGCCGGGTTATGAATTATTATGCGTATATGTTCTTTAAGGTTTTAAGGTGAACTCCGGGCTTGTCCTGTACAACGAATTATTGGACAAACTATTGCTTATTCTGCTGTTATGCATATTACTATGAGAAAGTGTTTTCAGAACTTCTTATTCGCACTTACAGTCATAGGTTGCGTGAACTATATAAGGAAGAATGAATGGAAAAGCATCACAAAATAGATTACGTTGAGCTGGCTTCAAACGACCTAAACGCCACCAAGCAATTTTATGAAAATCTATTTGGTTGGACTTTTACTATGTGGGGGGAAGAGTATATGGATTGTTCCGATGGTGGAATTATGATCGGGTTTTATAAATCCAATTTAAAATCGGAGAGTCAATTGGGAGGGGCTCTAGTCACCTTTTATAGCAAAAACCTGGAAAAAACATTGGAAGAAGTAGAAAAACTGGGAGGGAAAGTCATCAAACCCATCTTTTCGTTCCCAGGAGGCAGAAGGTTTCAGTTTACTGAGCCAAGCGGAAATGAATTTGCGGTATGGTCAAAAAAATAACGCATAGTAAGGCCAGCCAGAATCACGCACTGCGTGCGCTGGACGGGCAACAATCCTGATTCTTACACTGGAGAAAACGATGATTAATACGATAGCTTATGTGCTGGCGGGCATCCTGGCATTTATATTGTTAGAGCGCCTGATGAGTTTTTATGCTGATTTTGTCGAATGGTTTTTTGTCAAAGCCTGGCAGATCCGCACCAAGTATAAAAAAGGCTACTACAAGGACAAACCGATTAGAAAGGTGGTGGCTGCGATAATTGCGCTGTGTTTTATCCTTTTAGATATTTATTTTCGAATGACCTGGATCTGTGTCAGGTTTCATGTAAAACCGAAGTTTGAAATGACCACAACATTTTTGAAACGCATGAAACGGCTGCCGCCATGTGCAGAAGACGATCCTAATTTTTATCGAAAACCGCTGGCAAGCTATATTTGTGCATCACGAATAGAGCCGACTGATCCGGGGCATTGTGATTAAGAAGTGTATTTATGACTGCAATCGAATATATTGCATGGACTGCATAAATAGAGTGTATATACTATTTTTATTAAATTTATTGCATGTAAAAAGTAGAGGGATTGTCTATTTTACCGATGGTGTTCGCCGCTGGGATCGTTCAGAGATTGATGAGTTGACGTTATACATACGTTATGCAACGGAAGTGGCGTGTAAATAATAGACAAATAGTGATTCAAGAAGCATGACCATTTTTCTTGATGAAGAGCGGATTAGTGATGAAATCAGTATATGAAACATCAAACACTATAGATGCAAATATTGTTCTTGGTATGTTAGAGCAAGCCGGTTTATCGGCGAGAATTGAGGGCGAGTATTTGCAGGGTGGTGTAGGTGGCTTGCAGGCAGTTGGAATCGTAAGAGTTGTGGTCGATGAGTCTGATTGCGAGGATGCGAAAGCAATCATTTCAAGTTGGGACGCTCATAAAACGCCTATACGCACCATCAAGAGGAAAAATCTGGATTATTCGTTACTTTCTGCTATTGGTGGTTTCATCATTGGCGCGTTACTAGTATTTTTTTTACTACATCACTCCAGTTGAAACTGACGGCATAGATTACAACAAAGATGGAAGTCTAGATGTAAAGTGGACATATAGGAATCTCCGAATTTCTAAAGCAGAAGTTGATAGAAATTTTGATGGTAGTGTAGATTATATTGAGGAATTTGATCGTAAAGGGTTGATTGAAACATCAACTTCCGATGATGATTTTGATGGTGTGTTCGAGTCGTTCACTGGTTTCGCTAAAGGCAATGTTGAATGGTGGGAAACCGATATAACGAATGATGGAATTAGAAACTACCGTATGGAATTTGAGCATGGTGTTATCAATAGAGTTCTATTTACAGATATTAGTACCGGAAAGATTGTTAAGGTTCAGCACTTTGAACAAAACAAACTGATCTCATCAGAAATAGACACAAATGGCGACGGCGTATTTGATACGAAGAAGGTTTACGATGAAATAGAAGAAGTGAGTGAGGAATGGAAAATTAGTCAATGATTTCTGGGTGATAGATCGAGCAGACGTTGCTGTCACGAAATGATTGCGTTGTAGACTGATTTTTCTGAAATGGCAGCTGTTGCACGATTAAATGCAAAGTAAACCATCATTTATTAGTAGTTTAGCTTAGCAGTGTAGTTATAAACTGTTTTCATATATGTTGTAAAATTTGACACCTGTCCCTTTTTTTTAAAACTAGTTGGTTTATATAATGACTAATGTGAAGAGCATGATCGTTATATTTTGATCTGACCTTCAGTTTTCTGGTCATATTTCCAGGTAGATTTATAAGGTATTGATGATATGTTTTACCGCCCCCGACTCTCACTGATTCTTCTTTCTATTTTTCTATTTTCCTGTAGCGGTGGCGGAAGCAGCCCACCGACTTCTTCCGGCTCCTCAAGCTCTTCCAGCTCTTCGAGTTCATCCAGTAGCGGTTCCATTGCCCAACAGTCGAGCAGTTGGCCGGTGGCGTTTGTCTTGCCCTTTGGCGATGACAGTGCCGGTATTACGCAATTTGGAGACAGTCTAAACCATAAACCTGCGGGGCAATTTGGTCCTATAACAGTGGATGGAAACGGTCATTTTGAAGTCGGCGGCGAGCGCATTCGCTTCTGGGGTGTGAATATGACTGGGCGCTCCGCATTTCCGGAGCCTGCCGATGCCGAAGCAGTGGCTGCCAGACTAGCTAAATTTGGCGTCAATATTGTCCGCTTTCACCATATTGAGAATAGCTGGGGCGGTCCCAGCCTGATTGATTACAGCCTGGGTGATTCACGTAATTTTGTCTCCAGCAATCTGGATAAACTCGATTATTTTGTGAATGAGCTGAAACAAGAGGGCATATATACCAATATCAACCTGCTTACTTCGCGCGAATACCTGCCGGGCGATGGCTTGCCGTCTGAGATCACCCAGCTCGACTGGAAACAGCGACATGTTCTCACCTATGTGTGGCCAGCACTACGTGTGCTGGAGAAAGAACACGCGCGAAACCTGCTGGAACATGTTAATCCCTATACTGGCCTAAGTTATGCAGCGGATCCGGCTGTTGCCGTGGTCGAAGTGAACAACGAAGCCAGCATCTACCAGCAGTACTATGATGGTGGTGTTGACCAGTGGCCTGATTTGTTTACGCAGTCATTGCAGGACGAATGGAATACCTGGCTGGCGACGCAATACGCTTCAACCGCTGAGCTGGAAACAGGTTGGGGCATCATTGACGAACCGCTGGGTACTGAAGAACTTAGCAATGGCGATTTCAGTAGTGGTTCAAGCAACTGGATTCTGGAACAACACAGTACTGCCCAGGCAAGCTCTGTTGCCGGCACTTACTTCAGCCGTGCTGGGCTGCGAATCAGCGTTACCACACTCGGTTCTGCCAGTTGGCATGTTCAGTTCAAACAAGACGGTTTAAGTCTTACCACGGATCAGATATACACACTGAGTTTCTGGGCCAGATCGGCTAGCCATTCGAACCTTTCGGTTGCTATTCAGCAGGCCTACGATCCATGGGCTACGGTGGATAGCATCAACTACGACCTCAGCGATAGCTGGCAGGAATACACACTGACCTTTATCTCCAGCGTTACCGACGCTAATCTGCGCGTTAATTTTAGCGGTCTGGGCGCCACGTTAGGCGATGTCTATCTGGCCGATGTTAGTCTGCGCCCCGGTGGCAATATAGGGGGCTTGCCCGCAGGCCAGACTCTGGAAGCAGCAACCATCGCCCCGAACCGGCGTGACGAGCGTTATACCAGCGGGCGTGACCATGATTGGGCAAACTTTCTTCGCAGCCTGGAGCAGGAATACTGGAGCGATATGCGTGACTTCCTGAAAATCAATCTCGGTTATCAAGGGCTTACTGCTGGCACCATCGTTAGCCTTAGCCCACCCAGTGTGCAGCAGGAATTTGATTTGGTCGATGGCCACAGTTACTGGAGTCATCCGCATTTTCCAGGCCAGGCCTGGGATCCGGCAAATTGGTCGGTAGCAAACCGATCCATGATCAATACCATCAATAATACGCTGGACTCTCTGGCGAATCAGCGCGTGGCGGGCAAACCGTTTACCGTCTCCGAGTACCAACACAGCATGCCTAACTCTTATATGGCGGAAGCGCCTTTGCTGATCGGTGCTTATGGGGCTTTGCAGGACTGGGATGGTGTCTATTTCTTTGCTTACGATACCGATGGTCAGGGCAACTGGGACAGTGATTACTTTTCCGGTTTTTTCCAGACTAATAATAATCCCAGCGCCATGGCGAATACGGCGATTGCAGCAAACCTGTTCCGGCGGGGCGATGTGGCGGCAGCCCAGCAGCTGATTAAGCTTAATTATTCGCCAGCAACCGAGCTGGATCTGATCAGCGAACAGGCCAGTGCCTGGAATATCAGTAGTGGTAAACAACTCAATACTCCGGCTGGCACGCCCATGTTACACAGGCTAGCACTGGATACCGCCGATACGCCGACGGGTGTCGACCAGGCGCCGGCACTAGCGCAGACTACGTTATTGCAGTCCGATACAGGCGAGTTGCTCTGGGATACACAGCAGGCCGGGGCTGGTGTTGTCAGCATCAATAGCAATGCCAGCAAAGGTGTACTGGGTTATATCGAGGGTGAACGATTTGAGCTTGGCGCGATTAGTCTGGAGATTGGCCAATTGGAGTTGGACTGGGCGACGCTCACCTTAACGGCACAATCCGGTAGCCTGGAGGATTTTAATCAGCCTGCTTCAATTCTGGTTGTGGCCACAGCCAGAACGGAAAACACCGGAATGATATGGACAGACAGCAGCCGTACTTCGGTCGGTAGCAACTGGGGGTCTGCTCCCACATTGATAGAAGTGGTACCTTTTGCGGTAGAGCTACCCGTTTCTTCTTCTCGCGTACAAGCCTGGGCTCTTGATGCCAATGGGCAACGCAGTACAACATTACTGGTGGAGGATACCAGCGGTGGTTGCCGCGTCATTGCTGATGGCAACGGTGCAACCTTGTGGTACGAAATTAGCGTAGCAGCACCGTGAGAATTGTTGAGATATACGGTTGAGATTGCAGAGGCTGTTTGTAATGTACGCTTAACTAAAAGAAGACAGCATATTTTTAATATTAGCTTTTATCTGGAATGTCAGACGTTGTGTAATTATATAAGCTATAAACGTAAAAATTTTGAGTGCTGAGATCGAGCTAAATGGTTAGAACGCGATAGAAATAATTGGCGTTACTATGTAGAATGCCTCGAATTAGTACGCGTACTAAGCAATAATAGTGGCATAAGCTACATATAATTCGATAACGGATATCAGTCAGGCTTAAATATCGCATTTCAAGTTTTAAAATAATACGAGGCATGGTAAATGGGCAGTCAAAAAGTATCTCCGGGTTTTGTTATGATCATTCTGATGATCGTAATATTTGTCGTTTTTGGCGATAAAATTTCAGAACTTCTTTTTGAAAAGAGGATTGCTCTTAAAGAACAGGAGATAGAGCAGAAAGTTGATGCTACGCTGTCCAGCATAACAATAAAAGACAGCAAATTTCGAGAATGCCTAAGGGAAATTTTTCGTATCAAAGTTTTAGCGACGGGTAGTCTAGAGGTCGATCTGGTTGAAGAATTAGACTCTATACAGTGCCCAGAGAAAGGGATAAAAAGTGTTAAAGGAATTGATATATTTACAGGGATCACAACTTTAAACCTGAATAGTAATCGCCTGAAATCCATAGGTCAGATTAAAAAACTGAAGAACCTGGAATTCCTAAGCCTGGATGACAACAGAATATCGGGAATCAATGAATTGCGCGAGATGGAGAATTTGAGATTTCTTAGCCTGGCTGGAAATGATATTTATAGTCTTGATGTGCTATTGGAATTACCAAGTTTAAAATCATTAACGTTGCCTCATACTTCATCTATGAAATGTAGTGATCTCACCGCATTTAAGCGAAAAGCAAAATTTTCCACACGTTCAAACCGAAAGCAGAAATGTAGAAAAGATGCCAGGAAACCCAAGCATAGCAAAGACTACGTTAGACGCATCCTGATGAAGAGAAATACAGGCCGTGTACTGTCAGAGCACGAACAAAAAGTACTTAGGGAGTCGGGGTACTAGTGTGATCGAAAGTAGTGGTATTTTGAAGCGTGCTGGAAGAAACTAAGACTGCTTTTTGTACTCAAAGTGCAAAGAATCTAGATTAGAAGTGTTTTGTTTCCAGTTCGTAGATTGTTGCCTGTACATAGTCATTGTCATCACCCGTATTGTTTTTATTGACTACGCCAGCAGTAAAATACATCTCATCTTCTTCAACAGCATAGCCGCTGTCTTTAATATCAATTGATATGGCGTTTAATATCTTTTCCTCACGAGATATCTCTACTTTAATTTCATTTCCCTTGACGGTAATTTGAAAAGAAAATTTCTCATTGAGTGCAATACCATCTTCAGGGTCTTCAGCTAGACTCGAGCTATTTCCAATTATTTCAAAAAGGTGATCGTTTCCATTTGCCTCTTCGTGTACCGCGTATACCGAACCGCGTTTGTTGTTGAGGAGTTTACGGTAGAACAATACTATTGGTTCATTTTTACGAGCGTGAATTTGCGCGATGGTCATTTTTCCAATTTTGGAACGATGACCAGTAGTGGTTACATGGTTAATTGCCAGTTTAACGTACAACTCGCCGTCGATTCCTCCGGCAGCTCGTTTTGCAGATTCAGGTGCTGTTGATAATACCCAGGTGTTTTTTGTCGGTAAGCCAGTTTTATTCTGTGCTTTAATATTAATGTCACCCCGTCGCAGCATTTCGCGGAGATTCGTACGAGTATATTTGGTTCTTTTTGATGTTCTGGGGTCGGATACGTAGGTACGGAAAACCATGCCGCCGTCAGGGGCGCTGAAAAATCGATCTTTTAATATGTACCCCGTAGTAAGTTTTATTTCGCTTATTTGATCGGATGTCTCATCGCCATTGAGATCCGCGGGTACATTTAGAACCCAGCCTGTCAGATCGAAATTTTCGCTAGGGGGAGAAACAGTTGCAAATGTGAGCCTTTCGCTTTGAACAGGCATAGCGATGAGATAGATAAGTACTGATATCTGTAGAGTACTAACGCGTTTCATTCAGTATATTTCCATACTTTCACGCTTATCGGTCATGAAATTCAACTATTTAGAAAAATAGCCAGCGGTGGGCTGGGAGAAACCATATAGCAACCTTAGACAGTGTATAAGTTCCTAAAAATACTCAGAGTAGATCGCGCAGTCTCTAGAGTTACTACTTAGCACAAATTATTGCTTGTTTTCCATGGAGTGCGTCATATGTTTTGTCTCCAGTTTATAAAACGTTGCTTGTGAGTAGTCTTCGGTCTCTCCAGTATTATTTTTGTTAACGACGCCGACGGTAAAATGATACGCATCATTTGCTACCGCATAACCGCTATTTTTGATGTCTATTGACACCTTGCCAAGAATGGCTTGTTCTGTAGCAATCACAACTTTAATTTCATTTCCAGTAACTGTGATTCGATAAGAAAATGGCTCGTTGAGCGCAATGCCATTCTCTGGGTTTTCCGCGGTACTTGCACTACTGCCGACAATTTCATAAAAGTGATCATTGCCGTTTGCTTCTTCGTGCACAGCATAAATTGAGCCGCGCGAGTTAGCTGGAAGTTTTCGGTACATCAAAATAATAGGTTCGTGAACTAATGAATGCATTTGAGCGATCGTCATTTTCCCTACTTTAGACGGATGGCCAGTGGTAGTAGCATGATTGACGGCTAATTCAGCGTACAACTCACCATCGATTCCTCCAGCAGCACGCTTGGCAGATTCGGGTGCTGTCGAAAGTACCCAATTGTTTTTAGTGGGCGTTCCATCGACGTTTTCTATCACAATATCAAGCTGTCCCCGACGCAACATCTCACGCAAATTGGATCGGGTGTACTTGGTTCTTTTTGATGTTCTAAGGTCAGATACATAAGCTCTGAATACCATGCCGCCATCTTTTGCAGTGAAAAAACGTCCCGGTCGCGTGTATCCATCGTTTAAAGTAATTTCGTTGATCTGATCGTATACTCCGTCTTCATCATCATCCACAGGTATATCAAGCGCCCATCCGGAAAGATCAAAATTTACACTGGGCGGGGCATCTGGTGAAAGCGCTAGCACCTGATTCTGTAACAGGGCGCCAATAATGACTGGTATGCCAGTGAACAAGCTGATTCTCATACTGCTACTCCTCCAGTTCCATATATCGGTAGCTTGATTGAAATATTTACCCAACAGAGGACACTGATTTAGGAAGTGCAGAAAGAGAACAGGGGGTCGTTCTAAAGTCAGTTTGAAATTTATCGACTCTGGTTTGCAACCATATTTTATGATGTTTTTTGCTGGAATTATGCTGTGGTCTGACTTTCACTTCTGGAACGGTGCAAGGTAAAACGCTGTCATTTAGCGAGAGTCCAAGGAGCTGTGGGCGTGACTCCTTGGACTTAAGCTTACTTCAAAGTTAGTGAAAGTTACGGATGTTCACCATGCAAGTTCTTCCTGCTCCCTTGCCTATCCGTAGCTCATTTCGCTTCAGATTTGGCAACATCGATGAGTTCATTAAGATAAAAAGCAGCCACATCTGCCCAGTTGGACATCAACATTTTGAAATATCGATGATTGGTGCCTCGATTAGCCAGCACAGTACCCAGTACAACCCCGCGCGTGTTTCCATGGTCAATCATTTTTAGAAACGGTTTTGCATCAGATGTCTGAAATGATAACTCAATTCCTGCTCTGCCAACGGTGGTTATAAGAACCTCTCGTACTGATATTTTTTCAGGTTGATTAATATAGATATCGAGTAAGCGCGCACTGAGCAGTACTGTGTTTTCTCCTGGTTTTTTAACTACTTCCCAGCCTGCCTCTATCAGTGCTTCCTCCAGTTGCTTTCTCATAGTATCAGCATATTTCTTAACAATACTCTTGCGATAACCACGTGTTGTTTCAGAAGTGAATTGTCTTAACCAGTCTTTGGCAAAGCTTGCCTGTACGTCCTTAAGATAAATTTTCTTTGCTAGAGGAAGTTGAAACTCTGAAGCAACTAAAAATTGATCAAGACCCGGGACGTTAACGGGCTCAAGATATGACTCGGTGTTACTCTGTTTTTTCTTCGGGACAGATGATTCTAGCGATGCGTCGGCAAGCAGTATTGTGTTAGCCGGTTTTTTTAACTCCGAACCCATATTAAGTTCATTCATCGCCAGCAATTTGCTTGCATAGTTAACTTCCGAGCTGGACTTAAGTTGTGTAGACAATACAGGCCGATTTTGATTTTTCGTTAAAGGCGCAGTTGTCGGCGTTTTATCTATACCGCCTATATCAGCATCGCTTGCGGCGGCCAATTGCACAGTTGTCTCAAATTCAACGGGTTTTTCTATGGGGCTTGCTATATCGATGATATCAGGACTCTCGTTAGCGACGGCCTGAGCAGCATTCTCGGGAATCATAAAATTGATTTCCTCAGCACTGACATTCATTGCCAGAATAACCATGCACGCGCAGACAGCAGATACAATTCGCTCAGTACCTTTTGATACACATGGTGCATTCGAAAAAAGGCGTTTAATTCTGGGAAGTATTTGATACTTGCTCTTTTTAGCAGCTAGTACAGTCATCATCTTTTGCTCCAATTCTGAAATATTCGCCAGACTATTGGCATACAGGGTAGGGTTCCCGCAGTGCTTAACGGCAATATCGTCACAGGCATTTTCACGTTCGACATCAATCTTCAATGATATCCACAACACGGCAGGGTTGAAGAAGAAAAGTAATCGCACAAAACATTGAAGGGCATTTACAAGATAATCATTACGTTTTATATGAGCCAGCTCATGTAAGAGTAGTGCTTCGACCTGATCTGCGGGAAGCGAGGTTAACAGGCCAAACGGTAAAAGAACTATGGGCTTGAAGTGTCCAACAATACAGGCGCTTGTGACACGGCAAGAATTTCGAACGCTGATTTCTTTGTTTATACACAGGATATTATTCAAACTTTTACGCTTAAACACAACGGTTGTGAAAATGTAAATGCTATTTGGGCGGCACGCATTGATCAATTGGCAAAAAACCTGGACATAAGCAAAGAAGTCAGCGTTCGAAATTCTTGCCGTGTCACAAGCGCCTGTATTGTTGGA
>CAJHXT010000180.1_pt1 | contig 42195 bp, 35 predicted proteins | sample 9198451 | NCBI WGS metagenome assembly CAJHXT01 (sample SAMEA7708326, study PRJEB35096) | sediment metagenome | biome: marine neritic benthic zone biome [ENVO:01000025]; feature: sediment [ENVO:00002007]; material: shallow marine sediment [ENVO:03000034] sea grass bed [ENVO_01000059] ... | reverse complement strand
TCTAGGGTGCTAACGATTTTAACAGCCCATCTGCCTGTTCTTTTGCTTCCTGTTTCTCCACGTGTTGCTTCAGCGCACCTGACATAGCGCTTCGCAGTTCTTCAGAAGAGCAGGGTTTAAGCAGCACTTTATAGATATTGCCTTCATTAACGGCGGCTTGTACTTCCTCCATATTGGCTTCACCTGTAAGGAGGATTCGAGTCGCCGTTGGGTCGATTTCTTTAGCCCTTTTCAGAAAAGCAGCCCCATCCATTTGCGGCATGCGAAAATCTGAAACGATAACATCGAAAGGGCCATTACTATTTAGTTCGTTAAGGCCTTCCTGCGCACCAATTGCGGTCACAATATTGTAGCGAGTGCGCATTCTTCTTTTTAATCCTGAGAGTACGTGAGCCTCGTCATCTACACATAGTATTCTGGGCAAATTTGCTTTAGACATATCTGGAAACCTGACTGGTTCATCTGCGTTGAAGAAAACTTCTTTCCGAGGGTCGTGTCGGCCGTTTCGACCTGATCTTGAATTAGTCAAAGTATGGACTCATAAATATTACTGAATACAAGGTTTATTCTGGGACTCGTGATGCTACGGATCTATCGACAACTATTCAGTACATAAGTGAGTAATAAATTAGCATAGCCCAGAGCCGCTTTTTCCGTCTTTCATGAATTAAAAATCTGCGATTGGATTCAATCTGAATCTCCTAAAACGAGTTCTGTTCCAACTAAATTACAAGAAAATCGGAAAAGCTTCTACATAGCCTAAAGTTTCGCATGCTTGTTCCGAATCTATAGATGTTGGGGAAAAGGAACTACTCGATGGAAAGGGAAGCAGGGAAATTGCCCAGTTCACGTAAATCACTTGTATTAATCGAAGCGGGTGTTGCTATAGGCGCCAATTATTTGGCGAACTTTGTGATTAATCTTTTCCTGCTTAGATTATGTCTACGTCATTGTTATGCGGTTGCACGTTTCCCCGAAACCGCATTGGAGGGATAAGTTAGATGTCTAGGAAAACGCCTTTAGCTGAAGATAGGGCTGGTGGTAGCGTTTGGACATCATTTAGCGATCTATCGACCACTATGTCAGTCATCTTCCTGGTGATGTTTGTGATCGCTGTTTTAAAGTTAACGCTGTCGACTATTGAAACCATTAACACCAAAGATGCTCAACGTAAGTATCTCGAAGGTGAAATCCCTCAGGAAATTAAGCAGGACCTGCAAGCGAAAACAGATAAAGTAAAAAATACGATTTCTGACATAAAAAAAATTCAAGATTCAATAAATGAAAGAGCCAGAGAACTCAATACTTTAGTCAGTAGTATTGAAAATCACAAAGAAGAAGTTGAAACATTATTGGTCGAGCAGGCAAAACGGGATGTTCTTCTCGGTAAAGTGAGACAAAAATTAGAAGATAAAAAACAGGAAACCATAGAACAATCTCATACGATAGCTCAGTTGGAAAATCGATTAAATAACGCAGGCGATGAACTGGATGAGGTAATTGAAAGTAAGGAGTTATTAACAGCGAAGTCAGAAGCGCTGAATAATCAATTGCAGGATACCAGGATTGAGCTGCAGCAGTTAGCGGTTCTTAAGCAGCGGGTTGAACTGGACTTACAGCAGCAAGTTAGAAATCTGGAGATAACTACTGAAGACAAAAATCGTCAAATTTCAGAGTTGGAAGAAAGCAGACGAGTTCAGGAAGAGGAAAGCGAGCAGTTGGAGCAGAAATTACTGGCTGATATTGAACAAATTAATCAGAACCTGACTAGGAAGGAAACATCGATACAGCAGTTGCAGCAACGTCGAACGGAGCTTAATCAGCAAATAACGGATATTAAAAAGCAGTCTACTATTCAGAGAAAGCTGGCAGCCAGCGAAATTCAACAATTAAAAGTGGCTAAAGATGATCTGGAAGATAATTTAAAAAGTGCAACATCTGAATTAAGAGGAAAGGCAGAAGAGATCAAAACTGCTGAAAGTCAAATAGAAAAATTGATTGAGGATATTACCGCGCTTGAAACTGAAAAGCGACTTGCGCAAGCAGAAATAGAACCGCTAAAAAAAGAAGTTGAGACACTGAATAAAAACCTGGAATCAGAAAAAGAGAAGGTATACAGCCTCTCAAGTGTGCAGCTTAGCTTGAAAAATAAACTCCAGGAAAAAACAGCTGAAATCGAAGATCTTGTTGAATCCAGAAACAGCCTGGAAAACCAGCTTTCGTCAATGAAGACTAAAGCAGACTCTCTCCAAGGAGAGTTACAGCTTGCGCAAGATAAAAGCACCGAGTTGAATAAGCAACGACTACAACTCGAAAATGAATTGAAAGGAAAAAGCAATGAGCTGGCCGGATTTTTGGCAGAGAAAGTATTTCTAGAAGGGGAGCTTGCTGGTTTAAAAATAAAGGCAAACTCACTTGAGGGCGAGCTACGGCTGGCGAAAGGCAATACAGTAGATCTGGAAAGACAGAAAATTGAGCTTGAGAGTCAGTTGCAAGGTAAAAGCAATGAAGTGAATGGTTTGGCAGCAGAAAAAGATTTGCTTGAACTTGAGCTTGCTCAGCTGCAGTCAAAAGCAACTACGTTAAATGCTGATTTACAGCTTGCTCGAAACGACGCTTCTGAAATGTCCAGACAGAAACTGGAACTGGAAAATCAGTTAAGGAACAAAGGTAGTGAGCTGGACGGTCTTAAAGCAGAACGAGACTCTCTTGAAACAGCCTTGGCCAGTACAGAAGCTAAAGCGAATTCACTGGCAAATGAACTTGAATATGCTGAAAACAAAATCTCAGGGCTAAACAGGCAAAAACTGGGCCTGGAGAATCAGCTAAGTGGTAAAAACAATGAATTGGAAGGCTTGTCAGCGGAAAAACAGTTATTAGAAAGTGAGCTGGGTAGGGTCCGCTCTCGCAGTGATTTTTTGGAAGACGAGTTACAGGTTGCTCAGTCCACGGTATCCGGTCTGGAAAGGGAAAAAGCTGAATTGCAGGATAAATTTCGGGGTCAGGGTACCGAACTTGGGGGAGTGTCTGCAGAAAATGCCAAGCTTGAGATGCAATTAGCAGACGCAACAGAAAGAGCAAGGTCTTTAGAAGGTGAATTACAGTTGGCCAGGAACCTGTCAGCTGCCCTGGAAAAACAAAGACAGGGATTGGCAAGTGATCTGGAAAATAGAGGCAATGAAATAGATGGTTTGATGCAGGAAAAAAGAGATCTCGAAGGTCAATTGAGAGGGATGCAGGTAAAAGCCAATGCTACTGCCGCCGAACTTGATAATTCAAAAGCGCAGTTAGCTGGTTTGCAACAGAGCAAATCAGGATTAGAAAGTGAGCTCGATAATAAAGCAGGTCAAATTGAGAAGCTGATCGATGCAAAGGGTAGTCTGGAAGGTCAACTGGCCAGGGTCAATGGCAGAGCTGATACCTTGCGGGATGAGCTTGGATTGTCAGAGGGCAGGCTGGAAGGCCTGAAGAAGCAGAAAAGTGGTCTCGAAAATCAGCTTCGAGGCAAAGAGGCTGAGCTGGAAGGACTATCAGGTGAAAAAGATTTGCTTGAAGGAGAACTGGCGGGGCTTAGGGCAAAAGCCGGATCATTGAAGGATGCACTATTAGGCGAAAAGGCTAAATCAAGAGGACTGGCGAATCAGGTAAGAGGATTAGAAAACGATCTGCGAGGCAAGGCACAGCAGCTAGCAGGGCTGCGTGCGGAAAGAGATGCTCTGATATCCGATGATAAAGCCAATAAACTGGCCAGTATTATCAAAGATCTGGAAGCTGATCTGGCTAATAAAAACAGGGACCTGGTGAACCTGCAAAAAGAAAAAGACAATTTGTTAGCTGAGAACGGTAAATCAAAAGAGCTTGGAGAGCTTATCCGGGGAATGGAAGACGATTTGCGGGACAAAGATATAAAGCTGGCAGAGTTAGCGTCTGAAAATGTGAAATTAAAAGAAGCGCAACCGATACAAGAAGCATTAACTGTTGCGGCAACTGAAAAATCAGTGGCAAGACCGCGTACCGTTAATGTGAAACTTGCTCCTCCGCCATTTTGCTTACGCTGTGAAATTGCAAATAATATTGCGAACAGGTTTAAATCCATGGGCATGGATGTGGTAACCGATGAGAAGACAGGAAGCATTACGCTCTTTCTGGATGAAGCCTTTCTTTTTCTTAATAATAGTTATCACCTTCGTGAAATTGTGAAAGACAAGTTAGATGCAATCGTTCCTGCATATACCGAAGAATTATTTAGGGATCCGGAAATTCGTAACAATATCACCTCAGTAAATGTAGTCGGTCACGCCAGCCCCCGTTATATGGGTAAGTCCGTTGTGCCTACTACAGCTAATTACAAATCATATGAATACAATCTTACTTTGAGCGCTAACAGGGCACTACAAATCACGCGATATATCGTTGGTAATCAGATTGGTAATTACAAATATAAACGAATTCTTCGGCAAAAAGTAAAATCGTCCGGTAAAAGTTTTATGCAGCCACTTGCACTTGATGTAAGTGAAAAAAGAACACGGGATTGCGGAGTGTTTAGTTGCAGGCGTTCACGCCGAGTTGAAATAAGTTTCTCACTCGAAAACGAAAATGCTGAAGCTACTGAACAGATGAAAGCTGTGACGGCGATGAATAGTGCTGATAACACTGAGGATGTCAGGCACTCGCTTGAGTCTGTTAAATATCAAAGCAGCAGGAATGTAGATAAACAACCAAAAAGTGCGCTAAAAAGGCTTTTCGATTTATTTGGTTTTGCCTACTAGAAAAGCAGATGCAGCACGGTAAATACTTTTATAAAGTGAACAGAGGAAATATGTGATGGATTACTTGTTAATAATTGTTTCCGAATATTTGATAGATGTGATGTTCGCTGTATTGATTATTGCTCTAGGTCTACGCTTTATGGCCTATAGATCCAACAAGAAAGATCAGCTGTACTATTCTACCTTCACCCGTGAAATAGAAAAACGTGTTGAAAGGGATGATATCGCAAAGGTTGAGCTTGACGACGTGGAAGAATACGTTGAAGGGCTGCTTGATGAAGTGGGTACCAGCCTTCCAAACCGTGGTTTAAGGGTTTTAAAGCCAAAAAAAGATGACGCAGATAGAAAGATTGTAACTGTCCGCGAGTACGCCGGCGGTAGCCAAAGTCTGATCCACAGTTTGAAAAGTGAGACGAATGCTTTTAGGGCAAAGCAGAAGCCCAATTTTGAGCAACTAACGCAGCGAGTGATGAGTAAGGATTCGCATTGGGTAAAGCTTCATAATGTTTTTCAGATAGAAGGTGTTATCCGAATGATTGATGTGCTGCCAGGAATTTTTATCGTGGTCGGGATTTTCGGTACATTTGTGGGTATTACCAGCGCTTTGCCAAGAATTGCTGAGATTGATTTTAATAACATCTCCAATTCTTCCAGTGTATTGTCAATTTTTGTAAAAGACGTATCATTCGCTATGAAAACGTCAATCGCTGGTATTGCGTTCTCTTTAATTATCAGTCTTCTCAATACACTTTATCCTTTGTCTAATATACGGAATACCATTTCCAGGGAAGTTGAAGATTGTCTGGAATACCTGTGGTATTTCGTGCACGGTGGACGAGGTGAGGACCAGCAGGCAGAAGCATTTTCCGAAATGGTTGTTCTGTTGGAAAATATTGATGAGAAAATTGAAGATCCCAGTTCGGATGTAATAAGAAACAATAAAGGTAATGCTCAACAATCCGAAGCGTTTTCGCAAATGGTTAAATTGCTTGAAAATATTGAGAAGAAGTTTAGTCAACCTGCAGCGAATACCAGCGAAGTTGAAGTGAGTGGTAGACAAACTGGAAAACCAAAAGCTAAGAAGACTGCTTCAAAAGCAGGAAAAACACGTTCGCGAGTTAAAAAGGCCAGTTAAACAATGGTAGCAATTGATCAGATAAAACGCTGCTTTTTATTCTTTGAGCTGTTAGATGCGGAAATTGAGAAAGTCGTTAAGAACTGTTTTATCGAAAGCTTTGAAGATGGTCAGATCGTATTCAGCGAAGATGATATTGGTCGGGATTTTTATGTAATTCTTTCTGGAAGAGTTCGTATGACCAAGACCATTGATGGTAACGAAATAGAAATTATGAAAATTAATAAGGGTGAGGCGCTGGGCGAAACCGTAGTGATCAGTGAAAGCAAGCGGATGACTAATATCGTGGCATCGGGAAAAGTCGATTTGCTGGTGATTGATCAAGATACAATATTTTCTTTGTACGAGAAGCATCCCAGGATTTTTGGAATTATAATGTTGAATCTATCCAGAACCTTAACACAGCGGTTACAAAGAGCGAATCAAACAATAGCAGATATGCACCAAAAATTTAGAAATGTGGCTTGAACGAATTTTATAGGCTCCTTGCAAACGTCTGGATAGAGATCAAAAGACATATTTGTCAACAATATCAACAGACGGATGTTGATCAATTCGCATTTTTACGGTTTCGATTAACTTATGAATTGAATCAGGATCGTTTATTGGTTGGTTCTTATTATTGCTTATCATAAAAATGTTTTCTGCGGTTTCACCGATAGTGCTGATTTTTGCGTCGTGAACCCGAATATCGCAGTCTAAAAATGTACGACCAATAGTCGCAAGTAATCCAGGGCGATCACCGGTAATTATCTCAATAAGCGAACTACGCTTGTCTGAAGATTGCTCAATAGCGATTCGCGTTTTAATGTCGAAGTGTCGCAGTTGCCGAGGGATCGGTCGTGGTGGGGAATGTGGAATATTCTCTGGATGCCGAAGATTATTTGTCAACATATCATGCAGGTCAGTGATTCGATATTGATCGTGTAGCGGTAGATTCTGTTCATCCAGTACAAGATAGGTATCGAGCGTGTAACGATTGATTGATGTAATAATGCGAGCATCAACAATATTCAAACGTAGTCGGGTTAAGATAGTGGTGACAATTGCAAAAAAACCATCATTCTCTTTCGCGTAGATAAAGATAGGTGTTGCGCCACGATTAACTTGCTCGCCAATTAGTATTAGCGGCAAATCTTCTTCATTGGATTTAGCTATTGCTTCTGTATGCCAGACCATTTCATGAGAAACGTGTCGTAAGAAGTAGTCTCTGCCAAAATCTGACCAGACCGTCTGAATTTGTTCATCGTTTAATCCTTGTTTATGTAATAAATTTATAGCGTCCGCCTGGCGCTCTTGTATTCGTGTGTCTGCATCAATCGGTATCGCCAGCCCATGACGGAATACATATTTAGTTCGCTGAAATAGCTCCTGCAGTAGACGCGATCGCCATGATGTCAGCAATTCGGGATTAGTGGCGCTAATATCGGCAACGGTTAGCAAATACAAGTAGTTTAAGGTGGTTTGGTCACCAACCTTTTCAGCAAATTCGTTTATAACTTCCGGATCGCTAATGTCTTTGCGTTGAGCAGTCATCGACATTAGTAGATGATTTTTAATAAGCCATACCACGCTCTTGGTATTTTCGAGGCTTAAACCATGATTGCTGCAAAACTTTTCCGCATCTGCTGCACCGAGCTCAGAGTGATCTCCACCCCTTCCTTTGCCGATATCATGGAAGAGTGCGGCAATGTAAAGTACCTTGGGTTGGTCGAGTGTCTGAAAAATTTTATAACAGATCGGTTGCCAATCCTCATGTTCCTTCGCGGAAAATCGCCTGACATTTCGCAGGACAAATAGTGTATGAAGGTCAACAGTGTAAATATGAAATAAATCATATTGCATGCGGCCAACAATGTTACTGAATTCCGGAATGTATCTGGCAAGAACGCCATACCGATTCATACGCCTTAGTTCATGACTGACACCGTGCTCTTCCTGCAAAATGTCCATAAACAGTTTCTGACAGACAGGATCATTTCGAAATCTCTGGTCAATTAAATGCAGGTGATTGCGAATCAGACGAATGGTTTGAGCGCGCACCCCTTTTAGCTCGGGGTGTTGCTCCATTGTTAAGAAAACCTCCAGCAAAGCCGGGGGGTACCGCAAAAATATTTGCTCATCCAGTACCTGCAGATAGCCGTGTATGGAAGCGAAACGATTGTTCAGTGGTACAGCTTTATAGCTATTATCTTGATGTTCAATAGCTTCCTGTAACAGCTGCAATAGCATTTCGCTGAGACGTCCCAGCTGCGTTACAGTCCGATAGTATTGCTGCATGAATAATTCGACTGCAAGATTATTATCCTGGTCGTCAAAGCCGAGTGACTTGGCAAGATCACGCTGATAGTCAAACAGCAGACGGTCTTCGCGCCGGTCAGCGACGATGTGCAGAGAGAATCGAATACACCACAGAAATTCACGTCCACTAAGCAGTGCTGCTAATTCGTTTTCTGTAAGAAATCCAAGCCGGGTTAAGTCTTCAAGACCATCGGCATCGAAGTATCGTTTAGCTACCCAAAAAATAGTCTGAATATCCCGTAAGCCACCTGGACCTTCCTTAATATTTGGTTCCAGACGGTAGGCAGTCTCGTGAAATTTTGAATGCCTGTTTGTTTGCTCTTCTAGTTTTGCCTTTAAAAAATCTTGTTTTGACCAGATGGTGCTGGCGGCAATGGCATCGCGCATGCGTTCAAATAGTTGCTCAGAGCCCGCCAGTAACCGAGATTCCATTAAGTTTGTTACTACAGTAACATCTTTGCCCGCTTCAATTGTGCATTCGCTGCATGTTCGCACGCTATGCCCAATTTCTAGCTTTAAATCCCAAAGTACGGTAATAAAGGCCTCAATGCTGTCCCGGTACTTCTCCAGTGAACCATCGCCCAGCAAAATCATCATGTCGATATCAGATTTAGGGTGAAGTTCGGCCCTACCATATCCACCAACAGCGACCAGGGCTACATCGTCAGCAGCGCTGCTAAAGTACTGCTCCCAGATGTCAACCAAAATAATATCGACCGCTTCTGAGCGCGCCGCAACAATTTCATTTATCGATATTCCAGTTTCAAAACCTTCGATGAGTGATTGAAGATTTTTAGCAAGTGAGGCGCGATATTTTTTGCTGGCGGATTGTTGAGGGGCAATAAGCTCGGAATTTGAATTGGATTCAGATGAATTAGCCATTTCTATAATTCTTTTTCGACAAAGTTTAGTTGTTCACCTTGACGAAGTGTGAGCACTTCAGCGGAATCTTCCGTAACCAGAATCGTGTGCTCCCATTGTGCGGAAAGACTGTGATCCTTCGTTACAACGGTCCAGTTGTCTGATAGTAGTTTTACATGGCGTTTGCCGGCGTTAATCATCGGTTCAATGGTAAATGTCATGCCTGGTTGCAGTTCCAGACCAGTATTAGGCTTACCGTAGTGCAGAACCTGCGGATCCTCGTGAAATACACGCCCAATACCATGGCCGCAGTATTCGCGCACAACTGAATAACGGTTTTTTTCTGCATACTGTTGAATCGCGTGGCCTATATCACCCAGCCTAGCGCCGGGCTTTACCATGCTGATGCCTTTTAGCAGGCACTCACGCGTTACCCGACACAGTCTTTCTGCCTGTACCGAGGGCTTTCCGATGAAAAACATCCGGCTGGTATCACCATGATATTCATCCTTAATAACAGTGATATCAATATTGACGATGTCACCACTCTTAAGCACTCGTGCCCCAGGAATACCATGACAAACCTGGTGGTTAATCGATGTGCAGATTGACTTCGGAAATCCTCGATAATTGAGGGGAGCGGGTACGCAATTCAGTTCTTCGACGATGTAATCGTGGCAGATCTTGTCTAAATCGGCGGTCGAAACGCCTGCCTGTACATGGGGATCGATCATTTCCAGAACCTGAGCAGCGAGACGGCCTGCCAGGCGCATTTTTTCGATTTCGTTGGCTGTTTTTATCGTTACGGTCATTCGTGATTGTCGTACTTGATATTAATCAGGTGGGGCATAGCCCAATATTTGTCGCGAAGCGCAGACTATACCAGAGCGCGTCCAATATCCACACGGTTTAACCTCGGCCATTGTTGCCAGCGCCAGTTTGTGATATAAAGCGCGCGCGTCTGGATAATCATTTCATTGTTTGACAGACGATAAGCTAAAAATTCGCACATATACCGACACATGCGGTGGGGTGCCTGAAGCGTAAGCCAGGGTCGCTGCATGGGGTGTATGGAGGCCTAACCCAAGAGACGCCACAGCCAATGCTGGTGGGGTCTCGTGACAACAGGAGAATCCATCCATGGCAAGCGTTACCATGCGCCAGATGCTTGAAGCTGGCGTGCACTTTGGCCATCAAACCCGTTACTGGAATCCAAAGATGAAAGCCTACATCTTTGGTGAACGCAACAAGATCCACATTATCAATCTGGAAAAAACCGTTCCGCTTTTTAACGATGCGATGAACTTTGTATCGCGTATGGCGGCCCGCAACGGCAAAATACTTTTTGTCGGGACCAAACGTGCTGCTCGTGATTTGGTTCGGCAAGAAGCCGAAGCATGCAATATGCCTTACGTAAACCATCGTTGGTTAGGCGGCATGCTGACCAACTTTAATACTGTTCGTCAGTCAATAAAGCGGCTAAAAGAACTGGAAGCGATGATTGAGGATGGCTCAATTGATCGCTTGAGTAAAAAGGAAGGTCTTGGCCTGCGGCGTGAAGCTGAAAAACTTGAACGCAGTTTGGGTGGTATAAAGAACATGGAGCGACTACCCGATATGCTGTTTGTAATAGATGTTGGCTATGAGCGTATTGCCATCAAAGAAGCACTAAAACTTGGTATTCCAATCGTTGCAATTGTTGATACCAATAACTCAGTGGATGGTATTGATTACGTTATTCCAGGTAATGATGATGCAATTCGAGCTATTGAGCTTTATGCGAAGGCCATTGCTGAATCTGTACGCGATGGTAAGCAAAGTGCGCTAATTAATCAGCAAGAAGAAGCCAAGCAGGCAGCAGCGGAAAAGCCAAAATTAAAGAAAGCTGCGGCGGAAAAGCCAAAATCAAAGAAGGCTGCTGCGAGCAAGAAAAAGGTGACCAAAAAGGAACAGGTCGCAGAACAGCAAGAAGTTGCTGAAGCAGATGAAGCAAAGAGTAAAGCAGCGGATAAATCTGTAACTGAAAGTACAGATGAAAAGCCGGCTGCAAAGAAAAAAGTGGCTAAAAAGACTGCGAAGAAGGCTGCAAGCAAGAAAGCAGCGAGTAAAAAGAAAACTGCAGCGAAGAAAAAAGTCACAAAAGAAGCTGAGAAATAGAGAATCGTCAGCGCCGGATCGCTGGCGCAGCCAGCATCGTGACTGAAAATACGCGAAGGTTTTTGATAGTAGAACGAATATTGAGGAGATGAACATGCAAATTACGGCAGCGATGGTTAAGGAATTGCGCGAATTAACTGGCGCGGGAATGATGGAATGCAAAAAAGCGCTGACCGAGGTTAACGGTGATACAGAAGCGGCAATTGAGTGGATGCGGAAACACGGTCTTTCCAAAGCTGAAAAGAAGGCCGGTCGAATTGCAGCAGAAGGTGTAATTAGTGTAGTTGTCAATGAACAAGCAAATCTTGCCTGCCTGCTAGAGATTAATAGTGAAACAGATTTCGTCGCTCGTGGTGATGATTTTAATGGTTTTGTCGACAAAGTATCAGCTATGGTTATGGAAGAAGCACCCGTTGATGTTGAGGCTTTATCAGAGTTGCCGATGGCTGATAACAAAACAGTCGAAGAAGTTCGACAGGAACTGGTAGCCAAGATAGGTGAAAATATACAGATCAGACGATTCAAAAGAATTGAATCAGACCATTATATTGGCAGCTATTCGCATAGCGGTCGAATTGGCGTACTGGTGGATCTTGATAAAACGGATAGCGTTCTGGCGAAAGATGTTGCTATGCATATTGCGGCAAGTAGACCGGTGTGCATTTCCGAAAAAGATATGCCAGCAGAGCACCTGGCAAAAGAAAAGGAAATATTGGTTGCTCAGGCAAGTCAAAGTAACAAGCCAGCCGAAATTATAGAAAAAATGGTTGAGGGTAGAATCAAGAAATATCTGGCTGAGGTAACACTGTTGGGCCAACCATATGTTAAAGACCCTGATCAGAATGTTGGAAAACTGCTGAAATCTGCCTCAGCAAATGTTAATGCTTTTCTTCGCTTTGAAGTTGGCGAGGGTATAGAAAAGAAACAGGAAGATTTTGCTGAGGAAGTCATGGCGCAGGTAAAAGCCAGCTAGATACACTTTGTTCTAAAGACGCGATGATTTTGTTGAGTCTTGTTTAAACGAAAAGAATGATATGTCAGAAGCGGTATATAAACGTGTCTTATTGAAGCTCAGCGGTGAAGCGCTACTGGGCGAATGCAGTTATGGTATTGATCCGCAGATTATCAAGCGTATTGCTGAGGACATTAAGGCGTTATCTGAACTAAAAGTGCAAACAGCGGTTGTGATTGGTGCCGGAAATATTTTTCGTGGCGCAGGATTGGCTGAGGCAGGTATGGATAGAGTGGCCGGTGATTACATGGGTATGCTGGCAACAGTTATTAATTCACTCGCACTGCAGGATGCGCTGGAAGGAATCGGTGTTTACTGTCGGGTTATGTCTTCAATTCCAATTAATAAGGTCTGTGAAGAATATATACGTCGCCGCGCTGTTCGACATCTTGAAAAAGGACGTGTTACAGTTTTTGCTGCTGGCACCGGTAACCCATTTTTTACCACAGACTCTGCCGCTGCTTTGCGTGCCATGGAAATTGGCGCCGATCTAATGATCAAGGCAACAAAGGTAGATGGTGTTTATGATTGTGACCCTGTGAGTAATACAAATGCCAGGCGTTATAAAACAATTTCTTATGATGAAGCGATTGCTTCTAAACTCGGTGTAATGGATACCACCGCAATGGTAATGTGTCGTGACCAGAAAATGCCTATACGTGTTTTTAATATGACTGAACCGGGGGCGTTGATTGGAATCATCAAAGGGGAAAGTATCGGCACAACTGTCAATTAAGGGGGCATTATTGTGATTGAAGATATTAAGCAAGATGCAGCAAAAAGAATGCGTCGTAGTGTTGATACGTTGACAGATGAATTATCGCGCATGAGAACAGGTCGGGCGCATACAAGTCTACTTGAGCACATTACTGTTGATTATTACGGTAATCCAACTCCGCTCAATCAAACAGCAAATATCGCTGTCGAAGATCCACGTACTTTAAGCGTAACGCCCTGGGATAAAAGCTCGATCCCTGCAGTGGAAAAGGCAATATTAAATGCCGATCTTGGCCTGAACCCGGTAACAGCCGGTACGGTAATTCGCGTGCCTTTGCCAGCGCTTACGGAAGAGCGAAGAAAGGAGTACGTAAAATTGGTGAGGCATGAAGCGGAAAATACCCGCATTGCTGTCAGAAACATACGCCGTGATGCTAATCATCATGTGAAGCAATTACTTAAGGAAAAAGAAGTTACCGAAGACGAAGAGCGTAAAGCGGAGAATGACATACAGGCGTTAACTGATAAATTTGTTGCTGAGGTTGATAAAGTGCTCGAGCAAAAAGAAAAGGATCTGATGGAAGTTTGAGCTAATGCTCATTCTTGATGCCAGTATAGATAAATGGGGGCAACGCTAGAACATCTTGCAATCATTATGGATGGCAATGGGCGCTGGGCTAAGGCGCGTGGATTGCCAAGAACAGCGGGTCACAAAGCAGGATTAAAAGCAGTACGCGAGGTTATGCGTGGCTGCGAACCACACAATATTGCAAATCTTACGCTGTTTGCATTTAGCAGCGAAAATTGGCGCCGTCCTAAAAACGAAGTCAAGCTGCTGATGGACCTTTTTCTTACCACAATTAAGAAAGAGCTTTCCGAGCTAATCGAAAAGAATATCTGCGTCAAGTTTATCGGTGATGTTGATGCATTTGAGCCACGATTAAGGAAGAGAATTGAGAAAGCAGAATACGAGACTGCTGGTAATTCAGGTATGCGTCTTAATATAGCTGTTAACTATGGTGGTCGCTGGGATATTGCTCAAGCAGCAAAACAGATAGCTCATCTGGTACGCGAAGGTGTGCTTGATCCAGATGACGTCAATACAAATACTTTTGCGGATTACATTTGCCTAAATGATTTACCGGATCCTGATTTACTTATTCGTACGGGTGGAGAACTAAGAATAAGTAATTTTCTAAACTGGCAAGTAGCTTATAGTGAGTTCTATTTTACCGATTGTCTGTGGCCTGATTTTAATAAGGAAGAACTGGACCGTGCTGTTCAATGGTATATAGGGCGTCAAAGACGTTTTGGAAAGACTCCAGAGCAGGCCCGGCAAGTAGCACAAGATTCTCATGCTTAAACAAAGAATTATTAGCATAGCAATATTGGCACCATGTCTAATTTGTATGGTGTTATTTCTACCTGATAACTGGCTGAAGTTAGGGTTCCTGGCAGTATTAGTATTGGCTGCACTTGAGTGGGGCAGGCTGGCTCAGTTATCAAAAAATTATTATGCTGTGCTTTATGCTCTGCTAGTGGCAGTGCTTGCTTATGCTGCGGATCGCTATTCGCAGTTAATATATTTGCAGCAATGGCTATACCCACTATCTATTCTTTGGTGGGCACTGGTTTGTACCTGGATTGTACGTTTGCAGAAAAATGGAAAAATTGAAAATTTCAGTTCCGGTTTAAAACTATGGATGGGTTTGTTTACTCTGTTGCCGGTCTGGCATGCCCTGGTAGATTTGCACGCTGTTTATGATATTGGTCCGGAATTAACGCTGTATTTAATTGTGCTAGTTTCAATGACCGATATAGGTGCGTACGTGGTTGGTCGATTAATGGGTAGGATAAAGCTGGCGTCAGTATTAAGTCCAGGCAAGACCATAGAAGGCGTTATAGGAGGGGTGCTCGTTGCATTGCTGCTGTCAATTTGTGCTGCCTATTATTTTAAGGCGACATTTAGTCAAACACTTTTCTTTGTAACTGTAAGTGTTTTTGTTGCAGCAATATCTGTTGTTGGAGATTTGTTTGAAAGTCTGCTTAAGCGGCAGGCAGCGGCCAAAGACAGTGGTAGGTTAATACCTGGTCATGGGGGAGTGTTGGATAGAATAGATAGTCTTAGTGCGGCAGCTCCATTATTCTATTTTGGTTTTATTCATTTAATTAAATGAATGTTGAGTTAAATATGTCGAGGACTGCCGTTACAGTATTGGGTTCGACCGGAACAATAGGAATCAATACTCTGGATGTTATTGCCCGTCATCTTGATCGTTACAGGGTATTTGCGTTGTCGGCAAATAAAAATGTTGATCTGGCATTAAAGCAGTGCAAATCATACCGACCCGATTACGTCGTTATGGTAGATGAAGATGCGGCGCATAGTTTGTCAGAAAAATTAGCCAAAGATAGTGATGGAATTACTACAGTGTTATCGGGTGAGAAAGGACTTGAAACAATTGTTACGGATGAAGAATGCGATACGGTTATGGCATCGATTGTTGGTGCAGCTGGTTTGATGCCTACTATTGCAGCCGCTCGCGCAGGGAAGCGAATTTTGCTGGCTAATAAAGAATCATTGGTAATGTCTGGTGAGTTATTAATGAGTGCGGTTCGAGATAATGGTGCGACTTTGTTGCCGGTTGATAGTGAGCATAACGCCATTTGGCAGTGCCTGCCCGCACAAGCGGATGAGAAAGGTGATGCGGTTGTGGTCAATAATGCAAGAGTGGATGCTGTCAGTAAAGTTTTTCTTACTGCTTCAGGCGGGCCTTTTAAGGATATGCCGCTCGCTCATTTGGATAGTGTTACCCCTGACCAGGCTTGTGCTCATCCAAACTGGCGCATGGGTCGAAAAATATCGGTTGATTCTGCGACGATGATGAACAAAGGTTTGGAGTTAATTGAAGCCTGTTGGCTGTTTAACATAGACCCTGATTGTATCCAGGTTATCGTACATCCTGAAAGCATCGTGCATTCCATGGTAGCCTACTGCGATGGTAGTGTAATGGCTCAGCTCAGCAATCCCGATATGAGAACGCCTATAGCCTATGCCTTGGCGTGGCCTGAAAGAATTGATGCCGGGGTTGAACCATTGGATCTATTTGCGGTCGCAAACTTGAGCTTTGAGTATCCGGATTATGAAAGATTTCCGTGTTTACTATTAGCTCAGGAGGCAGCAGTGTCCGGGGGCACCTGTAGTACAATGTTAAATGCTGCAAACGAAGTTGCCGTTGCAGGTTTTCTGGATCGAAAAATTAAGTTTACTGACATACCGAAAATTGTTGAGAAAGTGCTGGGAGAAAATCCCTCGCACTCTGCGGACTCCCTCGAAGATGTCCTCGAGGATGATCGTCTTGCCAGAGCTGCAGCCAGCCAACTAATCAATTCTTATCACTAGTTGAATTATACGACGATGAGTTTAGCTTTTAGTAGTTTGTTCGCATTTATAGTTGCTCTTGGCGTGCTGGTAACAGTTCACGAATTTGGACACTATTGGGTTGCACGCCGAATGGGCGTAAAGGTTTTACGTTTCTCTATCGGCTTTGGCAAACCAATATATCGCTGGCGCCTTAAAAACAATGAAACTGAATTCGTAGTAGCTGCTATCCCTCTTGGCGGCTATGTAAAAATGCTGGATGAAAGAGAGGGAACCGTTGACCCGGCAGAGCGTCATTTTGCCTTTAACAACCAAAGCATATGGTCACGAATTGCAATTGTCAGTGCCGGTCCACTAGCAAATGTTGTTATGGCTGTTGCTGTATACGCTTTAGTATTTTCACTAGGAATTACCGGCACAAAACCGGTCGTAGGTGAAGTTCAATCTTCCTCAATAGCTGCAGACGCGGGATTCCAGTACAAGGACACTATTATTGAAGTTGATGGAGAAAAGGTAGACACCTGGCGCCAGGTACAAATAGAGATTCTTGACTCACTTATGAGTCGTTCTGATTTTATAGTACGTGTTATAACTGAATCAGGGAATGAGCGTGATCGTTCCGTCCAATTGCATGATTCTCTGCTCCTCAAGGAGCAGGGCGATATCATTCACAACCTTGGATTAGTCAGGTGGTGGCCTGAGGGGCCTCCGGTTATTGGAGAGGTTCTGTCTGGTGGAGCAGCAGAGAGAGCCGGATTGCAGGCCGGTGACAAAATTATTTCCACAAATGGTGAACCGGTAAAGTCAGCCAGCTCATGGATTGAACAAATCAGGAACAATCCAAACGTTCCTCTTGAACTGGAAATTTCAAGAGATGGTAAAACACTGATGATAATGATTACACCGGATGAAATTGAGGAGAGTGGTCGTAAAATTGGGCGTGTTAACGCTGGTATAAGTCGTAGCCATAAAGCGGATAGTGATATGCAGACTCTAGTCCGTTATCCGGTGCCCAAAAATATTCTTAAAGGTTTTGAGAAGACTTACGATATGTCAGTGCTGACTCTCAAAATGATTGGAGAATTGGTTGCTGGGAGAGCTTCGACAAAAAATATAAGTGGTCCAATTACCATAGCCGAGTACGCTGGTCGTTCAATTAACATTAATTTTATCTATTATCTGGACTTAATAGCTTTTATTAGTATAAGTCTGGCTGTGCTAAACATGTTACCAATACCGCTTTTAGATGGTGGCCATCTGTTATACTACACAGTCGAACTGGTCAAAGGTAGCCCGGTATCTGAAGCCTTTGAAGCAGTTGGTCAAAGAATAGGTGCTTTGCTGCTAGCCTGCCTAATGGTGCTAGCAATCTATAATGATTTAACCCGATTATTGAGTTGACTTAATGAAATTTAATAAGGCGAAAATAGCTGTCTTCGCCATGCTGCTATTGTTTGTCGCGGCTGCACATGCCGTCGATAACACATTTGTAATTAACAGTATTGAGCTGGTAAACGCCCGTCGTATAAGCCTTGCAACGGTTATGAGTCATATGCCTGTAGGCGTTGGGGACCGGTTAACGGCGTCCGCCTCCAAGGATACTATTATAGCGCTGTACAACACAGGTTTTTTTAAAGATGTTTCTTTGGTACGCAAAGGCAATACATTGGTAGTGCGTGTCAAAGAAAGACCGGCAATTGCAAAAATTGTCGTTGATGGAAATAGCAAGCTTAAGGATGAAAATGTAGATGAAATACTGGATCAGATAGGATTGGTAGCAGGTGCAATATATAATGATCAGGTATTGGATGCTCTGCAGAAGGAAATGGAACGATCCTACTATGGGTTCGGCAGGTACAGTGTAAAGCTTACAACCCGCGTAACGCCATTACCGAGAAATCGCGTTAATATAGAAATTGATATAGCAGAAGGGGTGCCTTCTAAAATTAAGTCTATCAGTATTATTGGAAACAATACTTACGAAGATGACGAAATTCTCGAGAGTTTTGAAATGGGTATTCCTGCCTGGTGGGAATTATTCAGCGGCAAAGATCAATATGCCAAGGAAAAATTTTATGACGATATAAAGAATCTAGAATCTTTTTATACAAGTCGAGGTTATATTAATTACAACGTAAATTCTGTTCAGGTTACGATTTCTCCGGATAAAAAAGATATTTTCATATCAATAAATATTTCTGAAGGGGAGCAGTATAAAGTAGGGAAAGTGCGCGTTACCGGTGATACGGTTATTAGCAAAGAGCAATTGATACAGATCGCGGAAAGAGTAAATGTTTCTGGAGAATATTATTCAAGCGAAAAAACCACTGATACGATTGAGTATATTGATAACAGGTTGGGCGGTATAGGTTATGCATTTTCGAAGACGTCATTAAGAACATCCAAAAATGATGAAGAAAATACTGTCGATTTAAACTTCGTGGTGGATCCAGGGAAAAGGGTTTACGTTAGAAAAGTTAGTTTTATCGGCAATGAAAAGGCAAACGACAAAGTTTACCGGCGTGAAATGCGACAATTAGAAGGGGCATGGTATTCAAAGACTTTAGTTGAGCGTTCTAAAACACGTATAGAACGACTTCCATTCATTGAGGAGGCAAAAATAGATACACCTGAAGTACCTGGAACCGATGACCAAATAGATGTTTCTTTAAGCTTAAAAGAGCGGTTGGCTGGAAGCTTTAATGCGGGTGTCGGATACTCCGAGCTATATAAGCTTTCTCTTAACGTGGGGTTACAGCATTCTAATGTTTTTGGTATGGGGAATTCGCTGAGCATTTCAGCGAACTCAAGTAGGGTTATAGATTCTATATCCTTTTCCTATACAGACCCCTATGCGACGAATGAGGGAGTAGCACGATCAATTAGCTTGATGTATACAGAATATAATACATCTGAAACTGCCATGGTTCCATATTTAAATAATACCAAAAAGGCAGGCTTGACCTATTTAATACCGATTTCTGAGTATTCGAGCTTTAGTGTTGGTGCAACACTTTCTGTTTCCGACATAATTAGTACTGTGAACTCAAGTGTTGCCGAGATAAATGATTTTATAGATATACATGGCGAGCATCACGAGCAATTGATGATTCCGCTTGGCTATGTTTTTGACTCACGTAACCGAACTATATTTCCAGATAGAGGAATCCGGCAGTCAATTGGTTTTAATTATTCCACCGCAGGAAGCGATCTTTCCTATTATCTGGTTAGCCATAGAGGTGACTATTACTGGCCATCTATTTTTGGTACCGTTTTCAGGATTAGACACAGTGTCGTTTATGGGGCAGGTCGGAATGATCTGGATGGTCTACCGTTCTATGAAAAAATGTCGACCGGTGGTAACAATTCAGTTCGTGGTTTTCAGTCACGCAGCTTGGGTCCGAGAGGGACGCTGGAAGGATATGCTGAAGGCGTAAATATTCCAACAGATCAAACATTGGGTGGTGATTTGCTCACTACTGGATCATTTGAGCTTATAATAAAGCCAACAAAAGCAGCTGAAGGTTCAGCGCGTTTGGTACTATTTTACGATGTTGGCAACGCATTCGAAACCAGATCGGATTTTGATGTGAACGAACTTAGGACGTCTTACGGTATTGGATTTAGATGGTTGGCACCACTTGGCGCCATGACATTTAGTTACGCAGAGCCCGTAAACAGGCAAAGAGAAGTACTGCCGAATGATATACCTGGAGATCCGGCTCAATTTGGGATCAGAGCCGATAAGGTAAAAAGATTTAGTTTTGATGTTGGTGGATCATTTTAATCGTTAAGGGGATATTATAAATATGAATAGAAATATTGTTTTATTAGTCGCGAGCATAGTATTGAGCGTTGCTTCGTTTCAGGTTGTCGCGCAGCAGGATTTAAAGGTTGGCTATGTAAATGTAACTGGTATTTTTGCAGCTTCGCCACAAAAAACTCAGGCCGATGAGAAAATAAATAAGGAATTTACTCCGAGATTGGAAAGGGCAAAAGAGCTGGAAGCTGCTGTCAAGGCGTTACAGGAAAAGTACAATCGTGAAGCAATCACTATGAGTGAAAAAGATCTTGTTGACCTGCAGAATAAAATGATTGCTGCGGATCGCAAGTTTCGCGAAGAACAAACCTACTTACAGGAAGATTTAAAAATGCGACGTCAGCAAGCCCTTGCTGATGCGCAAAAAGAAATCGGTAAAGCTATTCAGGAGATAGCGCAGAACGGGAAGTATGATCTAATCCTTACTGAAGGCGTCTTCTTTAGCAGTCAACGTATAAACATTTCAGATGAAGTTCTGGAGTTGCTTCGAAAGAAAAAATAGCCGCAGAATCTGAAATTGTAGAAAGGTGACTACGGTTTACACATTGAGCGCCCTGGCAGAACTGTTTTCTGTCAGGTTCTTTGGTGGCGGCGATACCAAGATTAGTGCGGTTGCTGATCTTGAATTAGCGGCAGGTGATTGCATAGCATTCTTTGTTGATAAAAAGTATCGGGATCAGTTAAGAACCACAAAAGCTGCGGCAGTTATATTAAAAGAAGATGATCTTTCGTTATGTAGTCGGCCGGCACTTGTTACGGATAATCCGTACGCATTATTTGCTGAGATTGCAGCCTTGCTACATCCTGATGAAGATTTAGAGTGTGACGAGGGTGTCCATAAAACAGCTTCGGTAGATAAAACCGTTCAGTTGGGAAAGGGTGCGATTGTCGCTGCAAATACCGTTATCGAGAGAGATTGTGTAATAGGCGATGGCGTTTATATTGGCCCAGGGTGTGTATTAAAACAACGCGTTAGAGTCGGTTCAAAGAGTAAACTGGTGGCAAATGTTACCGTCTGTAGAGATTGCAGTCTTGGCGAACAAGTGATTGTGCATCCTGCTGCTGTTATTGGATCAGATGGATTTGGTCTTGCTCGCAAAGACGGGAAATGGATAAAAATACCTCAGCTAGGATCGGTCTTGATCGGTGATAATGTAGAAATTGGTGCAGGAGTTGCCATTGATCGAGGTGCGTTGCGAGATACAATTATTGAGAGTGGCGTCAAGCTTGATAACCAGATACATGTTGCTCACAATGTCATTATAGGCGCTAATACTGCAATGGCAGCGCAATCGGGAATTGCTGGAAGCACAACAATTGGTAAAGACTGCGCTATTGCTGGATCAGTTGGAATATTGGGGCATCTGCAAATTGCAGACCAGACAAGAATCAATGCGTTTTCAAATGTCTACCAATCGATTCCCGAATCCGGCATCTATGCGTCCGGACTGCCCGTTGAACCTGTTGCGAAATGGAGAAAAAATCATACTCGATTTAAACAGCTTGATGAGATAGCGCGTAGATTAAAGTCTATTGAAAAAAAGCTGGAAGATTTGGAGAAATTTAATAAGTAATATTGGAACTAGAGGTTTTTCTAGATGAAAATGAATTTACAAGAAGTAATGGAGCGTTTGCCGCACAGATATCCATTTTTATTAGTTGATAAAGTCCTGGAGTGCGATTCCGAAACTTATATAACCGTCCAAAAAAATGTTAGCTATAACGAGCCCCAATTCCAGGGGCATTTCCCCGATTACGCTGTTTTGCCGGGGGTTCTCGTTATTGAAGCGATGGCGCAATCAACGGGTATTCTGGCGTTTGAAGTTATGGGTGGTGTTCCAAGTCCGGATGCGGTATTTATGCTGGTTGGTGTCGATAAAGCAAAGTTTAGAAGGCAGGTAGTACCTGGTGATGTCTTGACCATTAGAGCGGAAGCAATTCACCGCTCCCGTAATATGATGAAATTTTCGGTTACGGCAAAGGTTGACGATGAATTGGTTTGTTCTGCTAATATAATGGGCGCGTTTGCCAGTGGTAAATAGAATATATGATTCACCCAACCGCATTAATAGATCCTACCGCCAGCATTCACGAAAGTGTGGAAATTGGTGCCTATTCCATTATTGGAGCAGATGTGACCTTGGGAGAAGGGAACTGGATTGGGCCTCATGTAGTGATCAAGGGACCAACTCGAATCGGCCGGGATAATAAAATATTTCAGTTTGCATCCGTAGGCGAGTGTACTCAGGCTCTTGGTGAAGATCCAGAGAAGGGCGAGCTTGAGATTGGTGATCGAAATACCATCAGAGAGTATGCGACTATCAATCGTGGGTCAGAAAAACATCGAGGTTTAACCACGATTGGCGATGAGAATCTCTTCATGGCTTATACGCATGTTGCTCATGATTGTGTTATCGAGAACAAAGCTGTTTTTTCCAATGGTACTTCGTTGGGTGGGCATGTTGAAATTGGTCAGAATGCAGTGCTTGGTGGATTCACGCTTGTGCATCAGTTTGTCCGCATCGGTGCACACAGTTTTTCAGGAATGGGTACAGCAGTTAACCGTGACGTCCCACCTTATATAACCGTTGCTGGCAATCATGCATCTGCCTATGGCATAAATAAAGAGGGGTTAAGGAGACGGGGCTATGACCAGGACACAATTAGAGCATTGCACAGGGCTTACATGGAACTGGTAAAGTCACGCAAGCAGCGATCCGAAGCTATTCAGCTGCTTCAGCCTCTAGTAGATCAATTTAGAGAAGTTGCAGAGTTTGTAAAATTTATTGAAAGCAGCGAGAGAGGTATCGTGCGTGTGAGTCGGTAGTTTCGCGCTCGATAAGCAGGCAGTGTACAGATCATTAAAGAGCAACGCTGTTTGTGTAATGTCATTATTAGCGTTGTTTTATCTGCTTCCACCAGTCAGTGCAAAGGCAGAGTTTGAGCTTGATTGTGACATTCAGCAATATTCTGCAAAGATTATCCATACCTACCCACATTCAAGATCCTCATTTACTCAGGGCCTGGTTTATCAATCCGGTTTATTGTACGAAAGTATTGGGCTTTACCGTAAGTCCGCTATTCTAAGTTATAGCCTGGATAAACCCGTTAAAGAAAGAAAAAGAAAAATGTTGCCACGATACTTCGGTGAGGGATTGACCATAGTCAATGAAAATCTGGTGCAACTTACTTATCGATCAAAAACAGGCTTTGTGTACGATAAAAAAACACTTAAAGTTATCGATACTTTTAACTACCCGGGAGAAGGTTGGGGCCTCACATATGATGGTGTTAGATTAATAGTGAGCGATGGAACGGATACCATCAAGTACCTGAATGCTGAAAACTATCGCGTTGTTGACAAGGGGAAAGTAAAACGCTGCGGGAAACCCGTAAAGTATATTAATGAATTAGAGTACGTGGAAAATTATGTTTACGCGAATATCTGGCGTAGCAATAAAATAATCATATTTAGCCCGTTGAATGGTATTGTAGTGGGCGAGGTAAATCTCGATTCTATTGCCAAGCGTTACCAGGATGACGCCACTGTGGATGTGTTAAATGGAATAGCGTGGGATAACAAGCAGAAAAGACTATTTGTGACCGGCAAGCACTGGCCGCATTTGTACCAGATTAAATTAGAACCTAAAACAATCAGTCAAGAAGTGGTGGAATAAGTATGGCGACGAAAGCGCATAAACTGTTATGGCCTGAAGATATGATAAATAGGTTGGGTGGAGCATTAGAGCCTGTTACAGAAGATTGTTTTAGTTCGGTAAATGAATCCTGTCAGACCTTAGGTCTAACTGAGGACACCTTTCAGGATCTCTACAGCGTTTATTTACAAATTGCTTCCTGGATTAATTCGTATTTGGAATCTGAAAATGAGACAAAACTTGTAGGAATCAACGGTGCGCAAGGAACAGGTAAATCAACCGCAGCATTTATAATAAAAAATATACTTGAAGCATGTTATAAAAAGAAAGTCTGTGTATTATCTCTGGATGATTTTTATTATACCAGGGCGGAGCGCGCGAAACTTGCTAGAGAGGTACATCCTTTATTGGTGACACGCGGCGTTCCGGGAACACATGATATAGACCTGGGAATGAGCATTATTCACGATTTAATAAATGCGGATCATAGCAGCAAAGTAAAAATTCCTATATTTGATAAGGCAAATGATGAAAGAAAGCGAGAAGATCAGTGGTTAGTGTACGATGGTAGACCTGACATTGTTATTCTCGAAGGCTGGTGCGTGTCGGCGAAGCCGCAGCCAGTAGAATCGTTAACGCAGCCAATTAATGAGTTGGAAAGATTGAATGATCATGATGGTGTGTGGCGGAACTACGTTAATCAGCAATTATTAAAATATCAGGCCTTATTTGATCAGATTCAGCTTCTTATTATGCTGAAGGTGCCAGCGTTCAAATATATATACGAATGGAGATTGTTGCAGGAGAAAAAACTTAAAAAATCGGTATTAAGTGACAATCGATCAGCTAACGGAATTATGGATGAAGAGCAAATTAGAGGGTTTATTGAACACTTTGAGAGACTAACGCGTTGGATGCTCGAAGAAATGGTGGATCGTGCAGATCTGGTTCTGGCGATAAATGAGGCACATGAAATTACTGAGGTAATTCTTAAAAGTGAAAAGTAGCTTAGAACAATTTATCGTTTTCACGGATCTTGATGGCACATTACTTAATCATGATGATTACAGTTTTGAGGCAGCGATACCAGCGATAAACAGACTAAAAAAATATAAGATTCCTTTGATACTGGTCACCAGTAAAACAATAGAAGAGGTTAGAACACTAAGAAATGCCCTGGATATTGATTGGCCTTACATCTGCGAAAACGGGAGTTTGCTGGTTTTTCCCGATGCTTACAGCTATTTGGGCGACAAAATATCAGGCGCCAGGAGATCAGAAAAGGGTGAAAGTATCTATTTGAGAGGCAGTACGCGATCCGAATTGCTGGATATGCTGGAAGTGTTGCGGCATCACTATAAATTTACACAATTTTCAAAAATGTCGACATCAGAGATTATGGAGTGTACGGGGCTTAATCATGAGGAGGCAGTCCAGGCCAATCTGCGGCTGGCATCAGAACCGCTTTTGTGGCAGGACGAAGAAAATCGCATTGAGGAATTTACTGCCAGGGTGCTGGAAAATAACCTCCAGATAATAAAAGGTGGCCGCTTCTATCATATAATGGGTAACACCGACAAATCTGAGGCAGTTGAAGAGCTAAAGCTGGGAATAGAGCGCTATAATTCGACTAAGGCTCACAGCATAGTGCTAGGGGACAGTGAAAACGATCTTGCCATGTTACGTTCAGCGACAACAGCGATTGTGATACCCAAACTTGATGGCTCTCATTTGCAGTTAGATCAGAGTGAGTCAGTAGTTTATGCCTTAAAACATGGCGCATCCGGATGGTGCGAGTCAATTCTAGAAATATTGAATCAGTTAAATTAGATAAGGAAATGCTGACATGACGGACTATTTTCAGAACGGGCGAATTGCCACGTTGCATAATCTTACAGACAGGCCGATTGAAGAGCTTGAAGAAGAGCTAAACAGATGGCGGTCGAAAAGACCAATGACACTGGTATTGCCTTGCCTTTATTCAGAGCTGGAAGGTCCTGCACTAGGTCATATCATTGATGAGCTGGCCCAGGTGCCGTATTTGGACGAGATTGTTATCGGTCTTGATCAGGCTGATGAAAAACAGTACAGGCACGCTAAGGATTTCTTCTCGCGATTGCCACAACACCATCGAATCCTATGGAACGATGGCGCGCGCTTACGTGAGATCGATACTTTGCTGGAAGAGTATGGACTATCGCCACGCGAGCCCGGTAAGGGGCGCAATGTCTGGTACTGTCTGGGCTATGCACTGGCGTCTGGTCGTGCTAAAGCAGTTGCTTTGCATGATTGCGATATTGTGACCTATAAAAGAGATATTGTTGCGAAACTATTTTATCCAATAGTACATCCGACGTTTCACTATGCTTTTTGCAAAGGGTACTACTATAGGTCAGCTAATAACCGCTTAAATGGCCGAGTAACTCGATTGCTGGTTACACCACTTACCCGAGCGCTAAAGAAAACATTTGGCTCCATAGATTACCTGGAATTTATCGATAGCTTTCGGTATCCACTAGCAGGTGAATTTGCGATGTTGGCCGATGTTGTGGGATCAATTCGTATTCCAAGTGACTGGGGATTGGAGATAGGGGTTTTATCTGAAGTTCACCGTCGTTACTCAGACGAACGCATTTGTCAGGTAGATGTTGCGAATCGTTACGATCATAAGCACCAGCAACTCTCTGAAAATGATCCAAATGCAGGGCTCGCTAAAATGAGTACCGATATTTCTAAATCACTTTTTAGAAAGCTGGCGATTAATGGGACTGTGTTTACTCAGGAAACACTGCGGACTATTAAAGCAAGCTATTACCGCATAGCGCTGGATCTTGTGGATCGATATTATAACGATGCGGTTATTAATGGACTGGAGCTTGATAGGCATGAGGAAGAAAATGCAGTTGAATTATTTACACAATGCATTATGCAGGCGGGAGAGCGCTTCCTGACAGAACCGATGGAGCGTCCTTTCATTGCGTCATGGTCTCGGGTTCAAAGCGCGGTGCCCAGTATCTTAAAAAGGGTGCGTGACGCCGTGAATGCCGATAATGCTGAATAAATTATTGTGAAGTTGTTACGCAGGATCTAATTTGTAGGTCTATCAAGCTCAAAATACATTATTGCTAATCCATACACATTGGTATGGTTTTAGCGTAATTGTGTCATATATATCTGGTAGCTCCTGGTCTGAGATTAAATCTCTCCACTTATCGATACTTATTAAGTTCATATCAGATAACTCAAGCTGCTGAGGCTGGTCGCTTAGATTATTGATGCAGAAGATACTCTGGTCGCGTTTAATACTCTGACGCCAGAAACCAAATAACTCTGGTCTTAGCTGTAAGGTGAACTGAGTAGCATTGGGATGAAACGCTGGTTGTCTGCGTCTCAGTTTTATCAGTCGGCAGAGTTCTTTAAATACCTGTGATTGAGGCGTATCGGGTTTTTCCAGCAGATAACTGATTTCAGTATAGTCCCAATGATATCGGTTAATGGAGCGGTTTTGGTGCGTCGCCTCCAGCGTATCAAAGTTATTTGGCGTTGCTAATAAACTATGAATATAGAAAGCGGGAATACCTTCCACGGACATCATGACTACCTGTGAACATATAAAACGCTCGATTTGCCATTGATCGGTCCCTTTGTAGGTGCCCCGCATGGCATCAAAAAGGCTAATATTAATTTCATAGGGTGATTCTTTACCGGTTTCATGGTTGCTACGAGTGCTGATGCGACCTCCAAATGCCTCCATGGTTTCGAGAAGCTTATTCAATTCATTTTCGGACAACAAGCCTTCTGCAGGTCGTAAACCAATACCGTCATGCGATGCGGTGAAATTCAAATAAGAGCAACCCGCCGGTGGTGGTGGCATACTCATCATCCATCTCTTCAGATATTTTGAAGATCCAGACATAAGAGCATGCAGTACCAGTGGTGGCAGGCTAAAGTTATAAATTATATGCGCTTCATTATAGTTGCCAAAATATGAAAGATTTTCGCTGTGCGGGACGTTTGTTTCTGTGATTAAGACTGCAAATGGATTTTTATATTCTGTAATTAAGCGCAATAGTTTGATTATATCGTGGGTTTGTGGAAGATGAATGCAACTGGTGCCAATCTCTTTCCAGAGATATGCCACCGCGTCCAGCCGCAACCATTGAATACCTTCCTCAAGGTATAAAGCAATAATCCGTAGAAATTCCAAAAGTACATCAGTGTTGGAAAAGTCCAGGTCTACCTGATCATCGCTAAATGTGCACCAGACAAATTTGTTGCCCTCAGCAGTTTCAAGAGGACGCAGTAGCGGTGTAGACCTTGGGCGCGTAACGCTACTTAAATCGTAGTGTGGATCTGACTCGATAAAATAGTCTTTCCCAGGGTCTTTTGCGTACTGGAAATTTTTAAACCATTTATGTTGGCTGGAACAATGATTGATAACCAGGTCAGCCATCAGACGAAAATCTGCAGAAATGTTACTGATGTTTTCCCAGGTTCCGAGATCCGGGTTTACCGCGGTATAGTCTTTAACGGCAAATCCGTCGTCAGAACTAAATGGAAAGAAAGGCAGAATATGTACTGCTGTAAAAACATACTGTAGTTTTTCGTGCAGGAAACTCTGTAATATACCTAGAGGTTTTTTACCAGCCTGCCTAAGCGTATCACCATAGCTGATTAGTAATGTATCTTGTTGAGACCAGAGAGAAAGCGGTGGTGGCGAATCAAGATACATACGCTCACCAATTGCTTCAATGCAGGCGTCTGCCAGCGACTCAATATCAGATTCTGGATAAATATGGGTCAGATGATTTTTGAGTTTTTGTCTAAACTCTTCAATTGAATAAAAATCAGGCAGCATTTTGATACGAAATATAAGTTATGTCAGCTTAATCTTAATTTATTCACAATCTCAGATATCAATATAAATAACCAGTTCCAACAGCTGTGGTGGCAATAATATCTCTGGACATTCTCGCTCCTTGCATATCTATGACATGGAGAGAAAAAGAGTAGAGTCCTTTTAACTCAATTCAGTATGCCTCTTTAATATTCAGCATTTCCAACACCAAATTGCTAATGCCTTCTATCCCATCACTTTCACCAAGTTTGCTTTTGACCAGCTCTAATCTCACTCGCGCCTGATCAGCATAGGTATCATTTAATAGTAATTCTTTAATTTCACTAGCTATACCTTCGGGCTCCGCATTGCCTTGAACGTACTCCTTTGCGACCTGTTGACCAGCAACAATATTGGCCAAACCAATAAAAGGGATAGAGATCATTCTGCTAAGAATGGCATAAGTTAATGGTGCAACACGATAAACAATAGCCATTGGGATACCCAGCAGGGCAACTTCCAGTGTCGCGGTGCCAGAAGCGACAATCACTGCACTACATGTATTTATGGCATTGTAGCGATTTTCTTCAATCAAACGAATATTAATATTTTTCTCATTGATCATTTTCTGAATAGCAGGTAGCAAGCTGGTGTGGGCAATCGGCAATATAAATTGAATGCCAGGGATTTGCAGTGCTAGCAACTTAGCAGTGTCCAGCAGAATCGGTAGAATTCTCTGGATTTCTGAGCGTCGACTTCCCGGTAGCAAGCCAACAACCGGATTATCTGAGTTTAGCCGATATTGAATTAATGTACTCTGTCTGTCGACCGTTGCAGTAACCTTATTGGTTAAAGGATGCCCAACGTAACGGACGGGAATACTGGAACCTTCAAAGTATTTGACTTCAAATGGAAAGATAACGGCCATCATATCAATAATGTTCGCAAATTTTTTAATTCGTCCTTTGCGCCATGCCCACAGCTGAGGGCTGACGTAAAAAAGTACTTTGATGCCTCGCTGTTTGGCAAATCGAGCTAATCGCAGATTAAACTCCTGGTAGTCAATAAGCAGGAGCAAATCGGGTGGTGATTGTATAATGTGGTTTTCCAGTTTCCGCATAGCTCGCTTGATATCTGACCAGTGAGTCAGTACTTCCCAGAGACCCACTACCGCAATACTGGCACAATCAAAAAGCAATTCCACGCCAGACTCTCGCATTTTCTGGCTACCCATACCGACGCAGTAGATGTCATTGTTTGAACGCGATAGCCGCGATGCGATTTCACTGCCATGTAAATCGCCGGAGGATTCTCCCGCTACAATCATTAAGGTCTTTTTCATCGATACGCTACAATCATTGGTGCAAGACCTTAACCAAGCAATTTGTTAATTTGTAGAGCTGTTTGCAACGCAAGTCTGCCATCTTCGCCAGTAACAAGTGGTGATTTTTGATTTCTTATCGAACTTAGGAAATTTGAAATTTCACTAAATAGCGCATCGGCAACATCAAATACTGATTCATGGCTTTCAATTTTTGGTATTCCCGGTTCGCTTTCTCCTTCGCCTTTATAGTGATGACTTAATACACGGTTCTGAAAATCAACGGTAAGGTATGCATCATTTTGAAAAATGCGCATTTTTCGTTCAGATTTCAGGCTGACACGGCTTGCGGTAACATTTGCGACGCAGCCGTTGCTAAAAGTTAATCGGGCGTTGGCAATATCTGTTGAACTGGAAAGGACACATGCGCCTTTGGCGCTGATATCTACTACATCGGCCTTTACCAAATTCAATAAAATATCGATATCATGGATCATTAAATCGAGCACAACGTTTACATCTGTTGCGCGTAATTTAAAAGGTGCTAGTCGGTGACTTTCAATAAAAACGGGTTGCTTCAGAATACTGTCAAGAGCCATTACAGCCGGGTTAAATCGCTCAAGATGCCCCACCTGCAATACACATGAATTTTTTTTAGCTATATCGATCAGATCATCTGCTTCTTCAACCGTTACGGTAATGGGTTTTTCTACCAACACATGGGTACCCTGTAATAGAAACTCACGTGCAATGCTGTAATGAGTCTGGGTTGGTGAAGCAATACTTACCGCATCAACCTGATCAAATAGTTCCTGATAATCGGTATACGCCTGGCAATTGTTTTCAGTCGCTATCTTTCTGGCGGTCTCGGCATGGGTATCAACTACGGCGACAAGATCGCTGTCTTTGTGAGCAGCGTACTTTTGAGCGTGAAATTTCCCGAGATATCCGGTACCGATAACAGCTGTTTTAATCTTCATATAAATTGATCTTAAGTTTTCGAATACGAACCAGTAGCAAATGTGCTAATTTAAGCTCGTCTCGGTGGAAATTTGAGTTATTCTATTGGACTCAGTGAATCTGCTGCCAAGTATAATCGGTTTTTCTAAGTTATCCATAAGTTGAATCAATATGAACCAACTAATTGCAGGGGTTGATGAAGCGGGTCGCGGACCGCTGGCGGGACCAGTAGTCGCGGCGGCCGTAATATTACACCCGGACCACCCTGTGGAAGGGCTGAAGGATTCTAAAAAACTTAGCGAAAGAGTAAGAGTCCAGTTGGCACAAACTATAAAAGAACGAGCGCAGGCCTGGGCAATCGCGCAGGCAGAAGTAGACGAAATAGATCAGATGAATATACTGCAGGCGACCATGTTAGCTATGCAGCGAGCTGTTAATCAGCTACATCCATTTCCGGCAAGGGCACTAATTGATGGAAACCGGTGTCCTCACTTGAATTGTGCCAGTCAAGCAATAGTGAAAGGCGATGCCAGTGTTGCGGCCATAAGTGCGGCATCAATATTGGCAAAAGTCAATCGAGATCTCACTATGGAGCAGTTGCACCAGAAGTATCCAGAGTATGAGTTTAATCAGCACAAAGGCTATCCAACCCGACGGCACTGTGATTTATTGCGGAAATATGGCCCCTGTCCTGATCATCGCCGAAGCTTTCGACCGGTTGCGGAGGCTATTTCTACAAGTTCATCGGAGTCCAACAAAGAAATTAATTTGTGATATGTTTTTAGTACTTGCCAAATTCCTGTCAAGCGCGGCAAACTTGCTCGGTATGAGACACGAATTTCCTCTAAATTAATAATTTAATGTATTCAGCGTGTTAAATAGCATGAATTTATCAGGCTCAGAGCTGTTGATTTCCCGTTGCATTTGGAGTCTACAAATATGTCAGGGGTTAACTCCATGCTGAAAGAAATCACACTGCTACAGTCTGTATGGCAAGTGGCCTTACTCATCGTAATTACAGTTAAATACCTAGCCTACGGTCATCCAACTGGACAGGTTCGAGAACTGGCATTTATTCACAGCAACCTGGTTGCAAAGTGGATTAGTCGCGGGTGCACAGATTTATGAATCAAAGATTTGTCCACTTAAGCCTGCACACAGAATACTCCCTGCTTGATAGCGTTATACGTATACCTGATCTAATACGCACACTGCGCGATGCTGGTATGCCAGCAGTGGCAATTACTGATCAGTGCAATTTGTTCGCATTAGTGAAGTTTTATCGACAGGCAATTTCCCAGGGTGTTAAACCGATAATTGGCGCCGATTTGCTGGTAACAGACCAAAATAGTGCGGATGCCTTTAAGTTGCGACTGCTATGTCAGAACGAGGTCGGTTATCGAAATTTAACGGCACTTATTTCACGCGCATATCAGGAAGGCCAACATGGCGGGCATCCGCAAATTCAGATCGACTGGATAGATGGGTTTAATAGCGGTTTGCTGGCATTGTCCTGCGGTGTTTACGGAAATATTGGTCGTTCGCTTATATCGCAACACAATGATGAAGCTAAACAGGCTCTTAATGTATGGCGAAAATTATTTCCAGAGCGTTTTTATCTGGAGTTGCAGCGTACGGGTCGTGCATACGAAGAAGACTATATCAGTGAAGCGGTACATCTAGCTGCCGCGAATTCAGTGCCCGTTGTGGCAAGTAATGATGTGTGTTTTCTCGATGCGACTGATTTTGAATCGCATGAAACGCGTGTCTGCATTCATGAAGGTCGCACTCTGGATGATCCGCGTCGGCCCAGAAACTATAGCAGCCAACAATATCTCAGAAGCCCGGATGAAATGGCTGAACTGTTTGCTGATATTCCAGAATCGCTCGAGAACACTGTGGAAATCGCCAAGCGGTGCAATTTGCAGCTTGAGCTGGGTAAGTCGTATTTGCCGGCTTTTCCTGTGCCAGCAGGAGAAAGTATAGAGACGTTTTTCAAACAGCAGTCTGACCGTGGCTTGGAGCAGCGTATTGAACAACTGGAAGTGCAGCATGGTCAGTGGTCCGAGGAGAAACAACAGCTCTACAAAAAGCGACTTGATCAGGAAATTCAGGTCATTTTAGGTATGGGTTTCCCGGGTTACTTTCTGATTGTGGCAGATTTTATTCGCTGGGCTCGGGCAAATGGCGTTCCAGTTGGTCCTGGTCGAGGTTCAGGAGCCGGATCCCTGGTGGCATACTCCCTTGGTATTACCGACCTTGATCCGATCCAATACGACCTGTTATTCGAACGGTTTCTTAATCCGGAGCGCGTTTCCCTACCGGATTTTGATGTGGATTTTTGTATGGAGGGTCGTGACAGGGTTATTGAATATGTTGCCGAGCGCTACGGCAGGGAAAAGGTATCGCAAATTATCACTTACGGCACCATGGCCGCGAAAGCAGTAGTGCGTGACGTGGGAAGAGTGCTGGGCCATCCCTATGGGTTTGTGGACAATATTGCCAAACTAGTCCCATTTGAAATCGGTATGACGCTCGACCGGGCGCTCGAGGAATCAGAAGACCTTCACAAGGCGTATGAAAATGAGGAGGAGGTAGCCGCACTGCTGGATCGTGCGCGGGCATTGGAGGGATTAGCCCGAAACGCCGGTAAGCATGCCGGTGGAGTTGTTATCGCGCCTTCGAAACTTACGGATTTCACCCCGCTATATTGCGAGCCTGATGGCCAGGGTCTGGTAACCCAGCTGGATAAAGATGACGTTGAAGCGATTGGGCTGGTTAAGTTTGATTTCCTGGGATTACGTACACTGACTATTATTCAGCATGCTGTTGAGACCGTTAATCGTAGACTGAAGCAACAAAGCAAAGCTGATATTTCTATAGAAAGTATTCCGCTAGATGATAAAAAAACCTTTACGTTGCTTAAATCGCAGCTAACCACAGCGGTGTTTCAACTTGAATCGCGCGGTATGAAGGATCTTATTAAGCGATTACAGCCGGATCACTTTGAGGACATCGTGGCGCTGGTAGCGTTATTTCGTCCAGGTCCATTGCAGTCAGGCATGGTGGATGATTTTATTGCGCGTAAGCACGGTGAGGCTGTAATTCACTATGCACACCCTGATCTGGAACCCATACTCAAACCTACCTATGGCGTTATCCTGTATCAGGAGCAGGTGATGCAAATTGCGCAGGTACTGGCCGGTTATAGCCTGGGTGGAGCAGATTTATTACGCCGCGCGATGGGCAAAAAGAAAGCTGAAGAAATGGCGAAGCAACGCAATTACTTTGTTGAGGGTTCGTCAAAAAATGGTATTGAAGAAAAAACCGCCACCTATATCTTTGATTTAATGGAAAAGTTTGCGGGCTATGGATTTAATAAATCTCACTCTGCCGCCTACGCGTTGTTGTCATATCAAACTGCCTGGTTAAAGGCACATTATCCTTCGGAGTTTATGGCGGCGGTGTTGTCAGCTGATATGGACAACACTGATAAAGTCGTACGTTTAATTGATGAATGCGAACACCTAAGTCTGAAAGTTATTCCACCGAACGTGAATCGTTCAAACTATGTTTTTAGTGTTGATGATCAGGCACGTATTGTATATGGACTGGGTGCAATTAAAGGTGTGGGTGCTGCTGCAATTGAGGCCATAGCACAGGAGCGCGATAACCAAGGTCACTACAAGGATCTGTTTGATTTTTGTCGTCGTGTTGATGGGCACAAAGTCAATAAGCGAGCGTTGGAAGCGTTAATCAAAGCTGGGGCGCTGGACGAATTGCAGCATAATCGAGCAACGCTTATGCACAATTTACCGGCTGCAATAAAAGTTGCCGAGCAGGACCAGCACAATCGTACCGCAGGTCAGGTTGATATTTTTGGCGCAAATCTTGGTGAGCAGTCATTGATAAAAAATGAGTTAGTGCAGCAACCAGAATGGGATGAAGAACAACGTTTAACGGCGGAAAAAGAAACACTGGGGTTATATTTAACAGGCCACCCGATAAATCGCTATCGAAAAGAGTTGTTAAAGATTACCGGCAAGAATCTATCCACTTATATCGACTGGTATGAGAGCAGAAAGGTCAAGACCCGCCATTCTCGTGCTGCGGCAGAGCTTGATGTCGTATTGGCCGGCCTGGTTATTAACCTGCGTAGTAAAAATACCAGATCAGGCAAAATGGCTTTTGCGGTGCTGGATGATCGCAGTGCCCGAGTGGATGTAATGGTGCGGGCAGAAGATTTTGATAAATTTTCAAACACTCTGGTCAAGGATCGGATTGTGGTCGTTGAAGGAGGGCTTGCGGCAGATGATTTTAGCGGCGGCTACCGTATTCGAGCAAAGCAAATGTATGACATCGATCAGGCTCGTGAAGTATATGGCCGAGGGCTGGAATTGCAGGTTATTGAATCGGAAGGCAGCAATGGAATCCTTGAAAAGCTTCAGCAGACCCTAAAGAATTATTGTCCCGGGCAGTGCGCAGTGTGGATTCAGTACCAGGGCACCCAGGCCAGTACTAGACTGAGTCTGGGAGAAGAATGGAAAGTGCAGCCCAGCGACCAATTGATTAAGAAATTGCAGAATCTGCTTGGCCCAGAGAAGGTAAATCTGATTTATTCTGGTGGTAAAAAGCCAATCAAACCATACCCTGCCTGACAACTTGCCGTAACAACGTTATCATTAGCCGTTTTGTGTGAGAACTGGTCCCTATGAACCCAAATTTTCTGGATTTTGAGCAGCCGATAGCCGAATTGCAGGCTAAAATCGAAGAATTGAGGCATCTCGATACTGATGCAGAAATCAATATTCAGAGTGAAGTATCCATTCTTGAAAAGAAGTGCCGTTCTCTGACCAAATCTATTTTTTCCAGATTATCAGCAGCACAAATTTCACAATTAGCTCGACACCCTCAACGTCCTTATACCCTGGACTACGTTAAAGCCCTTTTTACCGAATTTCATGAATTGCATGGGGATCGCATGTTCTCAGACGATGCCTCAATCGTTGGTGGTATTGGCAGGCTCGACAACAGGCCAGTAATGGTGATTGGTCAGCAAAAAGGGCGCGATACCAAGGAAAAACTAAAGCGCAATTTTGGCATGCCAAAACCGGAGGGTTATCGAAAAGCCATGCGCCTGATGCGTATGGCGGAGCGATTTGGATTACCGGTTCTGAGTTTTATTGATACGCCCGGTGCTTATCCTGGCATTGATGCTGAAGAGCGTGGTCAAAGTGAAGCCATCGCCCGTAATTTATTTGTTATGGCAGAGTTGCGCACACCGATACTGGTTACGGTAATTGGTGAGGGTGGTTCAGGTGGGGCTCTTGGCATCGGAGTGGGTGACCATATCACTATGCTGCAATACAGTACCTATTCGGTTATTTCTCCAGAAGGCTGTGCGTCAATCCTATGGAAAAGTGCCGAGAAGGCAGCTGAGGCGGCGGAGGCTCTAGGAATAACCTCTGAGCGACTGTTGGAGCTTGGCCTGATAGATGAAATTATTCCCGAACCGCTGGGTGGCGCTCATCGTGATTTTGAAATGACTGCAGAGCGCATCAAACAATCGTTGATCAAAAATTTAGATCAGTTGTGCAGTGAAAACATTGATAGCCTGCTTGAGCAACGTTTTGATCAGTTAATACAACACGGCGAGTTTAAGCGAAACTAGCCGCTACGGCGCTTACAATTACGCTCTTAGTGGATATGAATCTTATAGCTGAGCGTCTGGGCTCTTTTCTTGGCAGATTACCGCCAGTTAGCGGGTATTGTGTGGCACTAAGCGGCGGTGTCGATTCCAGTGTCTTGCTGGACGCTTTGCATAAGCTGCCATTAAAAATTCCGATTCGAGCCGTGCATATAAACCATTGTTTGCAGGCTGATGCAGAGGAATGGGTCGTGCATTGCCAGCGGCTTTGCGAAAGCCAGAATATTCCATTCGAAACCCATAAAGTGGACGCCAGCGCCGCAACAGGTGAAAGCCCGGAAGCAGCTGCCAGGCAGGCGAGATACCGGGTACTCGAGAAAATCCTGGGATCTGAGGAATGCCTCTTTACTGCTCAGCATCAAGATGATCAGGCAGAGACCGTAATATTGCAGTTATTGCGCGGCAGTGGTCCGGCGGGCCTTGTTGCAATGCCCGAGATTACCCGTTTTGCTGCAGGCTGGTTGGCACGGCCGCTGTTAGCTAGCAGCCGTTCAGAAATATTGCAGTATGCGATGGATAATCGCCTGCAGTGGATAGAGGACAAGAGTAACGCTAATCTGGATTTCGATCGCAACTACCTGCGCGCAATCGTTATGCCCGCTTTGCAGGAACGCTGGCCAGCGGCAAGTAAAACGATCTCTCGTAGTGCCGGACTGCAAGGTCAGGCACTGGAGTTATTGGAGGAGATCGGCGAACAAGACCTGCAACGAGCCCTGTGTCAAATGCATGCCGGTACTCTTTCCGTTCCGGCCTTAAAATTGCTGTCGACAGTCAGAGTTAGAAATGTGTTGCGTCACTGGATCGCACAGCACCACCTTTCCACCCCAACAGCCGCGCAGCTGGAGCAGGTTCTAGAGATACTTTCAGCACGTATTGAATCCACACCGGTAGTGCGATGGCCTGGGGCCTGTGTTGGACGCTACCGGCACTCTATTTACGCTTTTCCAGAACCTGAAGAACCGCCGAAAATAAATCTGCCTTGGCCGTCTGGAGAGGAATTACAGATTCCGGAAGTTGGATTACGGCTGGCTTATACTGATTTAGAGGCGGCAGGCATTGAGTGTGGACGTTTTACAGAGCCAGTTAGCGTCGCATTTCGACAGGGTGGTGAAAGAATCAAGCTGCCCGGGCGCAAACATCGACATAAAATCAAAAAGCTCCTACAAGAGCTCGGAGTGCCACCTTGGTTACGCGGTCGTTTGCCATTACTGCGTCATGGCACGGAAATAATCGCCGTACTTGGATTGGAACCCATATTGATTGCCGATGGTTGGGCCGAGGATGTTAGTAAGAAGGATTAATCGACTTGTAAATGCGAACCTGTTGATTAAAGAGCTCGCCTAATAATTCATCGGTTTCCATTGTTTCCGTTATCAGACGCTCTGCCGCTTTGCGGAGATTATCAGAAGAACTGTCTTTACTCGCCTCTAGCAATGTACCTATACATTCTCGAAAGGTGGCATTCGCGTTCAGGTATTCGCGGACTTCGGTCAATGCTTCTTTCATTTCCTGTTCGCTGGAACGGCGTCCGTCGGGAACTGAAGGTGTTTTTTCAGGACGTGTGCACTGAACTCCCTCATTGTCATCAGCGAAGACATTACCGGTTATCAGCAAGGAGCCAGTAATTAAAAGGCAAATCAGTGACTGGATGGATTTTTTCTGCTGTTTCATAGTGTCATAGAATAACCAGCTGACACACAATTGCGCAAGTATTAGCTCAGTAAGCCCTTATTGATTTTATTGCAGCGTTAAAAAATGGCTCAAAATACGGTTTGCTGCATGTCATAGTACTTTTGATAAAACTACTTAAGTTACTACAGCGCTTTGCAAGGAGGTGCAAACACCGGGCTATGTTGCTAAGAGGTATCCATATGCGCAAATGTTAATGATGGGTTCGAACCCCCATATTGCCGCAGATCAAGATACTGGATGAAATGGCTCGCTACAGCATTCCAGAGTCGAATAAATTCTATACAGAGTGTATTTGGCAGGATTATGCACACTATTTGTGCATGCTAGTCAATTACCTAAGTCGAGTTCGGCATGTGGCAATTGAGGGAAATAGCGGATTCAGTTAATATCCCTGCGTCTGGCCGGACCTGAAGTCTGGCCAATTTTCTGATTTTCCAGCGATGACGCGATACATATTTATCACAGGTGGTGTGGTTTCCTCATTAGGTAAGGGTATCGCTTCGGCGTCGCTGGCTGCGATTCTGGAAGCCCGCAAACTCCGATTATCAATGCTGAAACTGGATCCGTACATTAATGTTGATCCAGGCACGATGAGTCCTTTTCAGCATGGTGAAGTGTTTGTCACGGAAGATGGAGCGGAGACGGACCTTGATCTGGGTCACTATGAACGCTTTATCCGCCGTAAAACCAGTCAAAAAAACAACTTTACGACGGGTCGTGTTTACGCCAACGTCTTGCAGAGAGAACGCCGAGGAGACTATCTGGGGGGTACCGTTCAGGTAATTCCTCATATTACCGACGAAATCAAACGCATGCTTATCGAAGGAGCCGGGGATGCCGATGTGGCTCTGGTTGAAATCGGTGGTACTGTGGGTGATATTGAGTCTTTGCCCTTTCTCGAAGCTATTCGGCAGCTGGGTATTGAGCTGGGGCGCCAACAATCGCTTTTTATTCACCTGACGCTGGTACCGTATATCGCCACGGCTGGTGAAATCAAAACCAAACCTACCCAGCATTCTGTGAAAGAACTCCGATCTATCGGTATCCAGCCCGATATTTTGCTGTGTCGCGCAGAACAGCCGTTACCACAGGATGAACGACGAAAAATCGCACTATTTACCAATGTTGAAGAACGCGCCGTTATATCTTGTGAAGACGCCGATTCCATTTATGAAATTCCCCGTCGGCTACACGCGCAGGGATTGGACGATATAGTAGTTGAGAAACTTAATCTTGAAGTACCCACGGCTGATCTGTTTGAGTGGGATCGTGTGGTTGAAGCGATTGCCAATAGCAATGATTCGGTAACCGTTGCCATGGTTGGCAAATATATGGATCTTGTTGATTCCTATAAGTCCTTAAATGAATCTCTTACTCATGCGGGCATACAGAAACGTTGCCGGGTAAATGTGAAGTATATTGATTCCGAAAAACTGGAGCTTGAGGGCCTTGAAGATTTAGATGATGTTGACGCCATTCTGGTGCCTGGTGGTTTCGGTGTGCGCGGTATTGAAGGGAAGATCGCTGCTGTCAGATTGGCACGGGAAAATAAAATACCCTATCTGGGGATTTGCCTGGGCATGCAGGTTGCGGTGATTGAATACGCAAGGCATAAAGCCGGCCTTGAAAACGCAAATAGCTCTGAGTTTGATTCCAATACTCCGCATCCCGTTATTGCGCTAATAACGGAGTGGGAAAATGAAGATGGTTCGATGGAACTGAGAGATGATTCGTCCGACCTTGGTGGGACAATGCGTTTGGGAGCGCAAAGCTGTCGTTTGCTAAGTGGTTCGCTTGTGCGGCAGATGTATGAGAAAGACATCATTGCTGAAAGGCATCGCCATCGCTATGAATTTAATAATGTTTACAGAAAAAGACTGGAAGCTGCAGGATTACGTATTGCAGGTGTTTCTCAGGATCAGAACCTGGTGGAGGTTGTCGAAAATCCAGAGCACCCATGGTTCGTCGGTTGCCAGTTCCACCCGGAATTTACTTCTACGCCTCGTGATGGACACCCATTATTTACCGGCTTTATAAATGCCGCACTGATTTTTCGGCAAAATCGCGAGAAAATAAAAGCCGCATCCTAATTCCGTGGTCGTATTAAGGTTGTACCTGCAAAGCAAAGAAGCTAGACAGGTATAGACCACACTGAATCAGTCCGAGATGGGCTGATTGAGTAAGCAAGGCAAAGACAAGACTTTTGACTTGCTATTTATCAAACATTCAAGTGTTTGAAAATAATATCAGCATATTCCTGTGCTGGCGCAAACTTTAATATTTACAAAGTTTGCTTAATCTATAGAAAGAGTTGGAGTAAGTATGTCAGAAATTATTGATATCAAGGGACGCCAGGTATTTGATTCCCGTGGCAATCCTACAGTTGAAGCACAAGTTACATTGACAAGCGGAATTAGCGCTATCGCAATGGTACCTTCAGGTGCTTCCACCGGTGAGCGGGAAGCAGTTGAATTACGTGATGGCGACAAGAGCCGTTATCTCGGTAAAGGTGTATCGAAAGCTGTAAATAATGTGAATACAGAAATTCGCAAAGCAGTGGTTGGTAAAGCAGTCACTGCGCAGCAGGAAATTGACGGAACCATGATCGAGTTGGATGGGACTGAGAATAAAGGTCGTTTAGGCGCAAATGCACTGCTATCGGTTTCTATGGCTGTGGCACATGCTGCGGCAATTGAAAAGAAAGAAACCTTGTACGAATACCTTGATCAGGGAAATGGCAGCCGCCTGCCGGTACCCATGATGAATATTATTAACGGTGGTGAGCACGCCGACAATAGCGTTGATATGCAGGAATTTATGATTTTGCCTGTTGGCGCACCTAGTTTTTCAGAAGCTTTGCGTTATGGTGCTGAAGTTTTTCACTCATTGAAGTCAGTTCTTGGTAAAAAAGGAATGGCTACCAGCGTTGGTGATGAAGGTGGTTTCGCACCAAACCTGGGTTCAAACGTTGAAGCTGTTGATACGATCCTGGAAGCAATTGAAAAAGCCGGTTACAAACCCGGAACCGATATTGCCCTTGGACTTGATGTTGCAAGTTCTGAGTTTTACGTTGATGGTAAATATGTCCTGGAATCAGAGGGCAAGAGCTTTAGCTCAGAAGAGTTTGCAGATTATCTCGCTTCATGGGTAGATCAATACCCCATTATTTCAATTGAAGATGGGCATGATCAAAACGACTGGGATGGCTGGAAGTATTTTACTGAAAAAGCAGGCAGTAAAGTTCAGTTGGTTGGCGATGATCTGTTTGTAACCAATACAAAGATACTGCAAAGAGGTATTGATAATGGCATTGCAAACTCAATACTTATCAAAGTGAATCAGATTGGTACTTTAACTGAAACACTGGCCGCAATAAAAATGGCACATGATGCCAATTATACGGCTGTGGTTTCTCATCGTTCTGGTGAAACTGAGGATACGACTATTGCTGATCTGGTGGTCGCAACAAATGCAGGTCAAATTAAAACAGGCTCGATGTCACGTTCTGATCGCATAGCTAAATATAATCAGTTGCTGCGCATCGAAGAGCGCCTTGGTAGTGCAGCGAAGTATGCTGGTAAGGGTGCATTTAACCAGTTCTAGCACTATGCCGAGAAGTTTATTGCAAACTTTTCATAACGGGCAAACCGGAAAGCTTGCTTTTCGGTTTGCTCGTAACCTGTCCTATTTGGTATTAGATAAAATCGCAATATATCTTCGTTTTGCTCAACAACCTTATAGAGCATTGTGCTGTTTACTCGATTAATTAGTAGCAGGCTACCATCATGCGGTTGTTAATAGCCGTACTAGTCGTTTTGTTGTTTGCTTTACAGTATCAGTTATGGATGGGGAAGGGCGGCTATCTAGA
>CAJHXT010000349.1_pt1 | contig 60315 bp, 59 predicted proteins | sample 9198451 | NCBI WGS metagenome assembly CAJHXT01 (sample SAMEA7708326, study PRJEB35096) | sediment metagenome | biome: marine neritic benthic zone biome [ENVO:01000025]; feature: sediment [ENVO:00002007]; material: shallow marine sediment [ENVO:03000034] sea grass bed [ENVO_01000059] ... | reverse complement strand
CCAGCTCAGAAACTTCGGGTAATGGTACCCGCGATGATCTCAAATAGTTTGCGGGAATTGATTCGAGTGATGCATCAGCTGCTTTAGCCGTTGCGGCACCCATAGTTTGAGATCGAGTTAATCGGCCGCTTTTTGAATGTTCAAAAATTAACATAGTGCTCACTTTGTATCGATCAAGCTAAAGCTTGACGCATTGCATGGACATACTTATCAATATCAGACTGAGTCTTAGTTTCTGTTGTGCAAACTAAAATCGCCTCACCCAGCTCTGGATAGTTCTTTTTCAAATTGTATCCAGCCAAAATATTGTTACTACTAAACACACTCATAACCTGTTCAACGGGCTTACTAAGACGCAGCACGCATTCATGAAATCCCGGCGCAGTAAAATGTGGCTCAACACCTTTGATGTCTTTAATAGCATCTAATAATGTAATTAGATTAGCGTGGCATTGTGTTGCAACACGGCGCAATCCAACCGGCCCCATTATTGCCATATGAATGGTCGATGCCGTCACCACCAAGCCCTGGTTGGTGCAAATATTAGACGTCGCTTTTGAGCGCCTAATATGCTGTTCTCGTGCCTGCAACGTTAATACAAAACCCTGTTCGCCATTCGCATCAACGGTGCGACCGACTATGCGGCCTGGCATTTGCCGAACGATGTTGGATCGGCAACACATGAAACCATAGTATGGGCCACCACAGGATAATGGTGCACCCAATGGCTGACCATCCCCACACGCAATATCCGCTCCTGCTTCACCCCATTCACCCGGCGGTTTCAACGCTACCATTAGCAAGGGATTCACGACCCCTATCACCAGCGCTCCATTCGCATGCGCCCAGTTGGTCAGATAATCCACATCTTCAATGCATCCGAAAAAGTTTGGCTGTTGCACTACAATTGCCGCAAATTCTTCTTGCTCATAGGGCTCGAGACTGGAAGACAAAGTGACACCTGAATCTATGCTATAGGCAAGCTCCTCAAGTTGAATGCCCTGGTTCTTTACGATGGCGTTAACACAATCTCTATAAACTGGATTTAATGTGCCTGCAATCAGGACTCGACGAGATTTGCATTTTCGATTTGCCCGAATGGCCATCAGCACCGCTTCTGCCAACGCGGAAGCACCGTCATACAATGATGCATTTGAAACATCCATTGCCATCAAACCCGCCATCATGGTTTGATATTCGTATATCAACTGCAATGTGCCCTGACTGGCTTCTGCCTGATAAGGTGTATAGGCACTATAAAATTCGCCTCTTGTTGCAATCTGCCATACAGCTGATGGTATATGGTGTTCGTAGGCGCCTGCCCCGACGAAACATAGCGGCGACCCATCTGTAGCGGCGCGCTCGTGCATCAATCTTCTCAGCGCCATTTCATTAATAGCATCGGGAACCATATCTAAATTTTTAACACGTAGCGCCTGCGGAATCTCATCAAACAACTGATCAATCTTTTTGATTCCAATTACCGACAACATGTCGTTAATTTCTTCTTCGGTGTGTGGAATATAGGGCATTAATTCATACGCTCTTTTCGCTGCTTATATCGATTAGTGTGAGAATGCTGCGCGCAAAGAATCAATCTTCTTCACTGGCCAGAAATTTTTCATAATCCTCAGAACTTAAAAAAGAATCCAGTGACTGACTGTCCGCAGATCGTATTCGAAATAACCAGCCTTCCTGATAGGGATCAGAATTACCCAGCTCAGGTGCATCAGTTAGTGCTTCATTCACTTGAATGATTTCGCCATTGATCGGGCTGTAGACATCAGATGCGGCTTTAACTGATTCAACAACACAACAGGCGGCACCCGCTTCAACCGAATCGCCTACTTCCGGTAGCTCAATAAATACCAGGTCACCCAATGCGGTCTGCGCATGGTCTGTTATTCCCACTGAATACTCACCATCGCCTTCATCGCGAATCCATTCATGATCCTTGGTATACCTTAAATCATCAGGAATCATCGTCATTTCTATGCACTCCATATTTCATTAGTTGATTAAACCGGGATTACTTTGACCCACTCATTGGTATAAAAAAACAGCTTATATTAAACCTTTGCCGTTTCTAACAAATGGGTACTTAACAATTTCAGCATCTACATGCTTTCCGCGTATCTCAATCTTGCATTGAGTACCCACATCTTTCGCAACCCGAGCCAGACCAATGGATCGCTTTAGTGTAGGAGAATAACTGCCACTGGTTACTACTCCAGCACCGGTATCAGATAAAAGCTTTTGTCCTGCTCGCAGCACACCTTTATCCAACAAACAAATGCCAACCATTTTATATTGAACGCCAGCAGCCTTTTGCTTCAACAACGCCTGTCGACCGATAAATTCGCGATCATCGGGCTCCCACGCTACTGTCCACGCCAGGCCTGATTCCAGTGGAGTAACGCTCTCGTCCATATCCTGCCCATACAAACTCATACCCGCTTCCAGTCTCAACGTGTCGCGAGCACCAAGTCCAGCCGGAACAACTCCGACCTGTAGTAACTTTTGCCATAAGTCTGATGCATGGGATCCCGGCAGTAGAATTTCCAGTCCATCTTCACCGGTATAACCGGTGCGAGCTATAAAAAGCTGTTCAAATGCCATTACTGAAAATCTGGAGAGTGACTGCAGCAATGGGCGGGCACCTGCTGGCAAACACTCCAGAACTTTACTTAAGGCGAGCGGCCCTTGCACTGCAAGCATGGCGAGATCAGCCTTTTCGACCAGCTCAACATCATAGGCGCTGGATTGTGCCCTGAACCACGCCAGGTCCTTTTCCCGCGTTGCGGCATTAACAACGATCCGGTATTGATTAAGCGCGACAGAATAGACAATTAGATCGTCTATCACACCGGCATCAAAATTTAGCATACAGCTGTATAAGGCCTGACCAAGAGCAAGCGTAGCAACATCATTGGCAAGTAAGAATTGGAGAAAATCTTTTGCACCCGAACCGGACACATCAATTACCGTCATATGCGAGACATCAAAAATCCCAGCAGCGCTTCGAACCGCTTCATGTTCTTTTATTTGGGAACCATAGTGGATAGGCATCTGCCAACCGGCAAAATCCACCATCTTGCCACCTGCTTGCAGGTGCTCTTCATATAGTGGGGTGGTTTTTGGCATTGATTGTGTCTCCGGTACAAAGGGGCGATACGGTTCAAGCATCGCCCCTCTGTCCGGTGACCTGAGAGATTAGAACTAGTGATAAGGAATCACCAGCTCGTCCCCTTCGGTGGGCCAAATGGCCTCTCTCCAGAGCTGACTTTGTGCGGAAGGATCGAAGTAATGGCCGTTATTTCGAGAATCCGAACAGAACCCCAGCAGTCCTTTTGCCTGAGCGTTTCCGGGCGGGTTGCGCCGTCGGCGCTCCGAGAATCTAGTCGATTCTGGAGTCTCTCCTGCAAGGGTTAACTAAGTCAGGTAAAAGCACTATACCAGCCTGAGATTGAATCCCAAAACACTGAAAGAAAAATGCGTATCCAGTTGATTTAAATAGATAAAAATATTCATTGCATTAGGAAAAGACACTCTTATGCGGAGCATCCCATATATGGGAATTGAAATAAAATACAGTGTTTTTGACGAATTAAGGCTGCAAAATTAGAGCGACAGGCACTGCTAAAACTACTGGCTCGCTGCAATCATATAATCAACCGCTGCTTTCACTTCTTCTTCGCTTAAACTGGGGTTCCCGCCTTTTGCTGGCATCGTGCCCAATCCCTGTATTACTGACTGGTAGAGCTTTTCTTTGCCAGACTCCAGACGTTTTCCCCAATCTGAAATATCGCCCACGATAGGTGCGTCAGCGATACCTGTCGCATGGCAGGACTGGCAAATCCCACTGTAAGCCTTTTCGCCCGCATCAACCACGGCAAGCGAGTTGCTCTCCGTAGATGCGGCAACGGCAACAATAGTGGTTGGATCCTCTGCTACAGCAGTCACTGGCTGACTCTTTAAATTAACCTGCCCAACGGGCTTGATACGATCATTAGAAAGCTGGATTTGCGCCTGACTTACCCTATCTTCGCCAGCATGATGGCCAATCCAGTTGGCAATGATCAGCACGAGAACAGCAATAATAATTAGTATTGCGGTGACGCCTGTAAACGTTAAAAAAAACTGTTTATCTGTTGTTTCCAAAATTAATCCTCAACATCATTTTGACGTTAAACGTATATTCGTAAATTAAGTGCCCGGTGCCAATCGCTCTAAAACTGTCGCTGGCATCTCAGCACCATGGTTTAGAATATCCTCCAATCCAATTCTAGGCCAGCTTAAACGGCCGCCAGGTTAGCACTAGTCGAACTCTATCTGTTCCATAAGTCGTGAGTTCGAACCTCTCCCATAATGACAACAAACCATCAAAGCCGACACAAGGTCGGTTTTGATGGTTTGGCGCGCCCGGCGAGATTCGAACTCACGACCTTTGGCTCCGGAGGCCAACGCTCTATCCAGCTGAGCTACGGGCGCACGCTTTGCAATAGCTCACAGTGTCCAGTCTGCCAGGCTAAAACCGAACCTCCTGTTAAGTCTTATTCTCTTTGATCTCTTTATCAACCAGATAATCAATAACTTTCATCAAATTATCGTACGTTCCCGCCATGCGGCCATTGGTCATATAACGCCCGTTTATCGCAACTGTGGGCACTGACCTCACGCGATATTGCCGCACCGTTTGTAAAGCGGCTCGCACTTTTGTATCAACCTGAAAAGACTGCATGGTTTCCAGGAACTGTTTTTCATCCAGCCCCAAACCTTTGATAAAAGCGCCTACCTCTTCCTCTGTGAAAACCGGGATTCGCTTAACGTGTAGCGCGTCAAATAAGGCTGTATGGACTGTACTTAATACTCCCAGCTCCTGCGCGGCATAAAACACTTTTGCGTGTATTGCCCCATTCGCATTCATGATTGCAGGTAGCTGTACAAACTTAACCCCGGCCGGCAATCGCTTTTTCCACTTTTCCAAATACGGATCTAGTTCACGACAATGTGGACAGCTGTAATAAAAGAACTCCAATACCTCAACTCCCTCGGACAAGACAGGCAGCGGCTGGTTGAAACGCATATAGTGCCTGCCTTGCTGGAAAGCTGATTCTTCTGCACAGGCTGCAAATGGCATTACCAGGCCAAGCAGAAAAATAAAAACAAATCGGGACATCATAACCCCCTCCAATTATTGGCAAATGAATGATCGGACTTAAAACAGCCGGGAAGGTTGCATCGCAAAGTACCAGCCCGATACCTTAAAACCTCAATGTAAGCCCTGTATGTATTCCGCAACGGCACGCATTTCCTCGCTGGACATTTTTCGCACCATATTGCGCATTGTGCGATTTGTATCCCCTGTGCGCAGCTCCTGGTGAAAAGCCTGCAGCTGAGAATAGGTATACTGCGCATGTTGCCCCGCCACGGCAGGAAATCCGGCAGCGGGATTACCTTTACCGGATGGTCCATGACAACCAATACAGGCCGCTGAACCAAATTCGATATTACCCCCTCGATATATTGCCTCGCCTCTCTTTACCAGGCTGTCATCGGCAACTCCCAGACTTATTCTCTGTTGCGCATAGTAAGCTGCCAAGTCAGCCATATCCTGTTCACTTAGACCAGCAGACATACCATACATAAGAGCGGCATTGGGGCTGCGCCGGGTTCCTGCGGCACCCTGTTTAAACGCTACTAGTTGTTCAATAAAATATCGCTCGCCCTGACCCGCAATCTTTGGCCAATCCGGATTTACACTATTCCCATCGGTACCGTGACAAGCTGCACAGACAAGCGATTTTGACTGCCCGGCCTCGGCATCTCCCAACAAGTCGGCTGCGTTGGCCTGCGCTGATAGCAGTGCAAGGGCCAGGGTCACTAAAATAAAATTTCGCACACATTATCCCCATTGAATTAGCGGTATATCTGGTAAAGTGCCGAAACTAACTCACGAATGGCTCTGTACCAGCAGCGCAAGATTGTATACCAGCGCTCGAAGCAGGAAAATCTAATTTACCAATAAAGTTGTATTTGAATGGAAAAGCATTATCAGCAATGCCAATACTTATTGAGCGTACACGAGCTCAGTCAACTGCCACCTGAAGGTGGCTTTGAGGTAGCTTTTGCCGGAAGATCAAACGCTGGCAAATCAAGCGCAATTAACCGAATCTGCGCTCAAAAATCCCTGGCAAAAACCAGCCGCACACCTGGAAGAACCCAGTCCTTAAACTTCTTTTCGGTTGCCGATAATAAAACTATCGTCGACTTGCCCGGCTATGGTTATGCCCAAGTTTCCTCGAAAATAAAAAAACATTGGCAGACCGTTTTGACCCGATATCTTCAGTCAAGAGAATCTCTAAAAGCTTTAGTGCTGGTTATGGATGTTCGTCACCCACTACAGAAACCAGATTGGTTTTTAGTCGAGCTGGCGGCTTCAACACTGCTACCAATACATATACTGCTTACAAAGTGCGACAAATTGTCCAGTAACCAACAAAGAAAACAATTGAACACGGTAAAAATGGAGCTTGAAGAGAGTGGCGTTGAGGCAACACTACAATTGTTTTCCGCGCAAAGCGGCTTTGGTGTGGATGATATGCATTCTGTACTGGACGACTGGTTTGGCTTCCCTTGCAAAGACTAATTTCTTAAAAATTTTCCAACTCGCTAGCGGTTGATACCTATAAAGCCAAACCTATGGGCATGAACATGTATTTTGTTTTTCTACTATACTATGCGGGTCGTCTTATGGCGTGCGGAGTTAAAGGGATTTCGAGAAGACTCCCAAGAGCTTCCTGAACTTCCAGTATTACCTGCCGTCATAATCGACAGGTGCTTTAGCCCGGCACCAGTCCGCCGAACTCCCTGGGCGGACATATCAGCCCGGCTCCCTTATGCCGGGTTTTCAGCCCCGGCAACCCCCCTTTTTATTGTGCCGGGGCTTTTCTTTTCCGGTAGAAAATATTTAACGAAAAATCTGGTTTAACAATCGAATCAGGCAAACACGCATTGAATGCATAACCTGATAAAAACAGGACAAATTAGACTTTTTCCAATTAATGCGCCACATCCCAATTACTGCCAATACCAACATCCACCTCAAGTACTACGGACAGATCAGCGGCGGCACGCATGTGTTTTTCAATACCTGAGGCAATGGACTCCGCGTCGCTCACCGGCACCTCAAAAACCAGCTCATCGTGCACCTGCATAATAAGCAAAGAATCCGGGAAGTTCGCAGACAACCATTCATCCAGATCGATCATAGCGCGCTTGATGATATCTGCTGCTGTCCCCTGCATGGGAGCATTGATTGCCGTGCGCTCGGCATACTGTCTTCGTTGCGCGTTGCGAGAACTGATTTCCGGCAAGTATAAACGCCGCCCAAACGCTGTCTCAACATACCCTTGTTCATGCGCCAGTTGCCGCGCTTTATCCATATACGCTTTTACTGACGGGTATCGACTAAAGTAAAGATCGATATACGATTGAGCCTGTTGACGACTGATATTGAGCTGTTTCGCCAGGCCAAATGCGGACATACCATAAATAAGCCCAAAGTTTATTGCCTTCGCTGCTCGCCTTTCTTCAACCGTTACGACAGCTGGATCAAGATCAAACACTTCTGCAGCTGTTGCCTTATGAATATCTGCACCAGCCTCAAAAGCACTTAACAACCCTTTATCTGCTGACAGGTGAGCCATAATCCGTAATTCAATTTGTGAATAATCTGCAGCGATCAGGCAGTACCCTTCGTCAGCCACAAAGGCCTTGCGTATTTCTCTCCCCTCTACATTTCGAATAGGGATATTCTGCAAATTGGGATCGGTCGATGACAATCGACCGGTAGCGGTTACTGCCTGGTGATACGAGGTGTGTACTCTGGAAGTAACAGGGTCAATCAGCTGGGGCAGTTTGTCTGTATAGGTGGATTTTAGCTTGCTTAAATTACGATGTTTTAAAATCAGACGCGGTAGCTTATGTCCTTTCTCCGCAAGCTCCTGCAATACATCCTCAGCGGTTGAAGGTTGACCTTTCGGTGTCTTTCGTATGACGGGCAGTCCTTGCTGTTCAAATAAAATCTCCTGAATTTGCTTGGGTGAGCCCAGATTAAATTCACTACCAGCTTCAGAATAAGCATCAGATTCAACCAGTTTCATTTGTTCGCCAAATTCGCTGCTTAAACGATTTAGTTTGTCATCATCTACCTTGACTCCATTTCGCTCCATCCGGGATAACACTTTTGAAAGTGGCAATTCAATATCTTTATAGAGCGAGGATAACTTTTTATTTTCCTTAAGCTTTGCCCACAACGCCTTATGAAGACGAAATGTTATATCTGCATCTTCAGCCGCATATTGTCCGGCCTTTTCTAGTTCGATCTCATCGAATCGCAGTTGCTTGACCCCTTTGCCTGCAATGTCTTCGTAATGAATCGTGTCGATATTTAGATATTTTTTTGCCAATGAATCCATATCGTGTCGGCTGGCCGTTGAATCAAGCACATAGGATTCGAGCATGGTGTCGTGCGCGATCGCTTCAAGTTTTATATTGTGGTTAAGCAATACATTGCGATCATATTTAGCGTGTTGGGCAATAATGCGCTGGCCCGACTCCAGCAATGGTTTTAGCCTGTTTAACACATCCTCACGTGGTAATTGATCGGGCGCTCCTTCATAACTATGTGCCAGCGGTACATACGCGGCCTCACCTTCTTTGTCAGAAAATGAAACACCAACGACTTCAGCCTGCATATAGTTGAGGCTGGTTGTCTCGGTATCAAAAGCAAAGACTTCCGCAGCGCTTAGACGATCCAACCATTTATTTAGCTGCGCTTCCTGCAGAATAATGTCGTAGCTGGCCTTGGTGGTTACGGGTTTTTCAGGAGCGTCGCCACCTGCATCCTCAAGCCAGCTTTTAAATCCAAGCTCTGTGAACCATTCACGCAACACATTGTTCTGCGGCAGCCTGATGGCCAGGTCCTCCATATTTATATCCAGTTCAACATCGCATTTAATGGTTGCCAATGTTCTTGAAATGGGTAACTGATCAAAGGCAGCTCGCAAATTCTCTCCAACTTTACCTCTGATATCCGGCGCGTGTTGTATGATCTTGTCCAGCGTTTTGAACTGCTGTAACCATTTGGCAGCTGTTTTTGGCCCAACCTTTTCCACACCTGGAATATTGTCGCTGCTATCTCCCATTAGCGCGAGATAGTCAATAATCTGATTCGGCTTAACGCCAAACTTTTCCACAACCCCAGACTCGTTGAGCTTGGTATTAGTCATGGTGTTCACCAGGCTAATCTGACCTGTTACTAACTGCGCCATGTCCTTATCACCAGTAGAGATAACAACCTCGCGATCCGTTTCCGATGCACGCTGCGCCAGAGTACCAATCACATCATCGGCTTCCACACCTTCAATACAAAATAACGGATAACCCAGAGCCTGAATCACACTGTGTAACGGTTCGATTTGTTGCCTAAGTTCATCAGGCATCGGTGGGCGATTGGCCTTGTATTCCGAGTAAATATCATGACGAAATGTCTTGCCCTTAGCGTCAAATACGATTGCCATGTCCACTGGCTGATAATCGTTACGCAGACGCCGCAACATATTCAGCACACCATATATGGCTCCTGTAGGCTTGCCACTGGCACTTTTCAGTTCCTGTAGATTTGGAATATGAAAAGCCCTATACAGGTAAGATGAGCCATCGACCAGTATTATCGGTGGTGATGAGGATTTCGGCATTATCAGAACTCCCGGGTTCCAGAATCATGATGCTGTAACAGCCACAAGTGCGCTTGAGAAAAATTAGTCTAAACGATGCACACCTATGTACGCCATCTCAATGGTACCCTGTATTCGACTGCATTTTCAGATCGCTCCCAGCTCGGATAATTCATAAGGGATTCGGCATGAATGGTAAAATTGCCGTTGAATTAGTGTTGACCAGAGTCAACCATAATGACAAAAAGCTATAACGCGTCGTCCGCCTTTATGAAATATCCGGGCTAGGTATTCGGTCCAAGCCAATGGTAAACTGTCGCCGCCTTTTCGTTCGACGTTTTTTAGGCTTAAACACATCATAACTTATGTCAGTTTATACCAGTCTAAGTAACCAGGAATTATCAGATTTTCTGCAAATCTATGAAATCGGCGAATTAGCTGACTTCAAGGGTATTAGTGAGGGCATAGAAAACACCAATTATTTTGTCACAACCCAGCTAGACGGCAAACAACAGGAATTTGTACTCACTATTTTTGAATCACAGGATTTTCAGGAGTTACCCTATTTCCTCGAACTTACCGCCTTTCTGGAAGAACATGGGTTGCCCTGCGCACACCCAATTGCAGACAAAAACAATCACTATTTGCAGAAATTAAAGAGAAAACCAGCCGCACTGGTGCAAAGGCTGGCAGGAAAGGGCATGGTGCAACCGAGCCCGGAACAGTGCCAACAGATTGGTCAGGCACTGGCAAAACTTCATATTGACGGACAGCAGTTTTCTCTGCGTAATCAGGATACACGCGGTCTAAACTGGGCCCGTGAAGCCTGTCAACGCATCGAACATCATCTACCCACCGAGGATCGGCTGATGCTCGCAACGGAGCTGGAAATTCAACAACAGGCAAAGACCGATCAATTGCCCGGCGGCGTAATACATGCCGACCTTTTTCGAGACAATGCGCTTTTTTCTGACGGTCGCTTGACGGGTATTATTGATTTCTATTATGCCTGTGATGGCAAATTTCTCTATGATTTGGCAATTACCGCAAACGACTGGTGCAGCGAGAAGGATGGTGCACTCAATAAATCCCTATTAGAGGCATTGATTGCAGGATATGCCGCGTTAAGGCCGCTCACCGAAGACGAACAACAACACTGGCCGGTTATGCTGCGCTCCGGTGCGCTGCGATTCTGGCTATCTCGACTAGTTGACCTGCACTACCCACGCCCCGGGGATCTTACCCACACGCATGATCCACTCGTTTTTAGGAACATATTAAAAAACCGAATAAACTCACATCACTACTATACGCAAAACTGGTGCTAAGTATGTTCGCCAGTACTATCAGGTGGCTAGAGACCATCAATGAAAAAATTGGCATTTCATTGGCGTGGCTGACACTGGCTATGGTGATTGTCACCTTTGTGGTAGTCGTGCTTCGATACGTGTTCGATTTTGGCTCCATTGCATTGCAGGAAAGCGTGAATTATATGCACGCAACCGTTTTCATGCTGGGTACAGCTTATACTTTGAAACATCGCGCTCATGTCAGGGTGGATATTTTCTATACCAGATTGAGTGTCAAAAGAAAGGCCATTATTGACTTGCTTGGCAATATTCTTTTTTTGCTACCGGTATGCGGCTTTATTCTGTTTGTCAGCTTTGACTACGTTCTGTCTTCGTGGAGCATTAAAGAATCATCCCTGGAAACCGGCGGCTTGTCTTTTGTGTTTTTGCTCAAAACAATAATCCCCATAATGGCGCTATTACTGATTATTCAGGCTATTGCCGACAGTCTGAAACAGATCGAAAAATTGCTCTCTGCCTCTAGAAGCAATCAGGAGCGCAACAAATAATGGAGTGGTTGGCACTTATTCTGATTTTGCTGGTATTTGGAGCTTTACTATCAGGCTATCCTGTTGCGCTGGTTTTATCCGGTGTCTCCTTATTGTGTGCAGGGATTGGAGTATTTAGCGGAAACCTGGAAACCAGTTATTTAAACGCAATCCCTAACCGCTTGTTTGGCATTATGATGAACCAGACCTTGGTTGCCGTGCCATTGTTTGTGTTTATGGGTATTACGCTTGAGCGATCCAGGATCGCAGATAAGCTGCTGGGCACTATGGCATCAATGTTTGGCCCCATGCGAGGCGGCCTGGGTATTTCCGTTACTATTGTCGGAATGTTGCTTGCGGCAAGCACGGGTATTGTTGGTGCAACGGTTGTAACTATGGGCTTACTTTCACTACCGGCAATGCTGCAACGTGGATACGATCCTTCACTTGCATGCGGCACAATTTGCGCGTCTGGTACACTTGGGCAGATTATTCCACCGTCAATCGTGCTGGTACTGCTCGGTGACGTTTTATCATCTGCCTATCAACAGGCCCAACTGGATCGTGGCATCTATTCGCCGGAGACCGTTTCCGTTGGCGACTTGTTTGCCGGTGCAATTATTCCAGGCCTGTTGCTGGTTCTGTTGTATATCGCGTATCTAATGATCGTTGCAGTGTTCAAGCCCAAAGCCATGCCGGCTATACCGTCATCTGACCAGGTGGGCTTTAGCAAACAGATGCTAACTCAGGTTATCAAGGCAGTCATACCTCCACTGATACTTATAGTAGCTGTTTTAGGCTCTATTATCGGGGGTATTGCAACACCTACAGAAGCGGCTTCGGTAGGGGCCGTAGGTGCATTGCTATTAGCAATAATGTACAAGCAATTTAATCTCAAGTTGCTGCAGGAAGTGATGCAAGGCACACTTAAAGTAAGTTGCATGGTTTTTCTGATACTAATAGGTGCTGCATTTTTTTCACTCGTCTTTAGGGACTTCCATGGCGACACCGTAGTGCATGAATTCCTGTCACAGCTCCCTGGCGGAAAAGTTAGCGCAATTATTCTGGTTATGCTGGTACTGTTCTTACTTGGTTTTGTTCTGGATTTCATTGAAATCACATTCATTGTTGTACCTATAGTCGGACCCATATTATTGGCCATGGATATCAATCCCGTGTGGCTGGGCGTTATGATTGCGATCAATCTGCAAACTTCTTTTCTAACGCCGCCATTTGGTTTTGCTTTGTTTTATCTGCGTGGTGTAGCCCCGCCTGCTATTTCTACTATGCAAATCTACAGGGGGGTCGCACCTTTTATCGTGATCCAAATTTTATGCCTGGCTCTACTCGCCTGCTTTCCATCGCTTGCAATATGGTTGCCAAATGCAATCTATGCGAACTAAATCACTGTTTAACTGAGTAGTTGTCTGCTTATAATGTCAGCTACGCAATCGCTTGAAGGAGAGGCACTGTGAAAGAGAACACTTTAATGATCAAACTGTTATTAATACTAGCCGCTTTTATCACACCAACAGCCAGTGCTGGAGAATTACTGGTTGGTGCCAAAGCTGGCATTATGGACCCGGAATTCGACCATAGCGCGATAATCATAGATGATCCGTTTGCCACTGCCACTCTGGGAATCGGCTATGAATTCCTGGATTTGGTGGCAGTTGATATCGGAGCAGAACTGGAATTTACCACTTCACTCTCCGATGCAGATATTAACCGCACAGATTATAGCTACGAAAGCACTGGATTAATTCTATCTTTAAGAACTGCCGGACCGATATATGTCGTTGGTCGCGCGGGTCGTTTGGAGTATGAATTTACTGCTTCTGGTACTATATTAGCCCCGATTTCCGGCTACCCTATTCAGGGTGAAGATGATGCCGATGTAATTGGAATTGGTATCGGCTTTAGCACCGGTGTTCGCTGGGAGATACAACTTGATAGCCATAGCTTCAAAGACCGCGATGGATCTGCCCAACACTTAAATTTTGCACTAAGTTTTTAGTTAGTAATTGTTTGCTGGCAAGCTACTACGCTTAGCGAGTGTTTAGAAACGCTCGTTCTGAGATGTCTTGCCAGGCAGTGACCTGCTTCTTAAAACTCAAGAAGGATTCATAGACGCGACGCGACATTGGATCCTTCTGAGCAATCTCGGTAACGACCTCTTCAGATAGATCTCTTAATTTATTAAGCACATCATCCGGCAAACGCCGTACTTCAACACCATGTTTGTTAATAAGCGTATTTAACGCCTGATTGTTGCGCGCAATATACTCAAGTTGCATATTGTGGTTAGCAACCCGCGTTGCATTGAATACGATAGCCTGCAAATCGGATGGTAGTTTTTCAAAGGCTTCCTTATTGGCAAAACACTCCAGTATGGTGCCTGGCTCATGCCAGCCAGGGTAATAATAATATTTAGCCGCTTTATATAAACCAAAAGCTAAATCGTTGTACGGCCCCACCCACTCGGTAGCATCTATTGCCCCCGTCTGCAAAGCAGTAAAGAGTTCTCCGCCAGGTAAGTTGACAGGGGTGCCGCCAGCACGATTTAAGACCTCACCGCCAAGTCCTGGAATGCGCATCTTAAGACCCTTTAGGTCATTGATACTGTTAATTTCCCGGTTAAACCAGCCTGCCATTTGCACCGTGGTATTGCCGCAGGGCATTGGTAACAATCCAAACGGAGCGTAGGCCTCCTGCCACATTTCTAAGGCGCCGCCATGATACATCCAGGCATTGATTTCATCGGCAGTTAAGCCGAAAGGAATACTCGCGAAAAACTGAAATACCTCGTTCTTACCCTTCCAGTAGTAAGCACCCCCATGCCCCAGCTGAGCACCACCGCTGGAAACGTAGTCAAATATTTCAAATGCCGGTACTAATTCCCCTGCTCCGTAGACAGTGATTTTTAGACGCCCACCCGATAATTCATTGATTGTTTTGGCAAGAAACTCTGCACCTGTTCCCAGCCCCGGAAAATTTTTCGGCCAGGTCGTGACCATTTTCCAATGAATGGTTTCCTTATCAGACAATGCTGTATTGTTGCTGCAATCTGCTGACTTTTGTGTACAGGCCGCCAGCACACCGGAGCCTGCCACTGCTCCCAAACCCAGCTTGCCAATAAAATCTCGTCGTTTCATTTTGCGTCCCCTATAACACCGTCAAATTGGCGTATGCCATAACCAACCATTTGCTGCCAACATTTTCAAAATTGACCTGCACTCTCGCATGAGTACCCTGACCTTCATAATTCAATACCACACCTTCGCCAAACTTTTTATGCGTTACACGTTGGCCAACGCGAATTCCTCCTACGGACCCACCCAAAGCAGCTGGCCTCACCGCATCTTTTTTGGGCCGACTAACCATTGCACGCGGCCGAACTTCCTGCAAATACTCAGTTGGTAATTCGCCTATAAAACGGGAAGGGACACAGAAATTTTCTCGGCCATGTAGTCGTCGACTCTCCGCATGGCTTATTACCAGCTGTTGCCGCGCGCGGGTAATTCCTACGTAACACAGTCTGCGTTCCTCTTCTAAGCGGCCCGGCTCTTCCATAGACATCTGATGCGGAAATAGTCCTTCTTCAAGCCCACACAAAAAGACCAAAGGAAACTCCAGTCCTTTAGCCGAGTGCAGGGTCATCATTTGCACGCAATCTTCCCATGCATCGCCTTGCGCTTCGCCCGACTCCAAAACAGCATGAGAAAGAAAGGCATCTATGGGTGTTAAGTTTTCGTTCTCTTCAACTTCGTATTCAAAGGCTCGTGCAGCGCTGACCAGCTCATCGAGGTTTTCTTTGCGCGTTTGCGCTTTTTCACCTTTGTCGGCTGCGTGAAATTGCATCAATCCACTGGCTTGCAGGACATGATCCACCTGTTCAAATAACGCCAGGCCATGCATTTGTTGCGACAACTCGGTAATCAATTTAACAAAGCCCTGCACCGCCGTCATCGCTCGATTACTAAAACTGGCAGAATCCAGGCAATCTGCAGCAGCCTGCCACAGCGAAATGTTTTTGTCGCGAGCGGTCGATCGAATAATATCAAGTGTGCGTTCCCCAATACCTCTGGTCGGTTGATTAATGATTCGCTCAAAGGAAGCATCATCTTCATGATTCACACATAAACGCATGTAAGCCAGAGCATCCTTGATTTCAGCCCGTTCAAAAAACCTCAATCCCCCGTATACACGATAAGGGATTTGCATTGATATGAATGTTTCTTCAAAAATTCTGGATTGCGCATTGGAGCGATATAAGACGGCTACATCACTGCGTCTTTCTCCCTGAGAGACCCATTGTTGTATGCGCTCGGCGACGAAACGCGCTTCATCCGTCTCATTGTAGGCCGAATACAAATCGACTGGCGCACCATCACCACTTTCGGTCCATAATTCTTTGCCTAACCTGCCCTGATTATTATTAATTAAATAGTTTGCAGCGTTTAATATATTACTTGTTGAACGATAATTCTGTTCCAGCCTTATTACTTGCGTGTTTGGCAGGTCTTTTGAAAACAGCTGTATGTTTTCGATTCGCGCACCTCGCCAACCATAAATAGATTGATCATCATCCCCTACCGCAAAAACAAAACCACTCTTGCCTGCCAGCAAACGTAGCAAGGCATACTGAATACTATTGGTATCCTGAAACTCATCTACCAACAGATGGCGAAAACGTTGCTGATAATGCGTTAACAGACCTTCGTTATCCCTAAGCAATTCCAAAGTTCGCAACAGTAATTCAGCAAAATCAATTACTCCCATGCGTTGACACAATTCCTCATAAGCGACGTAAACGCGAATGAGCTGACGTGTCGTCAGATCACCGGTATCAGGAATATGTTGTGGCCGAACCCCTTCTTCCTTACGAGAATTAATAAACCACATAGCCTGTTTAACGGGCCAACGAGATTCATCCAACTCCAGACTTTTCAATACCCTCTTCACCAGGCGCTGCTGATCCTGAGCGTCTAAAATCTGAAACGTTTGCAGTAGTTTTGCTTCCTGCCAGTGCTGGCGCAACAATCGATGACAGATTCCGTGAAATGTTCCGACCCACATTCCGGATGCTGGCAAGCCCAGCAGACTCTCTGTACGTTGCCGCATTTCCTGAGCTGCTTTATTGGTAAACGTTACTGCCATTACGCCATACGGAGATAATTGCTCAACACGAACCAGCCAGGCAATTCGATGAACCAAAACTCTTGTCTTACCGCTTCCGGCACCGGCAAGGACAAGAACATTGCCGGGTGGCGCACTAACGGCTTCTCGCTGTGCTGAATTTAGGTCGTCTAATAAATCCGAGATATCCACTTTGTTACATCACCATTTGCGCAGTCGAAGGCCATCCATTTATTCGATATGTAAGGTTTTGATCAAGCATTGTTAATATTAATTATATTGGCCGGTACAGCTTATTAACTATCTGTGCTGTCTTAGTCGCTAAGCCAGGACGATACAATCAAACCCGCCCCTGATAAACCCAGCAACCAGCTGGCTACCGGGGCGCCATAAACTATATCGGGTTGATATCCATCAAGCCCGAATATAATGGCTGAACTTACGATCAACGCTGCACCAACTGTGGCAAACAAGCTTCTGCGACCTCTTTGTCTCATGGCACGCTCAAGATGCGTTATTTCATCGGTTTGTAGTCGTACTGATAAACGACCGTGCGCAGCATCTCTGATAATTTTTTCAAATTGCCCGGGCAAATCAGGCAGCCGCCGTAACCACTCAGGTTTATCTCCAGGTAGTTTACTGATCAGCGCATCAAACATTACCTGGTCACGCATAGCTTTTTCCATAAACGGTTTTGCCGTAGTCCATAGATCCAGATCCGGGTAAAGTTGCCTGCCCAAACCCTCTATATTCAATAGTGTCTTCTGCAGAAGCACCAGTTGCGGCTGAATAACAAAATCAAAACGACGAATTGTTTGAAACAACCTGACCAAAATCTGCCCGAAAGAAATTTCTTTTAAAGGTCTTGAGAAATTGGGTTCACAAACTGTGCGAATGGCCATTTCGAGATCGCCTATACCAACATGCGGCGGCACCCAACCTGAATCAAGGTGAAGCTGAGCGACCCGCCTGTAATCACGATTAAAAAATGCCAGAAAATTCTTTGCCAGATAACGCTTATCTTCGTCACTCAGGGTTCCAACAATACCAAAATCAACTGCTACATAACGGGGATTTTCCGGATCGGTTACGTCAACGAAAATATTTCCTGGATGCATATCAGCATGGAAAAAATTATCTACAAACACCTGTTTAAAAAAGATTTCCACACCGGACTCTGCCAGCTTCTTCATGTTTACATTGTGCGCAGTAAGTTGCTCAATATCATCAATAGCAACACCTGCAATACGTTCCATGACCATGACATTCTTACTTGTCCATTGCCAATACACTTCCGGAACGTACAACAAGTTTGAATCTTCGAAGTTGCGACGTAATTGACTGGCATTAGCCGCTTCACGAACCAGATCCAGTTCATCAAAAATTGTTCTTTTGAAGTCGCTAACAATTTCGCCAGGTTTTAGTCTTTTTGCTTCAACCGAATAACGTTCACCTAAATCCGCGATCAGCGTCATTAAGCCAATGTCTCTTTGTATTGTTTTAATAATATTGGGCCGAATGACCTTGACTACAACTTTACGCCCATCATGCAGCACTGCACCATAAACCTGTGCAACAGACGCAGATGCAAGTGGCTCCTCATCGAATTGGCTAAATACATCCGTTATGGAGCAACCGAGACTTTGCTCGATTATCTCCATTGCCAACTTGCTGGAAAAGGGTGCTACCTGATCCTGTAATAACGCTAATGAATCAGCAATATCCTGCGGTAACAAATCGCGTCTTGTAGATAATATCTGTCCCAATTTAACAAAAATAGGACCAAGGTCTTCAAGCGTTCTGCGTATGCGTTCGCCGCGCGCTTCGCCTGTTTTCCTAAACCAGGTCCAGGGGGCCAAAAAATATAAAAATCGTAATGGTCGAAAAAGGTGAGTTGCCAGTATCACTTCATCCAGATTATGCTTGAACAGTACCCTATTGATATGGATAAGTCGTAACGCTTCAGTAGGTCGAATCATTTACTCTCTCAATTTATCGTTTAGCGTTGCATAACCTGACCTGCAGGCGTTCAACAGCATCACTTAGCGAATCTACTTCATCCATAAAGTGTTCTGTTTCGATTCTGGTTGGCAGGTGCCTGGCTTCTTCCTGCAAATACTCACCAGCAGCCGTTTCCCAAGATTCATGCAGGCGTTTCCGCCAGGACGATACCGATCTAAACCACTTACCAATCTGATGCGCTGGAATATCTCCAATCTGCCTGGCCAAAACCTCTTCCCAATCAATATCAAGCTTAGCTATTACTTCTGACAGTGTACGAGCAAGTTGCGCATCACCTGCAACCTGCACATCACTGCCAAAACCTTTCTGCAATTTATTCTCTGATATTAATAAGCTTAATAAAGACAAAGGCGGCCCAGAAACCGTGACCTCTGCTAACTGCGATTCATCCGCTAATCTCAAATCAATACCCTGCAGATACGGAAAAAGATCAAGCTTTAAATCCAGACCCAACACAATAATTCGAATTGTATGGCCGTCCAGCACCTTAAGCTCAGCAATAAATTCCGGATCCAGCAGTATTATCGCATTCAGTGTCTGCGAAATTCTCTTCAAAGTTGCTTCTGCTAACTCTAGCATTACTGTTTACAGACTCTGTTCCAGTTCATAAAAACACATCGACTATAACTTAAATCCTTTATGTAGGGCGACAATCCCACCACTAAGATTATGGTACTTAACACGTGAGAAACCCTCTGACGACATCATTGCCTGTAACGTTTCCTGGTCTGGATGCATTCGGATCGATTCTACTAAATACTGGTAACTTTGCCGGTCACCTGTCACCAACTGTCCAATCCTGGGAATAACATTAAATGAGTACAAATCGTATAACTTTGCCAGCGGATGTAATACTGGTTTTGAAAACTCCAGCACAAGCAAACGACCTGAGTATTTCAAGACCCGATAGCATTCGGCCAACGCCCTGTCCTTATTCGTAACATTTCGCAATCCAAATGCAATCGTAACGCAATTAAATTGATTGCTTGCAAATGGTAGATCTTCAGCATCTGCCTGCACAAATTCAACATTCTTAACAATCGCTTTGTCCGTTAGTCGCGCGCGGCCTTTATCGATCATATCTGCATTGATATCAGCCAGCACAACATTACCTTCCGGTCCCACCTGGTGACTAAGTTTCGAAGCAAGATCTCCTGTCCCGCCCGCTAGATCAAGCGCTTGTTGCCTGGCTCGCAATCCTGTCTGACTTAAGGCATAACGCTTCCACAAACGATGCACACCGAATGACATCAGGTCGTTCATTACATCGTATTGATCCGCTACAGAATGGAAAACCTCAGCAACACGACTGACTTTTTCTTCTTCTGGAACGCTTTTAAATCCAAAGTGAGTTGTTTTTGGCATAATTGAAAAATCCAGAAACCTGGTTGAGTGAAAAAAGCCTAGCCTCTTGGCCGATAAACCTTAAGAACTGGTTTTCGATTGCGAATACGGCGCATAATATTTGCCAACCTGTCTCGGTCTTTAACCGATACAACAAATAGCAGACTAACTTGTCCACCGTATTTTTCATCCTGACTGACATTCTCAATATTGCAGCCACTTTCAGAAATTATGGTAGCAATTTGTGCTAAAACCCCACGAGCATTGGAACAATCTACCCTGATAGTTGTTGCGAACGTGCTTTCCAGGCGATCTGACCATTCCACCTCAAGTTTGGCATCGGAATTTTTACGAAACTCCCGCGTGTTTTTACATAAATGACGATGTATTACTATACCTCTTCCAGGGCTTACCAAACCAACAATATGATCACCCGGGATAGGTTGACAACATTTTCCAAATGAGACAGTTAAGCCTTCTGTACCCTTAATAGCCAAAGGTTTCGTTTTATGTTTACTATCCTGAAACTTCTCGATCACCTCCCCTGGCGCGATACGTCTTGCAACCAGTTTTGGTATTCGGTTTCCTAAGCCTACATCGCTTAATAATTCATTCGTGTTATTACAGTTATACTCTTCCAATACCATTTTCAAAGTACGCTTTGGAATATCTTCAAGTGATAACTCATAAACAGCCAGTTCTTTATTTAACAGGCGCTTACCCAGGCGAACGCTATCATCACCTGTCAATTGTTTCAGGTAGTGGCGAATTGAAGTACGGGCTTTTGCTGTTACAACAAAATTCAGCCAGGTTGGATTTGGCCTGGCCGCATTGTGGGTAATAATTTCAACAGTCTGCCCGCTTTCAAGTACGGTACTTAGAGGAACAACTCGGCGATCTATCTTCGCTGACATGCAAGTATTACCGACATCAGTATGAATAGCATAGGCAAAATCGACTATTGTTCCACCAGTGGGCAACTCAATAATCTTACCCTGAGGAGTAAACACATAAACCTCATCCGGGAATAAATCAATTTTGACATTCTCAAGAAACTCAACCGGATTACCCGCTTTCTGCTGGATTTCCAAAAGATTCTGCAACCACTGATGCGTGCGCGACTGCTCAGTGACACTTGGCTTCTCACCACTTTTATATATCCAGTGAGCAGCTATTCCGGATTCAGCGAAATGATGCATCTCCAGCGTTCTAATCTGTACCTCAATCGGAATGCCATGGGGACCAAACACCGTGGTATGCAGTGACTGGTAGCCATTACTCTTCGGAATGGCAATATAGTCTTTAAAAACACCCGGTACGGGTTTATAGGCATTGTGAATAATGCCCAACGCGCGATAACAATCATCAACAGTAGCCACCACGACACGCAGTGCAAACAGGTCCATAATCTCGCTATAACGCACGCGCCGAATCTTCATTTTGTTATAAACGCTGTGTAGAGTTTTTTCACGCGTATTAATTGTTAACGGCTCGAGTGCCGCCTCTTCCATTAGCGCATGTACGGTTATTTCAACCTTATTCATTACCTCGCGACGATTCTGCCGTGCTTTCTTGACACGCTCATTTAGAATCTTGTAGCGCATCGGATTTAATGCGCGCAAACCAAGGTCCTGCATTTCCATACGCCACGGATTTATTCCCAGGCGCATCGTGATCGGAGCATAAATCTCCAGAGTTTCACGAGCAATTCGTCGACGCTTTGCAGCAGGCATAACCCCCAGGGTACGCATATTGTGCAGGCGATCAGCCAGTTTAATTAATATAACGCGAATATCCCGCGTCATAGCCAGGATCATTTTTCGAAAACTGGCAGCAACAGCTTCCACTTTGTTGTCGAAATTAATTTGATCCAGTTTGCTTACACCATCAACCAACTCCGCAACATCGGACCCAAATGCCTCTGCAATCTGACTTTTAGCGGTAGGTGTATCCTCGATCACATCATGCAATATCGCTGCGATCAGAGAATCCGCATCCATGTTTAATTCCGTCAGCAATAGAGCCACGGAGACTGGGTGGTTGATATACAACTCGCCGGACATTCGTCGTTGCCCGCCATGAGCACGTGCAGCAAACATATAGGCACGCAATATCTCAAAGATATCAGACTCCGGCATGTAGCTGCGAAGGGTCGCAGCCAACTGTTGCAACACCGGATCATCATCGATATCCGGTGGTTGCACTATTGGCGATGTGGGAGATGTATCAGCCATATTAATTTCCTTGCAACATCACCATACGCACACTGGGGTGACGGGTAAAGCCCGCCGTAGCAAACGGCGGAATATGGCAAATCTTAGGCTTCAGGTGGGGGAGTTATTTCAGGCTCTTGTGGCTCTAGTTCATCATCCACTTCCATACTGGGTACGATTTTCTCGTCCAATACCTCAGGGCCTACTACGCCATCGGCGATTTCACGCAGCGCCAGTACCGTAGGTTTGTCGCCGTCTTCGCTGACCCGGATCTCGGACCCGGAATAGATCTGGCGGGCGCGGCGTGCAGCCACCAGTACCAGTTGAAATAAGTTTTCTACACCGTGCAGACAATCTTCTACCGTAACACGAGCCATTTAGTCACTCCTGAACCACTACTCAAAATTGGGCCGCGTATTATAGAACAATCAATGCAATAAAGGCAGCTAGTCTAGAACCTATCCCATAATAGATCATGAGCCGCGTTATCGACGCAAACGTTCGCATGCAAGACGCATTGCGCAGGACAGTACTCATTGTATGGCCAAGCAATGGAACAAAGCAGGCGATCGTTTGCGTCATAACCCGTTGCGGGACCGGTCTTTTTTGCGTCAGGACATTGTTGCTCCTTACTCCTGTACATCGAGTACACTTCGCTCGTCGCGCCGCATCCTGACGCAAAAACGGCGCGGTCGCGACCACGATGTATTATGGGATAGGTTCTAGCAACGCCCTGATTAATTCTGAATTACGCTCAGCAGGACGGTATTTTTGCAGGTTTTCCCCGCTGAGTATGTTGCTTATATCAGCCACCGCTCGCTCAAAATCGTCATTAATTACGATGTAGTCCGCCTCAGCATAGTGTGAAATCTCGTCACGAGCCGCTGACATACGGCGCGCAATAACATCCTCACTATCCTGGCCGCGGCCCCGTAGCCGGCTCTCCAACGCATCACGAGAAGGGGGTAATACAAATATCGAAACCGATTTCGGGATCAAACGCCGAACCTGGGCTGCCCCCTGCCAGTCAATCTCAAGCAGCACATTGCAGCCAGTAGACAGCGCCTTCTCGACTGAAGACTGGGCCGTTCCATAGAAATTGCCAAATACCCTGGCATATTCCAGAAAAGCACCCTGATCAATCAGTGCTTCAAACTCACTTTTATCAACAAAATAATAGTCCGCACCATTGACTTCGCCTGGCCGAATCGGTCGCGTAGTATGTGACACAGAAAGCCTAAGATTCGAGTCACGATCGATTAAGGCCTTTACCAGGCTTGTTTTCCCTGCACCGGAAGGTGCAGAAATTGAAAAGAGATTACCTTTATTCATGGCGAGCGAGCATATCAAATTACACCGGGGCTACGCAGCCAGTATTAGTATTTATCTTGCTGACATAAACCTGTCGCTACCGTATGCAGTATGATTGGGACACGATGACTCCAGAACGTTTCCGAAAACTAAAAGCCTGCTTACTTAGACGCCAACTAACGTTGACAGTCCTTATGGAAAACGTGCACAAGAGTCGAAACTTTGCGGCAATCATTCGTAGCTGTGACGCTGTGGGCATCAGTAATGCGCATGCGACTACGGAAACAGGCCATTTACCCAAGCATCATATGACCGCCGCCGGTGCTCACAAATGGGTGAATGTGCACAGCTACAGTAATATCAGCGTCCCACTGCAGAAACTGCGCAAGAAGGGATTTCGTATTCTTGCCGCGCATGTCAACAAAAACAGCATCGACTTTCGGGATGCAAATTATACGCAACCAACTGCTGTGGTAATGGGTTCGGAACTGAATGGCATTAGTGAAGAGACCGCTTTGAGTGCCGATCAATGCCTGAAAATTCCGATGCAGGGCCTTGTTGAATCCTTTAACGTAAGTGTTGCTGCGGCACTTATCCTGTACGAAGCTCAGCGCCAACGGGAAAAAGCGGGAATGTACGAAGTTCCTCAGATTTCAGATGCTGAACTAAGAGAAACACTGTTTCTCTGGTCTTACCCCGCGATTGCCAATTATTGTCAAAAACATAGCCTTTCTTATCCCGAACTTGATGAAGATGGCTATATAATCGGCAAACTAGAAGGGGTGCACGAATAGTCACAAGTAAACCAACTGCTTTATGAATACTACGAGCCAACGATCCTCATTAACTCCACTGGCATTAAATCTTCAACGATTGTGCCTGATAAGAGCCTTTGTATTTTTCTTGTTGCTTGCTCTTGCTATCTATGCCTACCTGTATCTACCGTTATCGCTGAACTACACAGCTATTTTTGCGACCGCAAGTTCCGCAGTCATTATTACCAGTCTGACACTTGCAAGATTGCGCAGACACTGGCCAATCACTGATCTTGAGTTCTTCGCGCAGCTATTACTGGATATCTTGTTCTTGTCTGTGCTTATTTACCATGCTGGAGGCGCCAGCAATCCTTTTGTTTCCTATTACCTGGTTCCCTTAACCATTTCCGCCGCCACCCTGCCGTGGCGATTCACCTGGTCAATAGCCATTGCTTCACTAGGCTGCTATACACTAATGCTGTTTTATTATGTGCCGCTGGACATTCTGGCTCCTCACCATCAACACGAATCAGGATTCAATCTGCACCTGGTCGGCATGTGGTTCACCTTTGCAGTAAGCGCCTTTTTAATAACGTATTTTGTAGTGAAAATGGCCCGATCCCTTCGCACTAGAGAGCAGGCACTTAGCAAAGCGAACGAAAATAATTTGCGCAACGAACAGATAATTGGGATTGCAACACTTGCTGCTGGAACAGCTCACAAGCTGGGTACACCATTATCAACCATGGCAATATTACTTACCGAATTAAAACAACGATTTACGAGAGACAAGGAGTTATCTGAAAATTTTGACTTACTAAAAGATCAACTGGCTATCTGCAAAAGTACACTAACCGAATTATTGCAGACTGCAGAAATTTACAAAGGTGATAAATCCAATAAAAGCCAGGAGGCGGACACCTACATCCGAAACCTGATTAATGAGTGGCGTATAGTTCGCCCCGATGCTGATTTTTCATTCACCATATCGGGATCAACTGCTATTCCGCGCATCTACACCGATGTCTGCCTGGAACACGCCATACAAAACCTGCTAAATAATGCGGCCGATGCTGATTCAAGGTCAATCGAAATCGACATTAGCTGGGACAGTCAGAATGTTGTTCTTAAAATCAAGGATTATGGTTCTGGAATATCTCTAGTGGATGCAGAACAAATTGGGAAGCCTTTCTTCACGACAAAAATGAAAGGACTCGGTTTGGGTTTGTTTTTATCCCATGCTACAGTGAATCGCTACGGTGGCACCTTATCTTTGTATAATCACGAGCAGGGTGGCACTCTTGCTGAACTTACACTACCTATAGCTAAAGTATGAACGGACCCGGCGTATCAGTACTGATTGTTGACGATGACGTGACTTTTACCAAAGTGCTTGCCAGCGCATTGAAAAACCGTGGTTATAACCCCCATGTTGCACACAATAGTCAGCAGACTAATCAAGCAATAAAGGAACAATTGTTTAACAAGGTGATACTTGACCTGAATCTCGATAACGAATCGGGTTTATCCTTATTACCTGAAATTTCTGAAAGATGTGCTGATGCAGACATTGTTATTCTGACTGGTTATTCCAGCATAGCAACAGCCGTTGAAGCGATAAAACTAGGTGCTATCAACTACTTGTGCAAACCGGCTGATGCAGATGAAATCCTGGCCGCGTTTGGCGACACAAAGGGCAATCCTGAAATTGTAGCCCCTGAAAAACCGCCTTCGATAGATCGAGTGCAGTGGGAACATATACAAAAGGTTCTGTTGGAAAATGATGGAAATATTTCAGCGACCGCTAGAAGTCTGGGTATGCACAGACGAACGCTGCAAAGAAAGCTTAGAAAACGTCCGGTACTTCGTTAAAAATATTCAAACATTATTTCCACTTAATATTGCACCCCATACTGGGCTTTTGGTCCATGGAAATCGTCTCCCCATTTGCCAGCGCATTAACAGCGGCGTACAGATCTTTACCTGTCACACTTACCCCATTGCCAGGACGTGCATCGTCAAATTGTCCTCGATAGACTAACGCTAACTCATTATTAAACAGGAAGAAATCTGGTGTACAAGCAGCACCATAATCTCTAGCAACCTGCTGACTTTCATCATAAAGATAGGGAAAGGTATAAGCATAACGTGTTGCATCCTCAAGCATTCTTGCCGGCGAGTCTTCCGGATACTGAGTCGCGTCATTGGCGCTAATACCAACCATTCCAATTTCTTTGTCGCGTAAATACCGCCCCAGATCAGCCAATTCCTTCTTTAGCAAAACAACATAGGGGCAATGATTGCACATAAACACAACCAGTAGTCCATTTCGCTTGGATACATCATCTCGGCTAAAACGTGTTCCGCTGCCATCCGGCAAATGAAAATCAGCCGCCTGAGATCCTAATTCAACCATATTGGAGGGGGTTAAGCTCATTACATGACTCCTGTTTTATTCCAGCTACAGGCTAGCCTAATACAGGCCCTCAATCCAGTCCCTGCTTTGTCAGCCAGATTTGGCTCACTTATCCAAATAGGATGATTGTCTTATGCATAGGCAGCTGGCAAAAAAAAACCGCACCAGGGTAAATGGCGCGGCCCGCTAAGAAGCCCAGGAAATGGGGTTGGGGTATGTCCTGAACTTCGCCTGAGGAAAACACCTAAACGCAAGTCAGATACAACTTTCAATTCGATAATAGCCCTATATGCTATGCAGCTCCGTGCGCTCTGCACCTATTTGCTGTGATTTGTTCACCTTACAGTTACCGTGTTTGCGCGCTACTCCTCTCATTTCCACACAACAACCAGCACTAACGTCATATCTGGACTAGTGAGCCACGGAACCATCGCAGGAATAGTTGATTTATAAAATCAGCGCATCTAAGCGGTTCAGGCTAAAACAGGTAAATCTAGACCGTAGCTATTGGCTAAAATCCATTTCTATGTCAATCTCAGGCTGTTACAAACCTGTTATCAAAAAATTATGCACGATTCCCAATCAAAGGACACAACATGCACTTTGTAATTCTGGATTGGCACTGGCTGGTATTTGGCATACTGCTGATCGTCGCGGAAATCTTTATTCCAAGTTTCACTATATTCTGGTTTGGCCTGGGCGCCTGCCTGGTGGCTGGTATGTTGTGGATTCTTCCTGATACCTCGTTAAATTGGCAAGTTTTTATCTGGGCTGCCTCTTCTTCAGTTTTTACCGCCCTGTGGTTCAAATACTTTAAGCCAATGATGGTAGATCGTACAAAGGCTGGTATCGCGCTGGAGGCAATTGTTGGCGAAAGCGGCCAGGTTATAAAAGCACCCAAGTCCAACGGCCGGGGAGTCGTTCGCTTTTCAACACCATTATTGGGCGAAGACGAGTGGTCATTCAGGTGTGTTGGAGCAGTTTCAATTGGAGATCGCGTGTTTGTAAAAGATGTGTCCGGAAATACTCTGGTAGTAACGAAAGACAATACATAAAACTAATTCCTATTGTGACAGGAGTCAGCTGTGGACTATGTAACAATTTCTCTTCTAGTATTGGCTGGTGCTGTAATAATCACCTTATTCCTTGGTGTAAGAACAGTTCCTCAAGGTAGCAAGCATGTTGTACAGCGCTGGGGAAAATACAATAAAACCTTACCGCCGGGTCTGAACTTTATCATTCCCTATTTTGATACCGTTGCCTATAAAATTACGACAAAGGATATCGTTCTCGATATTCCATCACAGGATGTAATAACGCGCGACAACGCAGTAATAATCGCTAACGCCGTTGCCTATATTAATATCGTCTCGCCGGAAAAAGCTGTGTATGGCGTCGAAGATTTTTCGGTTGCGATTCAGACTCTGGTGCAGACTTCTCTGCGGTCTATTATTGGTGAAATGGACCTCGATGACGCCTTATCTTCGCGCGAACAAATAAAAACAACGCTTAAAAACGGGATATCAGACGATATTGCTGACTGGGGCATCACATTAAAAACTGTCGAAATTCAGGATATTAACCCTTCTGGCACCATGCAAAAGGCCATGGAGGAACAAGCTGCTGCAGAACGTGAGCGACGGGCAACCGTTACACGTGCCGATGGTGAAAAAACCGCTGCAATTTTGGAGGCTGATGGCCGACTGGAAGCGTCAAAAAGAGATGCTCAGGCTCAAGTGGTTTTAGCCGAGGCGAGCAAACAGGCCATTACCAAAGTCACCGAAGCACTACAGGGAAAGGAGTTACCGGCAACATTTTTGCTCGGCCAAAAATATATTGATTCCATAGAAGAAATCGCAAAATCTGAGAACGGAAAAATTGTGTTGCTACCGGCCGATATTCCGGCAGCGGTACGCGGCATTATAAGTGCCCTGGGTAAATAGTCGGTCAAAAATAGACTGCCGGTCGACGTAACGGCCGGCAACCGCTATCATTGCGCCTTTCTACTAAGTCTGGAAATTTAAAATACCATGAGTGCTGCAGATCAAAATCGCGAAATTAAAATGGATAAAAATGAATTGTTCCGGGAGGAGACGGTTACTGATCGCCGTGTCGGCAGCATTCGTATACTGACCCCCATTAAGGAGGATGGTACTCAGGATACAAACCGTCAAATTTTATATATCGGTCAGGCACAGATGCTAACCCCGATGGGCGCTGTACCACTCAGTTTTGAAATAGAAGCCCAATCACTGGTTGACGCGATCGAAAATTTTTCAGTGGCAGCCAATCAGGCACTCGAGCAAACCGCCAAAGAATTGCAGGAGTTACGTCGCGAACAGGCTTCATCAATAGTTGTTCCGGGATCAGACCCCTTACAGGGCATCCCAGGCGGCGGCAAGATACAGCTGAAGTAAGCTTGTCTGCCCTCAGACCTTTAAGCACTTTTTTTAACTCAAGATTAAGCCGAACTGGCGATGCCAGAATTTTTACATGCCCAAATAGAAACCTGTAGTTAAGAATAGAGGCGTGCTTAAAACCAGTAACACATTTAAGCCCATTGCAGGTACAAGCTGATCGATGGAATCCAGGTCTTTTCGCAAGCGATAGAAAATAATTAGTGCTATTGGAAGAGTGATCATTCCAAGCAAGCTGGATACTGGAAATTCCCCCAGCGCTACTGCAAGGATTATAGCCACATAACCCAACATCAAAAAACAACCAAATATCAGGCTGCTATACTGCTTACCCAACTGGATCGGATAGTGCTTTCTACCAAATTTACGATCTGCTTCGATATCAGGAAACTGATTCAATAATAATAAATTATTTACAAGGAAAAACGGTACTAAGGAAATCCAGATAACTGTTGAAGTAATATCCGCTGCCAGACTAAAGTGAGTTCCTATCACCATGATAGGGCCAAAAGCGATTCCAGGCGCGAGTAAACAAAGCAAGCTGTTCTGATTAATCCATGGCGTGTAGGCGGTAATGATAATGACGCCAAGCAAGCCAAATGGTAACAACCCCCAACCTACCTGTAATACCAAGTAAATACCGCAGGCGATGGTGATCGCCAGCGAAATTAGCCCTATTAATAGCGTATTTTTTGCAAACTCAGGATATTTAACCAGTGTGCCACTACCCCCACTAAAAGGGGTTCTTAATGTATTAAAGTCCAGGCCACTCTTGAAATCAATATACTCATTCAGTGCATTAACACTTATATGTGCCGCCAGTCCCGCGACAAAAGCGATAACTAGATGCTGTGCATTTATTGATTGCGTCGAAATATATGCAGTGACAACACCAAGCAGCATACAAATTGGAGTAAGCAATAAAAATGGTGCTCGAACTACACCAAGGAATTTATGCATTTAGCGGCCTCGTTGAATAAAAAACAGTCAATGGAGTCTGTTTCTCCAATAATAAAAACGTATCAAATCTAACTTTAATTACCCTTAAACGCCTATACGGTTTGGATCGGATACATCAGCGCACAGTGCGTAGCTAATTCTTGCTCTGCATCAGCTCTAACCAGTCCCGTGCCAGTTGGCGCGTTGCCTCGAAATCATTTTCTCCCTTCAGCTCGTTTCCAAGCGTCAAGACAAGAAACTTTTCTTCAATTAATGCCAAACAGGTAACCACAATTATTTCAAGTTCCTTCGAGTCGTTTTCCACCGTTACGACACTCTTTTCCAGACCACTAAAGCAAAAGGCTTCATCTGATCGTACAACTGTATTGGGTTGGCTATCCGGCTTGTATCTTTTTTCAATCATCGCGGAAAAATCAGTTTCTTCCATTTTTCTATTGATCATTGACTTGGGAATACCAACAGTCATCAGAGGGTACATATCCTCAACTGTAACCTCCTTTGCGGATTCCTTATCGAAATCTTTAATAAAACAGGACAATAGATGTATTTCATCCGAAACACTTTTGTTTACAGAATCCCAGATAGCAAGAGAGCTTTCGCAAATTGGAACAAATCTATCGGGCGCTACAATTTTGATTTCGCTACCTTTTACTACTCTGGTAACCATTTTATTGCTAGCAATATCAGGTTTATCGCTGCACGCCGCAAGCAAACACGCCAAAATAACAGTTAACGCTTTGATTTTATTCATTTTATTGAACCTAGGTATAGCCAATAATCAAATTATGGCGGGATTTTACCTGACTATAATGTGAAAGTGTTACTCCTCCGGAACCGATATGATCTCTGTTTTTGTCCCTTCCCTATTTACATTTTTTAGAAAAAGTATCGTTTTTGGACTAAACCAGTAGATTTCCTGAAAAAATAGCGCGCGTAAACCGGTGAGCCCCCACTTAACTTTAATTGCCTTTTTGCTGCGCCCTCCAATATCAATAATCTCCACTCCTAAGTTTTGTGCTTGCATAAGAATAACTTTAGGCTCATCCGGCCTCAGTAACCAGAACCTGGATTTCTTTTTTTCTGATTGTAAAAAACCGATCAAGCCGATCGTAGGATTGGTATAAAAGGGATTTTTATCAATCTTGAGAAATTTGTCGATATTTTGTCTCTGATACACTCCACTCAGTCGAACTTCATTTCCTTGACGGAGAACAGTATATTCTGTGCCTTCACCCTCCACTACTATGTGGGAACATTTGGTAGAATAGTTTTCTGCAAGAAGTGATTTTTCTACGCCGCTAATACCTGTTTTAGTAAATTGCCATCGTACAGCTGCTATGATTTCATCGGAGCTGTTTCGACTAAATTGGTGAGTCGCTTCACTTATCGTGTTATCTTTTTTATCCTTTGACGTATAAGCATAGACCTCGTTCGAACTGAATACGTCACTATTTATCAAATTTTCGCTACAGACTATTTCACCCTCTACCGATGCGTGCGCACCATTTATAAGAGCTGCTGTGTTAAACAGCAAAAACATTAGGACAATGGCTGTTTTTTTGCGCATAAAAGCCATGTTCAGAAAAGTGTCATACCGAATCTACCGCTTAAATAACTTGTGCTATGGGCGCTAACCCTACTTTAACTTTACTCTGAGCTCTGCTTCAGAATAAACAATTCTTTAAACATAGCCAGACAGCCTGCAGGTTTCACATTAGTTTAGCAATAAGCTTCACACCATACGAGCAAATACCAGTTATATCGGCGCCAGTCGGCTGGTTTTCAAATGCCAGGTTCTCTAATAATCTATGCACGATTTTCATCTTTAGCAGTCATCATCCTGCTTGTTACGATAAAAACTGGTTAACCAATTTTCAGCCTGTACTAATGGTCAGCAACCCGCTTTAATATTCTAAGCAGCTATTAAGCAAACCTCTGCAACAAAGCCAAACTTAATGCTTGACGATATCCAGTGATTTTCGCTGTTTTAAATGCAAAAATAGCTGGAGGAGATTGGTGGTAAAATCCCGAAATTAGGACTAGTGTATTACCGTAATAATCGATTTAGCAGGTGCAGAATGAAAGTAACCAACTGGCTGCGAGCCACACTTATCGGACTGATTGTTATATACAGTGCAAGCAGCCTGAGTATCGAAACCGCAGAAATTCCAAGCGACAGAATCCTTGATGCCCATGAATTAGCATTACTGATTAAAGACGGTGCATTGCCTAAAAAATCTCGCAATGCCAGACATAATCAAAAACAGCTGGCATCCTACCTGCGAGACTTGTTCAATCGGCGTTATTTTTTCAATGCAACTGATTTTGAGACACGCTTTAAGCAATACAATGAGCTGTTTCCCGCACAGAAAGAAATTCATTACGCCAGAACAAAGGCGCATATGGATCTGCATCCAGCCAAAACACCGTGGAAAATGCCATTCAAAACACTAAAGACAGAACCTGTCACTGCATATCAGTTTCGGCATTTGTCACGACAGCACAAGATGCTGGATATTGCGTTTACTCATTTCTACAAACAATCAGACAATTCCCATATTCTCTATTTCGTTGACCAGGTGCAATCTTTGAACAGTGCATTTATATCCGGAGACTACGAGAAAGTTGAGGACGGAAACGGCACGTATGAAAAGTTCCGCGCAGGCTATCGAGTACTTAATTGGCTACTTGTCCACAATGCTCTTATGTATGAAACAGCCTATTCCGATTATGATCAGATAAATACAGTAGCCACTTTACTGCATGAGGGTGCTGTGCTTTACAAAAACAATCAGCGTTTTCAAAACGGTAACCATCAAACTCGCGGAGTTTCCGCACTGGCGATGTTGGCCATCATATTTAGTGAATTTCAAGGCACAGACAAGTGGCTAGAAAAAGCCATGCAAATGCTGGAGCTGCATTTGGATAATGAAATAAATGCAGATGGCTTTCAATTTGAGAGATCGGTTCACTACCATATCAGCGATATTCATAATTATTTTTATGTTTACCAATTGGCGAAGCTAAACAATGTCAGTATCAGTGAAGACTGGAGCAATAAGTTAAGAGAACTTTTTGATACACTGATTAAGATTTCTTATCCAGATAAAACCGCCCCCGTTCTACAGGATGATACCGATAAGCCCTGGTCTGAATACAATGATCTTAGTGATATCATGACCCTGGGTTATCTGCTATTTGAGTCACCTGAATACGGCTATTTCTCGACCGGATCGGTGAGCTCACACATGTACTGGTATATACGCTCAGAACAGCTCAAGCAGTTGAGCGCAATAGAAACCAAAGCCCCCTCTTACCGTTCCCTGGCATTCGTAGACACCGGGTACTATGTTATGCGAGAAGGCTGGAAGGCTACTGACAAAATGATGATTATTTCCGCCGGACTAGATGACAAGAAACCTGATCATCAGCATGGCGATATGCTTGGCATTCAAGCCTACGCAAACGGGCATATATTATTACCAAATTATCAGGTGCGTTATAACCTTCCTGATTATGAACTGTTCAAGAATTCGTGGGTTAAAAGCGTCGCGCTTGTGGATAACATCCCGCAAGGGCAAAAATATACTTCCAACAAGGGCGGTAGTGGTTTTGGAAAATTTAAAAAGCTGCCCCAACCAAGCGTATTAGCGTGGGGCAGCAATAATGACATTGACGTATTTGTTGGCACTCACAACGGCTTCGATAACGTTGGCGTTCAATATACCCGCAAGATAATTTATCTGCGCGATGAATTCTGGTTAGTGAAAGATGCATTCAAATCCGATGAATCACATGAATTTCAGCAAGTTTGGCAAGGTCACTATACGCATGAAGCTGCCCCGGAATTATTGCGCGCAACTTTCCCAGATGGCGCTGGTTTTGATATTTACCAGCTCACAAGTGTCGACAAAGTTAGTCGCAACGGAAAACGCGGCAAGCTGTGGAGTGTTGTTTCTAAAAGCAAAAAGGGCGGTACGCGCTTTATAACTGCCCTCTACCCGTATCACAATTATTTAAATCGGATCGATGAGACGTCTGCCAACCCCGTTATTGGCGGCTGGAGCATAAACGATAAAGATATTGAAACATCGGGTAAAAACGCTATCAGCCTCAGCAAAAATAACAAAGCAATTATTTTCGATGCCACCGGTTCAAATTTTTCTTCAGCTTCATTTGTTTTTCCAGAGGAATCAGATTTTTTTCTTATAAAACGGGATAATGTTCTCTTTTTACAGTCCCTTAATGGTAAAGATGTGCTCGTCAAGTTTGGCAACCCTATAACGGTAATCAAAAACAACAAAAAGATTACGGCCAAAGAGATTATCTTAAGTCCTGCTGAAACAATAGCGATACCAAAAGTCTCTCGGGCCTCTGATGTTTCGGTTATACCCTGAGAGCTTCGTAAGTCGATATGCAAAAATTACTTGTTAGGCATTCTCTCATAGCAACCTTGGACAAACATCATACAAGGCTGATCACTACTTGACTTGAATGTTTTTGGTTGACTTAAACCCAGACCCCTAGGAGACAAATCTTGGTAACAGGCACTCAGCTTATATCCATATTTTCATTTGCGTTTTCAGTAACCACTCCAATATTTGCAATAGTACTGCTTGGAGTAATACTGAAACGACTAAAAATGATAAATTCTGAGTTTGTACGCATCGCATCCAACCTTGTGTTTAATATTGGCCTCCCGGTCATGTTGTTCATTAGTAGCGTAAAAACTGATTTTGGTAAATTGGTGAGCTTGCAGAATATCCTTGTTCTCGCTTCCACCACATTGAGTGTTTATTTGTTATCACGAATTGCCGCTTACTATCATGTTACGGATCGCCGTCATCGTGGAATCTATGTTCAAGGCGCCTTTCGCGGTAACCTTATTATTATCGGTCTGGCATTTTGTGCCAACGCCTACGGTGAAACCGGATTGGCTATAGCCGCCTTGCCTACGGCGGTAGCAATCATTATCTATAATGTTCTTTCTGTCTACGTTTTAAATGTCACACTCAAGCATGAAGATACTGATTTACTGGATACAATAACCGGAATACTGAAGAACCCTTTGATAATCGCCATAGTATTCGGCTTGCTGTTGAATGTTTTAGGTATTAAGGTGCCGCAGCTTGTTCTACAAACCGGAGACTATTTGTCGCGTATGACTCTGCCTCTGGCTTTGCTTTGTATCGGTGGATCACTAAGTCTTTCATCTCTTAGGGACTCCCGGAATACTGCACTAGCTTCTGCTACCTGGAAGCTTGTTGCATCGCCATTGCTAGTTTGCTTAATTGCAATACCTCTTGGTATACGTGACGAGGAACTAGCCGTACTGTTTTTGCTTGCCGCGTCACCCACAGCAGCAGCTAGTTTTGTAATGGTTAAAGCCATGGGTGGTAATTCTGGATTGGCAGCAAACATTGTATTGCTGGCAACTACTGGCTCTTTATTCACCGTAACCAGCGGCTTACTGATACTTAAACTCAGCGGCTTAATCTAAAATCCACCAATTCTTTGAATGCCGCCAAGGACAATTATTACAACCAGTATCAGTGTGAATTAAAAACCAATAGACCAAATAGAATTTTTTAATTTAGTAGTTATCTCGACCAGCGTTTAAATACTAGCGATGTATTGATACCGCCAAAAGCAAAATTATTACTCATTATGTACTCGCAACTTAATTTTCTTGGCTGGCTTATAATATAATCCAGCTCTGCACATTCTTCATCGACATTAGCCAGATTAAGTGTTGGTGAAAACCAGTCTTCGTTCATCATATTTATAGCCGCCCATGCCTCAATTGATCCACATGCGCCCATGGTGTGCCCTAAATTTCCCTTTAGAGTACTTATAGGAACGCCAGCCCCAAACAATTTGTGAGTCGCTTTGGACTCAGCAATATCGCCCCGATCAGTAGCGGTACCATGCGCACTAATATAGCCAATTGCATCCGATGTAAGACCGGCATCTTCAAGCGCCAGATTCATTGCCCCACGCATCGTTTCCGCGGTGGGTTGAGTGACATGACTACCGTCAGAATTTGAGCCATAACCAACGAGTTCGCAGTAAATTTTTGCACCTCGTGCAAGCGCATGGTCCAATTCCTCTAAAATTAGAGTACCAGCTCCTTCTCCGATTACAAGGCCGTCTCTATCACGATCGAACGGTCTTGGAGAAAGATGAGGTTGATCATTCATCGTACTGGTAGCATACAGCGTGTCAAAAACAGCTGCTTCGGTCGCGCACAACTCTTCACCACCACCAGCAATCATTAGCACTTGCTTGCCAGACTTAATTAGCTCATATGCGGCCCCAATACCCTGACTTCCCGATGTGCAGGCAGTCGATGTGTTTATAATTCGACCTTTAAGCCCAAAAAAGAGCCCTATATTTACGGGAGCAGTATGCCCCATCATACGAATATAGGTGGTGGCGGTAATACCATTCATGTTGCCGCTAATAAGCATATCGCCAAATTCCCTAATCGCATCAGTACTCCCAGTGGAAGAACCATATGCCACGCCCACTTTACCACTACGTAAAACCGGATCATCACTCAGCCCAGCATCCTGCAACGCCAATTCCGAAGCGCGTGTTGACATCAATGATACTCTGCCCATAGTTCGTGTTTTTTTGCGTATATAATCGGGCGTCTTAAAATCTTTAACTGGCGCTCCCAGGCGTGTGTTCAAATCCTCGAATCTTTCCCATGCAGGCATATACGAAATCCCACTAATGCCTGCTTTAATATTGCTGCTAAACTTTGTCCAATTATCCCCAAGTGAGGAAATAATCCCAGCGCCAGTCACTACCACTCTATTCACAACTAAATCATTCCTCCATTAATAGATATTACTTGTCGCGTTATATAACTTGCTTCGGAGGACATCAAATAACTTACTAGCGAAGCAACCTCTGTTGGCTGACCCATACGACGCATGGGTATCATTTTAATAGCTCTATCAACAGGAACATTTTCAAACATATCCGTCTCAATCAAACCAGGCGCTACACAATTAACAGTAATATTGCGTTTAGCAAGCTCAATCGCCAAAGCTTTTGTTGCCCCTATTATTCCTGCTTTTGCTGCACTGTAGTTAACCTGACCACGATTCCCCGTCAATCCTGACACAGATGATAAGGTAACTATTCGGCCCGGCTGCCGCCGTCCAACCATTGGCATAATAATCGGTTGCAATACGTTGTAAAAGCCATCGAGATTGGTATCGATTACTTTATCCCACTCTTCACCTGCTAGCGCAGGAAAAGCATTATCCAGTGCGATTCCCGCATTGCAGACAACTCCGTAGTATGCACCATTCTTTTCAATATCCGCTTCAATAGCCTGAGCCGCCGCACTTCGATCAGATATATCAAATTGCAGAATTCGACCATGCCCCGAAGCGCCCTCAATCTGTTTTAATACTTCTTTAGCAGAGTCTCTTTGCGTGCAACAATGAACTACCACATTAAAACCATCGCTAGCTAAACGTAAAGCTATAGCTCGACCAATTCCTCGACTTGAACCTGTTACCAGAATTGACTTCATTATTAAAAAACTTCTCCCAAAATTTCCTCTGGATTCTCTGGTCGTATGGCTTTAATTTGCGCGCTGGCAACTCCATCCCCATATTCGATCTTACAATCAAATGATGCCAGGTCAACCTTATTGGAATAAATTTCTTTCACATGAACAGTCAAAATTGAGTCTTTAGCAAAATATGGAGTTGATGATTTATACTTATTTGTACCCATTAGAAACCCAATGCGAACTGGCTGGTTATTCTGTTTGTCCCGAATTCCGATTAATGCGCCAATGGTTTGCGCCATGTATTCAATACCTACCCACGCGGGAATCGTACCATCTTCTCTTTTAAAAAGAGAGGGCTGAGAATGATCCACAGTCGCAATCAACCAGTCGTCCCCCCATTCAACTACATCCGTAATCAGAATGATTCTGCCCGTATGCGGCAATAAATCTTCGACTGAATAAAGCAAGTTATGTTTACGCATCATCACAACCAACTAAAAGGGAACACCTTCAATAGTCAACTCTTCACCACCGCTCAATAAATACTTAACAGTTCCTGTGCAACCATGAAATCCTTGGTACTCAATCCGGACAATTTCCCTCTCGCTTTTGTAAAACTGCCTTACATTTACATCCTCGGTCAGTCGCCAACCAGCTGCCGTGAGATTTTCATTTAGTATCTCTAGCGGCCAATAAATGAGCTGCATAGCCACCACTAATTCATCGGGAGGGAAATCCAGCGCTACCGGTAGGCTTCTGCTAGTTGATACCGCTACCCCATGATGAGTGACTGTCGCCAGGCGCTGACCAGTGGTACTAAGCACAATTAGTTGGTGAATTTTGGAGGTAGCATCATAGACTAGTTGATAATACGTTGCATCCTGTAGATTCGTATCACCGACTCTAATATTTTGCAGGCAGGGTGCCTGCATACTATAGAGGCTGGAGTCTTGTAAAGGGTAATTATAGGCAATGGGGCCACCACGAACATAGGTTTGCTGGCAAGCCGAGACAAGCATAAATCCAACTGAAAATATTGCTGCTAAAATCGATTGAATATTAATTTTTATACTCATGCTATTTATTTTTGTTGCACCAGACTTCTTCCAAACGCTATCGAAAGCGGGGCAATAATTAGGCTCAACAATCCTGACAATAGGATCGTCAGACCAAAGGCAGAAATCATCGGCGTACTACTTAAAGACAGCATACCAAAAGAAAGACTACTCGTTAAAACAGAAAGCAGCACTGCAATCTTTGCTTCATCGGATGCGTTGGAATCATACAGAAATATTCCGTAATCCAAACCCAGCCCCAACGCCAAATACAAAGCCAAAATATGAAACAATCCGACTGACACAGAAAATATTGCATAAAGCGCAAGAACAATAGACAAAGACAAAAGCGGAATGAATAGAATGGAAAGACTAGCGAGATGCTTGTAACGCAACAACAAAACCAGAGCGACAATACCATAAGCTAGAACCAGCAGAACAATAGCTTGTTTGAACAACTGAAACAGCGAACCAGATAGCATCCGAATTCTATCCACAAAGCTTACACCGTTATATTTACTGGCTATTTCCGATAGAGCCTCAATCGAATGTATACCCGACAACGTAATTATCGAATAGTATATTCCGTCATGTTCTCCCATCCATCTCATTCCAATCTCATCTGGAGCACTACTCAAAAATTCACTAATTGAAAGATAATTGGATGCCGCATTATGATGTGACTGTTTGAATTTTTCCTTTAAACCATCATCAATTCCAGCCTGCGCAATAAATCGATCCAATTCGCCGCTATCTGAATAAATAGTGTCTGATACTATTCGATAGTTATCTTTCTGCTTTACATAAGACGGTACATATTGGCTTATTGCAGAGTAGCCTTCCAGGCCTCCAGATGCTATCAACTCATCCAACTCGACAAGTAACCGTTCTTCAGTTCCAAGTACTGCCTGAGCATCTTTACCAGATACCGATAAGTACTGGTTCGAAGCCTGCTCAGGAAAAATAGATCCAATTTTTAAATCACTTTTTATCAACTCATCTGGTGGCTTGTATAGCAGCCTTATGTCATGGAGTGACTCCCCAGCGAAAAAACCAACTAGTATCGAGCAGACAAAAAATATAACCACGAACACTCGACTCATTCGGTTCCCAATAAGCAACCACATTCTTTCGGGTAATCTCGCTATGCGATAAACGACATCTGGAAACGGCTTGGATTTTGCTCCTGCGATTTGTGGAAACACCACGACAACAAACAACCAGGCAGACATTAATCCCAGCACACAAAATGTTGCTATTTCACGCAGACCTGGCAAAGAGGCCTGATACAAACACGTAAATCCGGCCACAGTTGTTACGAGCCCCATGCAAATACTTGGAAATATCTTCTTTAGCACCGCAAGTCGATCTAGCTTCTTCGCAAATTTTGAGTGTGAAAAGTAATGCACTGAATAATCAACAACAACGCCTATCAGACTGGCGCCAAATACCAATGTAAATAAATGCAGCTCTTTAAAAATAGTGCTGCATATCACCACAGCAGAAGAAAAACCAAACACAAGAGAGGCTACGCTCAAAAAAAGTGGTCTCAGTGATCTAAAACAAAACAAAAAGAGCGTGATAATTCCTATTAACGAAACTATTGAAATTAGGGTAAATTCCTTCTTTGCCTTACTTGCAGCATATTGCGCATGAAATAACAGGCCAGTACGATAAATCTCTATATTTTCGAATTTGTTCTTAACGGCCCGTTGAAGGTCATTCAGATAACCAACCAGCTCGCTCTGTAAAGACATATCGAGCGCTCCGCCATTTATCTCCAACACAATAACCTTCGCGTACTCGCGCTGCCCCCCATCCGATTCAATATCGATATAGCCTTCAATATCAATACCTGACCCACTTTTCATGATTGGCAGGGCAGACCAATAATTTTCAAATACTCCGAGCGGATCATCGGCAAAGCTCCCTACAATATTGGCAGGTCGGAAACCGAGTAATTTTCGCCACGCGGAATCAACTAATTCATTTTCTTTACCACTCAATAATAATTCTCGATCAGTTCTTGACAACAAACTAAACCTGTACGGCCGGTATAGATCAATCAGGGCTTGGTAGGAACCATAAAACTCTTCGTCGCTTCTGACTTTCAAAAGCTCATTTCTGGTCAAGCCTTCGGTCAACTCAAGCGTCGATTCTTTCAGTGCGTTTTTATCGGCGCTCAAGACTGCAAATACGATTGTGTCTCCAAATCTTGCATTTAACGTTTCGTTGGCTATTTTGACTGCTGGGGCATCGTTCTGAGGGACTATAGCCTGGATATCAGTTTCGATAGAAATTCCTGTGGCAGTCACTCGAACTAAAAGAAAAAGAAGGCAAATCACATATACCAGAAACAGCACTTTGAGTGCAGTATGTAGTGACTGGGATATAACTAGCTTGCTTTCGGATGCATCTCCGCCGCCAGAGCCCATTAACTTACCCTCATTTCTTTTTACCTACAGCGATCAGAATTATATTCAGGATATATTTTGTGCTTGCTAACTGGGTCTGGCATATCATTTTCAGCCAAAACACTTAACCATACCGAAGTACGATCACCAGTCGACATTATTAAATCTACCGAATCAATGTGCTGTCCACCTTTTATTGTGACCTGATTTATCGCTTTTTTAACGTATACATTAGAGGGTGAGAGTTTAACCAACCAGCTATCAGCATTTCCCTGCCACTCAGCCTCAAAATCCGCACTCAACCCTTCGAAATCAGCTGTAAAAAAGGCAAGCATAATTTGATATATCCTTTCATTAATTTGAAAGACACCATCTTTTACCCTGCTGAAGCTGTTCTTGCCTGTCCAATAATATACACATTCCCTTAAAAAGCTTGTGGCCTGAAACAGCGGCTCATTCGTCTCCCAATAAATTCCATTGTCGCGCCAAACGGCAAACTCACCACTGGACTTAATGGATCTTACAACACCCTCCAAATGCCTCTCTTGCCTGAATTTTCCTTTCACAAAAGCACTATGAGTTAAAACATCTTGAATCAAAGCCTTGTCTTCATTTTTTTCGGAGGATGCCTGACATGAGACAAAAACTACCATTAAGGCCATAACTCTTAGGTAGTATAAAATCATTTCACTCAACACCTAGTAAATGCTTAAGTACAGCGGGTGACTCATATTGCATTTCTTTTTTATCGATATCAAAAGCAACCTGAATCGTATAGCCTTTAGTCAGTTTTTCCAGGGTATCGGCGTCACGCACAACGTACTCAATTTTCAGGCGATACTCCCATTCTATTATTCTTGCTTGCACGAGAACTACCTGCCCAAATTCCAATGGTCGTATATATTTGATACGAAGATCGACGATAGGCCAAAAATACCCTGACTCCTGCATGGCTTTATAGGAATAATCGAACTTATTGAGAAGCTGACACCTGGCAATCTCGAAATACTTGAGATAGTGACCATGCCAAACCACCTGCGCCGCATCAACATCATGAAAGGGCACGCTGATCCTGACTTCAGATTTGAATCGTTCTTCATTCAACACGATACGAATTCCCACGAAGATTTCGATTAATTAGTTTCGGTATGCGAATAATCATGCCAAAGAATAGTCGCGCATGCATTAATGATATTCTTATATTGTCCCCAATCAATCGAAAGTGTGATGGCACATCGTTTAAATATACTATATTGGTAGTTATTTGTGTGATGTCAATTCCAGACCAATATAGTCTAACAAGAATATCGGTATCAAAATTCATTCTCTTTCCTACCGACACACTGCCCAGTAACTGAATGGTAGATTTAAGCGGGTAAACTCTGAAACCACACATTGAATCCTTAATTTGAAAAGATAGCGTATTTATCCAGACCCAAAAATTAGTAATTGCCCGACCATAGGATCGACTTCGTGGTGAGCTTTCACACGTTCGAACCGCTGTTACGACATTTAGCGGATTCAACTCCGAGGCCTCCAGAAACTTTTTAATGTCTTCCAGATTATGCTGACCATCAGCGTCCACCTGCATTGCGTGCGTATACCCCTCATTGTGTGCCCTACCTAATCCGATACATACCGCCACCCCTTTCCCTTGATTGGTTTCTAGGCGAATCAGATCAATTTTCTCGTTTTCCGCCGCTAAACTCCGCAGCTTTTGCGAACAGTATTCGTCGCTCCCATCGTCAACAAGAAAACACATGTAACCCATAGATACAATCTTATCTAAAACGGAACGTATTTTATGGTGATGATTAAAAACGGGGACTACGACGCAAGGCTTATACATTTCAAGCCCCAAATACTATATGCCCAGAGGAGAAGACGAATTGTTCATCGAAGTACTTAAACTTGATTGCCTTGCTGTTATCAAGCGAAGTCAGTAGCAACCTGATTTTGACACCAACTGTAATAGGTCTTTTAAATTTCAGTCTGTGCACAGAATGAAATCCACCGATGCGTTTAAGAGGATCGGACATGGTAATCGCCCAATCAAGCTGTACAACGCCAGGCAATATCGGAAAGCCAGGGAAATGACCTTCAAAATAAATAATGTCTGGCGAGATATCTAGTAAATACTCAAGCCGCGATTTACTCTGATGTTTTTCAAGGATCCGTGGATGCAAACGTGCGATCATGGTTCACTGCCCATTCAATACCGGCAGGTGCCTTAGTAATTTTGGATGGAAATCAGCCCTGCTCGCCGACAGATGGCTCATTAACCAGATTGTAAACGGCGTCTACAATGTCCCCGACCGTACGCACGTGTTTGAAATCGTCTGGCTGCATTCTTTTCTGAGTAAACTCCTTCAGTTTAATCATCATATCGACTGCATCAATGCTATCAATATCCAGATCCTCCAGCCCAGCATCAAGCACGACAACCTCCCTATCAAGCTCAAACAACTCATGCATGATGTCCTGTAAGTGGTGAAGAATCGATTCTTTTGTTTGCATGCTTACTCTAAATCCGGTTCAACCATAACCCATCAAGCCCGTCTGGGAACTTATGGGCTGTGGTAACTAAATTAATAGATATTGCCTTCCAATTCAATAACTTATACGCACCAAGTGAGCAGCGCGAGCCTTAAGAGGCGGCGAATTCTAGCATAGCGGCACTGGATCCGCTAGCAAACCAGCCACCGATATTCGTTCGTTAATATAGATTTTTTGGTTAAAAAACAGGGTGTTACCTGCAATTTAAGATACTCAGCTCTGATTCAAAATAACACTCTAAATGGCGGGTCAATACTCTGGCAGCTTTAGACTGAGTCATATCGCTATCCACAATCCGATCTATCACGATATTCGGTTTTACGCAGATGCGGAAGTGCGGCGGCCTTTCCGGTATGTGGTACCATTTTTGACCCTTCTGCAAGGTAGCCGGTTTGCAGCTAATCACAATAGGTGTTAAGTCTTTTCTGGCTATTAAGGCAATATTTGCTGCTCCTCGAAGAAGCGACAGCGCTTTATCAGGTTTTGTGCGGGTGCCTTCAGGAAACACAATCAGACTATTTCCCTTTTCGAGACTATCAGCTGCGCGCTGTAGCAGATTCTCGGGCACGTTTTTAATATAGCCAGCCACCCTAGTAGGCGCCGCAGTCAGTGGGTTTGATAATAGGCCACCCCGCACCACACAATCAGCATTCCTTACCAAAGAAAAAATAAATACCACATCTAGCAACGTGGGGTGATTGGCAATCAAAAACTGCCCTTCTGGTTTTAGGCGCTGTAAACCGTGGATTTCATAGGTTAGTAATCCTAGCCACTTCAAAAGGTCAATATAGAATTTGAACGAACAAGAGATAACGAACCGCATTGCAGTTGCTCTGCATAACAAACGCGATGGAATCAATAAAAATACAATGGCTACGGCTGTAGCCAACAATGCACCACCAATAGCAAATACCTGGAAGCTCAATCCGGTTGCGAACAGACGCCACCAATAATTCAACCGCCTACTACCACCCTCATCCAGCATTCTGGATTCCGTCGTCCAAATGACAAACTGCTTCAATTTCGACCAACAAATCAGTTCTGCAAATATCAGCCCGAAGATAAGCAACCTGTACTAGCTCTCCATAATGCTGCAGGATTTGATCCCTAATATCACCAACATGCTCAGGGTGTCGAATATAAACCTTTATTACGTCAGGCTTTAACACCCCACTAATTTTGGTTTGCTTCAGTATCGAGGCAACTAGCTTATCCAGATTTTCCAGCGTAACGTTCAATTGGCCAGCCAAATCACCCTTGCTCCGCGTATCGTGGCCAATAATACTTGCTGTGCCAGACAAAAAAACTACCCCCCCGCTCGAATCACTGTAATAAGTTGCTCTTGCAAAGGAAGGACTTTTCGGGCCATACGCTCGAGGATAGCAGTAAGGGCTCGTCTGCTGAGGATTATCAAAATGTACACCGGCATTTTTACTGGCAATCATGTATATGATTCCCTCACCTTCAGCGTGTCCAACTGCACTTGCGGGAGGAAAGTCATCCGTACTAAATCCGGCGCCAATAAATGCATTGTGTCGCCCCTGACAAAACTGCTTGTATCGCTCCTGGTCACTGGAACCTAAATTAATACCTGAAAAATGGTTCCACACCCGAATTAAATTTGAATAGCCCAAAGACTTTACAAACGCTAATAGTCGATCATAGCTCTGCTCAATCTCACGACTGAAACAGCCTTCCTTTGACTCTTCTATGCACAACGCTGCAATTAGCAGATTGTCGGTTGATGACCAATAAAATCCCTCTCTGATTCCATGCTTTACTGGTTGATTACTAGACCACACTTCCTTAAGTCCAGGCTGATCGATTGCTGGCAACCCTGAGTTCAAATGCCTGGATACTCCACTTGCAGCACATTGGGTATCGAAACTGACAACGGCAAATACTTCTTCGTTCTCAAGCAATTGCTCCACAGAATCCAGTGACAGCCTACACTTGATGCTGGCTTCAGGGTTCAATTTTATTTCTTGCGACACTTCTCAAGATTACCTGTGTTAATTGTCATAAACTATATTGCCGACACTACTCAAATCCGCCTAGGATACCTGAAATCAACATACTTGCTTTCTATTCTAGCCAGAGTTTATCATTCGATAGACTGCGATGCAGAATTATAGAAAATGGTGAAATGGATGTCACTGGCCGTTTCTGGCCACCAATCACTCAGAGATCAATCCTGAAGCAACTGTCATTGCCATAAATCCGGGGAATCCATTAGGCAACAACTACAAGATTTTAATTGTGTCAAATGAGACCAGTCGCCAACATCACAAGTAATATTACGGGCCAGCTTGATCATCAACAATTGCTGCCGTACAGTACGCTAACTTTATAAATAAGGCCTAATCCACAATGCCAGAAAACAAAGACGACGCTGTCAAACCGCATCCGGTACTGTCTAAATACTACGCGGATGAACACTCTAGGCGTGGACGTGTTGATCAAATGTTCGATGATTCGGCCATTTATTACGACAAAATTAACAGCATAATGAGCTTTGGTTCTGGTAGATGGTATCGGCGCACAGCCTTAAAACGCGCAGGAATGTCGAAGGGCGACCGGATTCTGGATGTTGGCGCCGGGACAGGGGTAGTTTCACTTCTTGCTCAGGAAATAGTAGGTGATGAAGGATATGTAGTCGCCGTTGATCCAAGCCAGGGCATGCTCGATGTTGCTAAAGCCAACGGAGTAAAAAATATACATAAGGGACTCGGCGAGGATCTGCCCTTTCCCGACAATGAATTTGACATGGTGACAATGGGATTTGCACTGCGCCATACGAGTGATCTTAGGTCCTTATTCAGAGAATACAAACGGGTACTCAAACCGGGAGGCAAAATCTTAATTCTGGAAATCACTCGCCCTGAAAGTTCTATAGCAAAACTCCTGCTTAAAATATACCTTAAAGGCTATGTACCTACGGTTACCCGCCTAATATTAGGTAGTGCACAGGCGCAAGAATTGATGAAATATTATTGGGATACTATTGAAAACTGTGTGCCACCGGCAAAAATAGTAGAGGTAATGGAAAAGATAGGCCTGGTCTCCGTAAACCGGCATCTCGTACAGGGCGTTTTTAGTGAATATACCGGAGTTAAAGCCAATTAATTCTATAAACAACGTTTATCCCTACGAATAGAGAACGAGAGTAAAATCAGTGCAAACAATCGAAGAAAGTAAACTTGCGCAAATACTAGTAGAGGCCTTAGATCTCGAAGATATTTCACCTGGCGACATTGATCCTGAAGCACCATTATTTGGTTATGAACAAGAGAATAGTTTGGGTCTCGATTCAATTGACGCGCTAGAAATTGCGTTAGCTGTCTCAAAGAACTATAGCGTTCAACTGAAGGCCGACGACGAAAACAATCGAGAGATATTCTCCTGTCTTCGGTCGCTATCTAAATACATTGCATCCCACCAATAATCGCCAAGGCAAATTCATGCAGGTTGCTCTGCTCTGCTGTTATCCACTATTTGTTCATATATCAATTGTGCTGCAAATTCCATCTTATCGCATTGCAGCACTTGTATTGTTAGCGACGGGAATTCTTTATAGAGAATTAAAAAATAGAAGCTGGACGGCCTGGCTTACCCTGTTGCTTGTTACTGCCCTTGTAGTCATCGCTTCTCAGATTGACCATTGGTTATATGCTTTCTATTTGCCACCCGTACTAATCCCGGCACTAATCGCGAGCATCTTCATTCGTAGCCTGCTACCTGGTAATGAACCTTTGGTGACCGCGATTGGGGAAAGAGCCCGTGGACCTTTAACGTCCGAAATGAGAATCTACACGAAGCGTGTAACGCTAGTCTGGGCAATTTTTCTGAGCATAACAGCCGTCTTAGGACTGGCTTTACCCTTTGCTGCCAACGAACAAGTTTGGTCAATCTATACAAACTTTATTAGCTACATAAGCGTTGCAGTATTGTTTATTGGTGAATTTGTTTATCGAAGATATCGCTTCAAGAATCATAATCACCCAAGCTTTCGAGAATATTTAAACATTGTCCTTCGTGCTGGTAAACAGAACGGGCAATCATGAGCAACGCATCACTTCCATTAGCAAACTGTGAGTTAGACTGTCCAGTAGCCATTCAGGACAACAAAGAAGTTAACTTTTCGGATTTGCTAGACAGCTCTTACAGGTTGGCCCAAAATCTGCCAGATACTTCTTACACTGTTTCGTTATGCAAAGACCGAATCGCGTTCACAATCGCATTTTGCGCAACGCTTATCAAAAAAGCTACCAATCTGTTACCTGCCAATAAAAAGGCTTCTGCAATAAACGAGATCGCAGCCGACCACCCGGGTTGCATTTGCCTTTATGATGATGACATGGAGTTACCATCGATACCCTGCTTTAAAATTTCGAAATTTATTTCCGGGAAAAGTAACTTACACTCTCAAGATATTCCGCAGATAGACAAGATGCACACAGCAGCTATCGCATTCACCTCGGGCAGCACGGGCAAACCTACAGCCCATAAAAAATATTGGCAAACTTTGGTTGGGACGACCCATAAACTCGCGAAAAGGTTTGTTTCAGACTTAGACAACAAACCTACTATAGTTGCAACCGTTCCATCCCAGCATATGTATGGCCTGGAAATGACTGTGCTTATGTTATTGCATGGCCATTGTATTATGGATTCCAGTCACCCCTTTTATGCACAAGAAATAGTAGAAAGGCTTTCCGCTATCCAGCATCCGAGAATGCTTGTTACAACACCCATACATTTACGCACATTGCTTGGCTCAGGCTTACATACACCAACAATAAAAAGAACTATTTCTGCCACAGCACCATTGCCCGAAAATTTGGCCGAAGAGGCAGAAGACAGGTTTGGCGGCACTGTAGAGGAAATATACGGCTGCACTGAAGCAGGCAGCTCTGCAACACGGCACACTATCTCAACTTCGCACTGGGACTTGTTAGACAACATGAGTCTCTCAAAACAAGATGACATTGTATTTATAACAGGCGATCATCTCGAAGAGAAAGTCCCCTTACAGGACAAACTAAACGTTATATCAGATACAAAATTTGAGTTTTTGGGCCGCTCCGAAGATCTTCTCAATGTTGGCGGCAAACGTGCATCGCTAGCTGACCTTAGTATTAAAATTTTGGAGATATCTGGCGTTGATGATGCAATCGTTTTCTTACCAGAGAGTGACGATAATATATCCGAACAAAGACCGGCGGCGCTGGTCGTTACCGACCTGAATCGAAACGACCTTAGTCGTGCCATTTCAAATAGAATCGACTCAGTGTTCATACCCAGACCAATTAAGATCATTAGTAATTTACCGCGCAGTGAAAACGGTAAAATTCAACGATCAAAATTATTGCAGTTGCTTAGCAGTGATGACTGATAAAATCATATTTGATCTAGATGTACCTGCTGAGCATCCTAGTTTTACCGACCATTTTCCAGGCGACCCAATCGTACCCGGTGCACTACTACTGCAGTGGATATTCTTGAAGATCGAAAAACTCGAACCTAAAATAAAAATCACAAAAGTCAAGTCGGTAAAATTTTTAAATGCGGTAATTCCCAGGGACAACTGTAAAATCGAAATTGGTTTCCTGTCAAATAACTCATTTTTATCCTTGAAGTGTGTTTGCAATGAAAAATTAATCTGCTCAGGCAAACTTTCCATTGATCAAATGCAAGGCGCAAGACTATGAGTAATCATCACTGGAGAAATCAGCAGGAGGTAGGCAATAGATTTTTTCTTTCGATACTAATATGGATAGCATTTCATCTTGGTCGCGCACCCGCCCGTGTATTATTAATAGTAATAACAGTTTATTTTTTTGTGACTGGCTCTAGCGCACGCGCAGCATCAAGAAGCTACTTGCGTCGCGCATTAAGAAGGAATCCAACTTATATTGATTTGTATCGTCATTTCTATTTTTTTGCATCAGTAACACTTGATCGACTGTTTCTATTAGCTGGTAAGTTTAGTGCCTTCGATATCGATATCCATGGCGAGGAAATATTTTCAGAATTAAAGGAAAGCAAGCATGGCTGCCTACTTTTTGTATCACACATTGGCAGCTTTGATGTTATGCGCGTGCCTGGAGCAAGAGATCAGGCTTTACCAATATCTATACTAATGGACCGTAAACATAACTCCATGGCTGCGCAAGCCATTGAACAACTTGATCCATTTCTTGCTAAAAATATTATAGACGCCAGACAATCCAAGCCAGAATTAGTGCTAAAGATGAATGAATGCATAGCAAAAGGTAAGATGATTGGAATTATGGTTGATCGACTGCATGACCATGAATTAGGAGTGGATTGCTCATTCCTTAATGGTGAGGTAAAAATGCCAGCTGGCCCGTGGCAACTTGCAATGGCATTACAAGTTCCAATTGTCTCATGCTGCGGTTTATATCACGGTAAGAATAAGTACAGCATTCACTTTGATCTAGTAAGCAGGAAAATTGGAGGCCAACGAAATAATCGCTCCAGGGTAATCAGAGATCATATTCAGCAATACTGTACTCAACTGGAATACTATTTAAGTTTGCAGCCATTCAATTGGTTTAATTTTTACGAGTTTTGGAACAATGAAACAACTGTCGATTAGTGGCTACACCTTATCAACGGCGCTGGGTGCTGGAGTGGCCAAAAATTGGCAGGCGCTAAACAAAGAAATGACGGGGCTTACACCTTGTGATTTCGATAGTATTTCTGATCTACAAACCTGGGTAGGGAAAGTTGAAGAAATTGATTTAGTAGATTTTCCTCCTGATTTGAAAAACTTTTCCTGTCGAAACAATCAACTGGCTTTGCTGGGATTGGAACAAGACGATTTTTTGTTACGTGCCAGATCCTTAGTAAAGAAATATGGCGCTGAACGAGTTGGTGTATACATTGGCACAAGCACATCCGGCATACATCATACCGAAAAAGCCTATCGTGAATCTCAGAACTTTAAAGAACTCCCTGGCTGGTATCACTATTCAGAAACACAAAACATTTATTCAGTAGCAGAGTTTGTGCGTACTTGTATTGGCGCAAAAGGTATCGCTGTTGCGATATCAACTGCTTGCTCATCTAGCGCCAAGGTATTTGCAAGCGCGCAAAGGGCCATTCAAGCAGGCCTATGTGATGCAGCAATTGTTGGGGGAGTTGACAGCCTTTGCCTGACAACCTTGTATGGTTTTCATTCGCTGCAATTAGTATCTGATGAAATTTGTCGGCCAGCTGATATCAATAGAAAGGGTTTATCCATAGGCGAGGCCGCTGGCTTTGCAATACTGGAAAAATCAGAGGTTGATAGCGACCTTTGCTTGCTAGGATACGGTGAGAGTAGCGATGCGTATCATATGTCATCCCCACACCCCGAGGGAGACGGCGCCTATGCAGCGATGAATAAAGCGCTCAAGCGGGCGCACTTAAACTCAGAAGAGATTGACTACATAAATTTACACGGCACCGCAACTCATGCTAATGATTTGTCGGAATCGCGTGCAATTCATCGCTTATTCGGATCAAGTGTAGATTGCAGCTCGACTAAGGGCTGGACTGGACATACATTAGGCGCAGCTGGAATAGTCGAATGTATTGTTGCATTGTTATGCATTAAGAATGATTTCGTTCCTTTAAATATTAATACTCTAAAAGTTGACCCTAAAATCGAAATCAATATCTCGAGAAGAAATCAGAACAAGCCGGTAACACATGCTCTTAGTAATTCTTTTGGTTTTGGCGGCAGTAACTGCAGTCTAATATTAGGCCAAAAACATGATTAAGCTTTATCTCGATGCAGTGTCTGTGGCTACTCCTGGCATGCCGACATGGCAGGTCGCAAAAAGTATTCTGGCTACCAAAGAGAAGCTTGTACCGTGCCCACTTGACCGTTACAAGCCTGCATTATTACCTCCAAATGAAAGACGTCGTGCAACCAATTTAATTCGGCTGGCATTTCGTGTTTGTGAAGATTTATTTGAGAGTAATCCCGAGCAATCAAAGGATCTACTATCAGTCTTTGCATCGTCTGGCGGCGATTATCAGATTATTGATCAAATTTGCCGAACTCTGTGCGAAGAAGAACGAATACTATCACCAACACAATTCCATAATTCGGTCCATAATTCCGCCGCTGGATACTGGAGCATCGCTGCACACTCCACCGCCGCTTCAACTAGTCTGTCCTGTCACGACTTTACTTTCGCGGCGGGGTTGCTGGAAGCGGCAACCATGGGCTGCGAAGCATCAAAACCTGTCTTGCTTGTCGTTTATGACATTGATTTACCAGAGCCACTACTCAATAAACGTTATGTGGCATTTCCGTTCGCAGCGGCATTTATACTAGCCCCTGATAAATCAGAATCTTCCATAACTAGCATCTCAATCAGTCAAATCGACCAACAGGCTCCGACAAAGTGTCAATCTGCCGAATTAGAAACTATTCGAACCGGCAATCCGGCTGCACGCGCATTACCGTTACTAGAACTTATATCAAGGAAGAAGTCTGGCACTTTAGTAATTGATGCTCCTGGCAATTCATCGCTTCAATTGGCAATTGAAAATTGATATTAGATAAAGAAAAAATCGCGAAACTTATACCGCACGGATTTGGAATGTGCCTAATGGACTGCGTCGACGATTATGATTCGAAACACATTAAATGCAGTACAAATTCTCACCAATCGGCCGACAATCCTCTAGCTGAGAGCGGCAAACTGTCCTGCATTACAGTTATCGAATACGCGTCCCAGGCCGCGGCAATACATGCGGCATTAAACCAACAAAAGTTTACTCAAGGCAAACCTGCATTTGTAGGTTCTATAAAAAATGTAGAATTGCATACTAGTTTACTTAGTGATCTTTCTGTTCCTTTATGCGTACAGGCTGAATGTGTACTCTCAACTACCAACGGCGCGATATATGAATTTTCTATTTTTGCCGGAAGATTGATCGCTAAAGGACAAATAAATTTAATTCTGCCCTCATAGCCCCGCAAGTACTATTCCGCCCCATGCGTACAAGAACTACTCACTACTCCCAGTTTGCCCGCATCAGCAACCATTCACCATTCTTGTATTGCCATTCGCCAGATATTTGGTAAATCCGACCATCCTGAGGCAACAGGTTGTCAGCACCGGAAAAGATAGCAACACAATTCATGGTCGCTAAAAAAGGATCCCGCGGATTTACGCTGATATCCATTCTGGTGATATTAATCCTGATATTTGCGTGCCGAAATAGCGCGGCAATCAGAATACGTCGTAAACCCATTTTATCCACGCCACGATTGCCAGTGAATTCATCATCCAGAAACTCCACAGCCTTTCGTGGCACCCCGTCTTCAACTGCCTGCTGCATCGATTCTATGTTTTTTAATATCGCTTCTTCAGCCGGTGTTTTTGAGCACCCACTTACGCAAAGGCCCACCCAGAACAACAGAACAATCGTCGATACCGGAAATCTTATAGCGAACATTATTCCTCCTTGCAGGAAACCCCGTGCTCAAGTCGCTAACGCCTGCTGATCGGCGATGATTCTATCGCAGAGTTGATCCATCTCCGGTCGAGCTTGTATGCCATTACGTCTCTCCATAAAGGCTTCAGCTACTCCCTGCATACCCTGTTCAAGACTGACATCACAACTAAAATCTCCGGCAACCCGCTTGACTTTGTCATTGTTAAACACTGAACTGGGTGTTTTATCGCCTATTAGTTCACCCGTCATTTCCGGCGCATACCTAACAATGGTTTCAGTGGCTACCGTTACATAGTTGGTCTCCGCACCCAGGGCGGTGGCCATAGCCCGCAAAATCTGTAGCCAGCTATAAGGATCATCTCGAGTGATATGAAACGCTTCACCCAGTGCCTTGTCATTTCCCAGCAGCCTGGCAAACGGCTTAGCAAAATCATCCGAATGGGTTAGCGTCCACAAACTGGTGCCGTCACCGGGAACCAGAATAGGTTTGCCATCAAGCATACGTTGGGCAGTCCAGTCTCCCTCAAACATAGGTATAGGGAAGAATTTTCTGTAGGTATGACTTGGCCGAATAACCGTAACCGGCAACCGTTGCTTTTCGTGCGCTTCAAATAACAGATTTTCCATCTGCGTTTTTTTCTGACTATATTCCCAAAACACATTATTTAAGGGCGTTTCTTCAGTAATTACCGAGTAACGATCAAGCGGCTTTTCATACGCCGATGCTGATGAAATAAAAACATATTGCCCGGTAGAACCGGCAAAGAATTCAATATCTCGCTGAACCTGGCTGGGTTCAAAAAGAAAGAACTGGCAGATAACATCAAATTGCTGCCTCGCAATTTCCTTGCAGGCATTATCGTCGTGCAAATCCCCCTGAATAATCTGCACATTTTGGGGGAGAGGTTCACCTCTTTGGCCACGATTAAAGACCGAAACCTCATGCCCCAGACCAACACTCTCCTTTACGCATGAAGTCGAGATTTCCCCCGTTCCACCTATGTACAGTATTCTCATTGCCTACACCTCATTGATCTTAAATTTAGGAGTTGTTTAACGCCGCCAATTTGCTTCGAACATTCATTAGAACAGTACCATATTTATTCTTGCCCCGGCCATCTCGACCGCGCCCCCAATAATAATCATACTGGCTCTGTTCAACTATCAAACTGCCTCCAGTACTCAATAACAGATCAGCAACGGCCGGGCATGTCATACACTTAATATAGGTAGCCCGCGTCATCACCGTTTCTCGAATGCGTTTCCAGTCAAATCTAATACGCCAAAAATTTCTCCGGGCAATGCTTCTCGCTTTAGCAGCATCACTACTGTGTCTTATTTTCTCTTTAAGCTCAGGATTTCCGAACTTCATCGCCTGGAAATAGTGCTCTACAGTGGGCCATTTTGCTTCGTCCAACTCAAAGACATAAGGCGCGAAACTGGACAGGGGATTATCGCTATCTGCCATTGAAACGTAGACGGTACTTTTATCCTCTGCGGCAAACTCAAACATGGCATCAAATCCAGAGAAAAGGACGATTTTACACTACTAGCATAGTTAGATGACTGGCATTTCAGTCCTTAGTTTAATTCCAGATTAAGCATAACTGCTTTTACAACTGAATTTTGGAAATATCAACTTGCATCACTGTTATTCCATAGTGCATCGATTGCGAGAAAGCCGTGATAAGAATAAACTCCCCTACGCACGAATAGTTAATCAGATACGGTGAATTTACTTGCATAAAACCGCTTTGCTAATTGGACTAGTGGTATCGATTGTGGTTGCCATCTCCGGCAATAGTGATTTTATGCGCTCATTTGAGCATCTGGCTTATGATCTGTCTGTTTCACTTTCGCTAAAGCGGCCTGCCAGCGACAAAGTCATCGTTGTAGCCATCGACGATAAATCCATTGAAAAATTTGGCCCATGGCCCTGGAACCGGCATATTCTAGCCAATGCGCAACGACAAATTAACGCTGCCAAACCGAAAGCTGTCGCCTACACCCTGTCATTTGAAGCTCCACACAACGAACGCGGGCTGGAAATTATGGGAAAGTTTCGCGACGATAATGTACACCGACTAAATGACACACTAAAACGTGAGCTGCAAAAAGCAGTAAACCGACTTGATAGTGACCATGCTTTGGGTGTGAGCTATCGCGGCAGTAAAGTGGTGTTGGGACTATCTTATGTTGCTGCAAACGAAGATCAGAGCAATCTGCCTGCGACACTACGTCCACATGTAATCAAAAATTCAGTTACAGATTTTAACGGGCAGTTTGCCTCCTGGCCCACTGTCTTTCGTCCACCGGGCGAACTTGTATCACATCGATTTTATTTGCCCACAAAAAAAATTGCTCGTGGCGTAACGGGCCTGGCGGGCAACCATGACTATTTAACGGGTGTAGATGGCGCAAGAGCTGTTCCGCTACTATTGCCTGTAAATGGTGACTATCTTCCCAGTCTGCCACTGTTAATTGCTGCAACCATGCAGGGCCGAGGCCTGGCAGATATATCGATGCAAAATGGACAGGGCATCAACATTGGCCAGTACAAAATAACAACCGATTATGCTGGCCGCATATATCCATATTTCTACAAAGCAGAAAATGGCGATCCAGCTATTACTATTGTTTCTATCCAGGACGTACTGGAAGGAAAGGTTGCGAAAAGTATATTTAGAAACAAGGCTGTTCTAATTGGCTTAACGGCCAAACGATTCAGCGTGGTCTACGACACACCAATAGACAAACCAATGACACCGGTAATATTGCTGGCACACTCAGTATCCAGTTTGCTGCAAGGCGATGTATACCAGATAAGCAATTGGAGTTTAATGCTGCGCTATGCCGGAATGCTGCTGATTGCTCTCTATTTAATGATTGTTCTGCCCCGGCTTTCTACTACCACAGGATTGGCGGTTTCTGTGTTAATCGCCGTACTATTGCTTAATGTAGAAATCATTCTGATGCTAACACGCGCAACCTGGGCACCAATGATGCTGGCTGTGGCAAGTTTAATTGCCGGGCACATTTTGATTGCTGCTAATCGTGCCATGTACGCTCGTGTACATCAGTATAAAGTAGCCCTAACCGAATCCAATCTTCAACTGGGTGAATCCCTGCAAGAACAGGGTCAGCTTGATAAAGCTTTCGTTAAATACAAACATTGCGCAACAACTAAAGCCGTGCTTTCCACGTTATACAGTCTTGGAGAAGACTACGAACGAAAACGACAGTTTAAGAAAGCCGCTGATGTATTTCGTTATATCGGTAGTCGAAGACGACGATACAAAGATATAGAACGCCGCATTCAAAAGAATGATCAGCTTGCCAATGTCGTTGTATTGGGCAATAACCAGCGTAGCACGTCAACGCAAACCCTGATGCTGACAACCGATGGTATAAAAAAACCGGTGTTGGGCCGCTACGAAATTGATAAAGAACTCGGTCGTGGCGCAATGGGGATGGTCTATCTTGGCCGCGATCCAAAAATTGGGCGTACCGTAGCGATTAAAACCATGTCATTTGCGGATGAGTTTGATGATGATGAAATAGATGATGTAAAACAACGTTTTGAACGAGAAGCCAATACTGCGGGCCGTCTCAAGCATCCCAATATCGTCACCATATACGATATTGGCGAGGAAAAAGACTTATCCTACATCGCCATGGATTATCTGGAAGGGAAAAATCTAGCAACCTACACTAAAGACGACACTTTGCTGCAGATTGAACAGGTGCTGGATATTGCTGAGCAGGTCGCCAAAGCCCTGCATTACGCGCATGAACAAAATGTCGTGCACCGGGATATAAAACCCGAGAATATAATTTATGACGAAAAGAACAATAAACCTACACTAACTGATTTTGGTGTAGCCTGCCTGACCAATGCCAGCACAACCAAAACAGGTGTTGTTCTTGGCAGCCCATCTTATATGTCACCTGAACAACTGGCGGGACAGAAGATTGATGGTCGCTCTGATTTGTTTTCACTTGGCGTCACACTATTCCAGATGCTTAGCGGCAAGCTACCTTTTAAAGCGGATACACTATCGGCCTTGATGTATAAAATCGCTAATGACAAACACCCCGATATTCGAAAAATGCGTGGTGAATTGTTACCTTGTATCTCAACGATTATTAATCGAGCTTTACAGAAAGATCCGGAAAAGCGGTACCAGGACGGCAAACAAATGGCGGCCGCGATACAGCGTTGCGCTAAGAAATACAAAGAAGAAAAGAAAGATTAACCACAGGGAAAATTAATTACAAGATCAAGAGCCTTAACCACGGGGAACACGGGGAAAATCTAAACTGGTATAAAAAGATCAAAAGCATTAGACGCTAAGTGCGTGGAGATCGCAGAGGTGAAATATTAAATAAAGTAAAAAGATCAAGAGCTTTTGCATCTAAGGACGCAAAGCGCACAAAGAAACATAGTTCTGAATTGAAGATCAAAAGATTCAACCACAGAGCGCGCGGGAAATACAGGGAGTATTGATACAGAGAAAAAGCATTGTCTACTGCAGGTCTAACGCCAACAGCTCTTTTCGGTCACGTACACAATAGTGACGCACCCACGTTCGTGATCGTTATTGATCCAGCGGCTACATAATCGAGGATTTTATATGTATGTACACTATTATAGAGTTTCCAGGGCGGCCTAATCGTGCCACCTTTCTATATTTAGCAAAATCATTATAAGCTTCTGGAAAATAGGGAATTAATTAGCTTTTCAGGGATGACTAATAGATAGACTGCAAGAGCTTGTCGCGCTACTATAAACAGCACAAGAGGCGTGGCAACTAATGAGCATCAGCTCTTTAGTAATAATTATTTATTAGAAATCAATAGGTTAGGAGGATTGCGCCCATGCAGGCTATAGGTAGTTATCAAGCGTAGCGCCTTCTATCATATTGTTAAGTAAAAAAATGAAAATTATTTTGTTTTTTTTAATTGGTATTTTTATATGCGCAGGCTCTTCATACTTTTACTACGCCGAGAAGATAGATGAAGCTTTGCTAGTAGCATTTAGCAATGGCGTGATAAGTGAACCCGCTGCAATATCTCGATTTTTGTCTGAGCGAGCAATTACGTACGAAGATAGCCCATTAAAAGAAAAGGCACTAACTATTAGCTGCTTTGCAGCATCAGGGTTTCTTGTAGAAGTTATTTATTATAATTTAGATTTCTATGGTATTTACTACCCTAAAGCGGATGCAGAAACCGCTTATAATATTACCAAAGAGTATGAGGTCACGAATTGCTAAGAGCAGGGCATCACTTAAAAAGGCAATCCAGAATCGTAGCACTTCGTGCTACTGGACTCGCGCAATCGCTCGTCTTTGCCAGTGCCGTTAATTTAAATAGGAGTTTTTAATGAGATGCATTATTACGATTAGTTTCATCGCGCTAGTATGTGGCTGCGGAATGACAAAGGTAAAAATTGCAGGCCCAATAGATAGTGTTGGGGTAATTATAAATTCTAATACCAACACACTGTGCCATGATTATACTGGATTCACGGCGTTTCAAAACACAACAAATAGCTATGTATTTAAAAACAAATTGTCAGAAACTATAAAAGAAACTCTATTGGAAGAACTAAAGATTAAAGGGATAGAGACTATTTTAATAAAGTCAGATGATATTATGGTAGATGGTAACATTCTGAATGTTTCTACTTGGAATAATTCTCAGAGCGTGAAACCTGAAATAAAAAATAAATTTGCACAAAGAATGCACAATCATAAAGTTGATGCAGTTTTTATATACGAAATGAATGTAGGCGAAGAAAATGAAAAATGCGAAGGCATAGCTTATTTAGACTCATCCATTTATGGTTTATATGTCAGCGCAGGCGCTGTAGCGCTTCTAACACGAGAGGGAGAATACTCGGAAAACCTAAATTTATACGCGAAGGTGAGTGGTGCTCCGATCGCTCGACAACCTAAACGCTTAAATGAAATTTATATTGAGAACATAAAAAGAATTATAGTAGAGCAGCTGAAAAATGAGTTATCAAAGAAAATCTCTTTACACTAGTAAAAATCGTGTGTGACGCATCGCGCCACACTTTTAGGTCGTTATAATGAGACAATGCAAACAAGTTCTCAGTCGAGACTTGCATGTTTTAAAGTATTGTTTATACAAATCACTATTGTCGAGGTAAAAAGTGTGAATACTACGTTTAGTAAACCGAATATCGCTTTATTTTTAACATTCCTGATCGTTTTTTTTACAAAAAATGTATTTGCTGATCTTAATTCATTAGTTGAAGCTGAAATTGAAATGTTTAAAGATGGGATCCAAAATAAATTTGGCCATGAGCTAATAGATTTAGCCGATCTGTTGACGGGCACTGGATTAACTGATGAAAAACTATTTAGGCTTGTAGAAGAGAGAACAAAGAGTGAATACTCTGCACATTTATTTAGTCCGAGAGATAAGTATGTTGCAAGAAATCTAAATGCACTTGTTCGCGCTTATGCTTCGTTCGGAAGGGAAGAAAGTCGTGACTTTATTGTGGACCTGGTTGACACATCCAATTCTCGTGGCGTTAGAAATAGGGCACATCGATTACATCCTAAACTTGACTGGTTTAAGCAACGAAACAAACTGATGCAGAATAGGAATTATTACAAGGAAGGCCAGGATTTGATGACTCACCGTTACATGAGTTTAGTAAAAAGTTCTGATTCAAGGATGAGAAGATGGGCAGCAGAAGAAATCAAAAGACGTGGAGGAACTGAACAAATTGTATATTTGGCTATGGGTGAAATTCTTAAAGAGGAAGGCAAGAATATTCGTTCAAATGTTCACCTCGATGCGTTAGCCTGGTTTTGCAGGATTTTGGCAAAATACGATACAGAAAACCATAAGGAGCTTTTGCTGGCAATTCAAAAAGATAGTGGGTATCACAAAAAACTGCAGAAATATGCGCGGTTTTAAAGTCAATTCTGAAACGAGTTGTTATATAAATAGCGTTTCGTGTTAATTATTGGGGTCAGTGTGAAGCTCCCCTATTAGCTCGGACACTCGAATTAGTGGACAATACCACAATTGGAGTGAGTGATGAGAAAGAGAAATTATTTTACAAAAGAGTTTAAGTTG
>CAJHXT010000343.1_pt1 | contig 96216 bp, 171 predicted proteins | sample 9198451 | NCBI WGS metagenome assembly CAJHXT01 (sample SAMEA7708326, study PRJEB35096) | sediment metagenome | biome: marine neritic benthic zone biome [ENVO:01000025]; feature: sediment [ENVO:00002007]; material: shallow marine sediment [ENVO:03000034] sea grass bed [ENVO_01000059] ... | reverse complement strand
GAACACAGAATTACTCAACACCGGGATGGGGCACCCCTTTTCTATGACTGAATGGTTATTGGAGTTAGCTAGTTATGACAATTCTTTGTGATAGTGAGATTTTGAATAGGTGTTGGACCGAGGAAATGATCAAGCCTTTTGAGGATAATCCTGTTCGTCAAACCGTAACTGGGGAGAAGATTGTGTCGTATGGTGTGGGATCATACGGTTATGATATTCGTGTTGATAATGATTTCAAAATTTTTAATAATTTACAGAGTGCAGTGATAGATCCCAAAGTTTTTGATGAAGCAAATTTCCACAGCGTAAACGCGCCGGATGGTGTCGCTGTCACAATTCCGCCGAATTCTTTTGCATTGGCTACATCACGGGAATACCTCAAAATCCCCCGTGACATTTTGGTAATCTGCATAGGTAAAAGTACCTACGCCCGTTGCGGTATAATTGTAAATGTAACGCCGTTGGAGCCTGAGTGGCAGGGCAATATTACGATGGAGATTTCCAATACAACTCCTAATCCGGCTCGCATCTATGCCGGTGAGGGAATTGCACAATTGGTTTTCCATAGAGCGGATGAAGTCTGTCGCACGTCTTACGCTGATAAAGGTGGCAAGTACCAGGGGCAAAAAGGGATAACATTGCCAAAGGTTTGACATGTCTTTAGCTATTACATCTTTTATTGGAGATCAGAAGCCTCAACATGAGTACATTCGATACGAGCCTGTGATTGAAGAAGTCTACACCTTCCATATCTACAAAATCATTGCGTGATTGATATGACTGAAGCCGAAAAACAGAAAATCGTGAAGATATTTCATATCGGAATGGCTATTGGTGGCATTTTAGGTTTCTGGGCTGGTTTTATGTTCGTCGAGATAATGGATTGGTTGAAGTGATGTACAGATATTCTGAAATGGAGTGGGCCTCCCTTAGAAAGAAAACGAAAAATATTCGTCAATGTGATTACATGCATGTTGGAGCGGGTAAAGGTTGGGCCTGTGGACCTCAGGGGAGGCAATGCAAACATCGGGGACTCTACAAGTGGGGTAAAAAGTGGTATTGTTTGATACATCATGAAAGTAAACGGATTGATGCCGAAAGTCGGGGACCTTCGTGATGGAGATATGGCTCATTACAATTTCCTTTTTTATCCATGCAGCCATTGCTCAATGGGCTTTGAGAAATCTAAAGAAATCAGCTGGCAATAGGATTATCTTCATTTGTTTGTTAGGTGGTATTTCCTGTCTTCTAGCTGTATTATTAAGATTGGAATATGTGATCCTATGAATTTCGATGGCTTCATGGACCGCGATAAAATATCCAATAATGATTATCGTTTGATAGAAGTTATTGCTGATCGAGCCGTAGAATCGTCAAGGCAATATGATGTTGATATTAACCGCCGTGAATTGATTGGTGAGATTCTTGCAGTTCATATTAATATCTGTTCGCTACGGCTTAATGAATTTCTTGAGGCTGATGATTTTAATTTTATTCATGATATCGGAGGTATACGAAAATATCTCGTGGTTAACAGGAAGGAAGGAACAATTGAATTCTCGAATCATTTTTGGCCAAGATTTGCTGATGAAGGAAGATAGCAGAAGGTAAACATGGAAATTGATGCAAAATCACCTCAAGGTAATGCAATGTGTATTGTCGCGGCAGTCAAAACACTTCTTACCGAAGTCGGCCGAGAAGATGAATGGGCTGAAATCTCCGATCGCATGTACTCCGGTGACTATAATAATCTATGTGATGTCGCAGAGGAGGTAACTCATGGATCAATCAAGGTAGTCAACAGGGCCTGAAAAATGGGAAAGTCAATTAATAGAGTTACGTTACTTGGTCGTGTTGGAAAAGATCCGGAAGGATTTCAATCTAAAAAAGGTACACAATATGCCAAGTTTTCTATGGCTACATCAGAAGAATGGGTTGATAAAAAGACGGGAGAAGTTAAAAAATTCACGGAATGGCATAACATTGTTATCTACAATGAAAATTTAGCCAAGGTTGCCCTCGATTACCTTAAGTCAGGAGATCAAGTTTTGGTTGAAGGTGCTGTGAAAACTCGTAAGTATTTTAGCAACAAATATCAACATGACATGAAACGTACTGAAATCGTCGTAAGGCAAATTGATAGCCGGTTGTCTTTAATTGGAGGTAAATCCTCAAGTGGGACAGTCCAGGAGCAGTTGCCTTTGTCTGAAAATGATTTTGACGATGAAATTCCCTTCTGATAAATCAAAGGTAGTGGTTGGAAATACCATGGTAGTCAACTATATTCCAGTCAATAATGCTTATGTGGATCATAAAATGCAGAATTCAAAAAGTAAGTTTCAGCACGAGGCTGAATTATCTATTGCCGTATATAAAATGATTATGTGGGAACTTAAGGCTTACATTGCTTCAGCATTTATTCTCGGATTCATGACTGCTTTATTTTTTATTGGATGAAGTTATGATTGATTTCGAATCTGATGGATGCACATTTATCAAATGGATAGATACCAAACTCCATCGTCATGATTATCACAAAGCATGTGTGGAACATGATTATCTTTATTTTCTAGGGGGTACTGAAGAGGATCGTTTATATGCAGATAAACTTCTGAAAGAACGGTGGTTAGAAGCTGGTATGCATCCCTGGGAAGCTGCTCTTTATTATCGTGTTGTTCGTAGTTTTGGTTCAAATCATTGGCCAACAAAACTCACACCTCATAACTTACAGTGGCATAATGATAGAAAAGCTTGAGAACATTTGAACAATTCAGTAACGTGTTCAAATGAAAAGAAAGACACTCAAGCAGAAGATACCTATAACTCCTGCCCGTAAACGGCCTACCGCTAAGGTTAGCATTGTCCAAGCGTGCAATGATCCGAACCTATTTCAACCATGGTTCCAGAATCGAAATACCTGGACGCCGTGGATGGCTTTTCTGCGCACGGTGTTTGGACTTCCACTTGGTGCAAAACATCAAATAATTTATAGAGACTGTACCAAAAGAACGACTGTTCCTACCAAACCATTCAATGAAGTTTGGCTGTGCATCGGCCGACGTGGTGGAAAGAGTAGAGTCCTTGCTTTAATTGCAACTTATCTGGCTTGCTTCTTTGATTGGCGCCCCTACCTATCGCCTGGTGAGAGAGCAGCCGTGATTTGTGTTGCGACTGACCGTAAGCAGGCCCGAATAATCTTTCGTTACATCGAGGCATTCCTACGTGAAGTACCTTTATTGAAAAAACGCATAACTCGAAGCACGACTGAAATCTTTGAATTACAAGGTCAGGTATCTATAGAAGTTCATACAGCTTCTTATCGTAGTGTTCGTGGTTATACCGTTGTCGCTGCATTGATGGATGAAATCGCTTTCTTCCGTTCGGAGGATACGAGCAATCCTGATCATGAAATTCTTGATGCATTGCGTCCGGGCATGGCGACGATTCCAGGAGCGATGTTGTTGTGTGCATCTTCACCTTATGCCCGAAAAGGTGAACTCTATAAGAACTATAAGAAATATTTTGGAAAAGAGGATGATAACATTCTGGTATGGCAAGCACCTACCTGGGTGATGAATCCAGCTATTCCTAGCAGTTTTATAGATAATCAATTTGAACGTGATGCTACCAGTGCAAAAGCTGAATTCGGTGCTCAATTTCGTACTGATATTGAATCGTACATTCCAGAAGAAGTTGTTGATGATAATGTAATTCCAGGACGTACAGCATTATCGTTCATTCCCGGATATACCTACACTGCATTTTGTGATCCTTCAGGTGGTTCTCAGGATAGCATGACTTTAGCAATCGCTCATTCTGAACCTGGGCGTGTAGTACTTGATTATCTGAAAGAGGTTAAGCCTCCATTCTCTCCTGATGCTGTCGTCAAAGAATTCTCAAAGATAATCAAATCTTACGGTCTGTCTCAGGTTTATGGTGATAGGTATGGTGGTGAATGGCCACGTGAACGATTCCGGGTATATGAGGTGAATTACGTAGTCGCCACCAAGACACGATCCGATCTTTATCGTGATATGCTACCTCTCCTAAACGCGCGAGAGGTAGATTTACTTGATAATAAAGTTCTATATCAGCAATTACTTAATCTAGAACGCAGGACTTCAAAGGCAGGTAAAGATATCATTGATCATCCTCCAGGATCACATGATGATTTGGTAAACGCTGCTGCTGGTGCTCTTTGTTATACCGAGAATCGTACTGATGCAATTCTTTGGTAAGATACCAGTTCGTATAGATATGTATGTCTTCTACCTGGATAAATTTTACCATCCCTGCTAGGTTCCATTTGATCCTTAGGCGTGATTTATTCTATTTTACCCTATGGCTTTTTGGTAAAAGATACCATAAGGTAATCTCCTCCTAAGTATATTTATCTACGTGCGTTCTGCACGAAGCTAGATAGGCAAACAGAGAAGGAGATACTTATGCCTCGAGCAAAAGCAGCCGATTCGAAGGTCGTTGAAATTCCCGAACCGGATATCACCACAGTTCACCTTGTTCTTGTCGGTGATAAGAAATTGGTGATGCATGCCTGGTCGCAAAAATCCCGGAAGATGATCGAAGACGCTCAGTCCGGCGCCGCTCGGAAAAAGAAAGAGCCGCGTGATCCTGATGCCGAATTCAATGCGGCACGGTATGTTAGCAAGGACGGCTGGGATGGTATTCCTGCTATCTCGTTCAAGAAATCGGCCGTCGGCGCCTGCCGGTATGTTGAAGGTATTCCGATGACTCAGGCCCGCGGCGTTATCTTTGTTGAGCATGATGGCGTCGACCAGTACGACAATGAGTTGATTCGAATCATGTCCGATCCGCCGGTCAAGCAGGAAGACACCGTCCGCCTACCGAATGGCAATGCCGACTTGCGTTACCGTCCGCGGTACGACCGCTGGTATGTCAACATTCGCGTTCGTTTCAACTCCAATGTGATCTCGCAAGCGCAGGTAATCAACCTGTTCAGTTTGGCAGGTTTGCATTGCGGTGTTGGTGAAGGTCGGCCGAATTCCAAATCCAATACTATGGATTGGGGCATGTTCCATATTGCCCAACCTGAGGAATTGGAACGTCTCGGTATTCCACACACTATCACGACCACTGACACGGCGCCGGCCGCAATCGCCGCCGAGTAAGCGGGAGTAAGAGTAGGACCGCTCATCTTGCCCGATGGGCGGTCTTCTCTTTTGGAGAATCTACATGACACATTATACGTGGGACGAAAACGCAAAAGGTCCACCGATACATGCTGATCCGCAGAGGGTTGGTGAATATCTCGATGATCTGCGTCAACGTTGTGGTGGCGTCTTACATCCCGATGATCTGGTTCAAGACGCTGAAAATAATCCTGATTGTCCCGTAAGGTTTTTCTTTACTTGGGATGATACTGAGGCGGCTCATAAATATCGTCGAGCGCAGGCTCGTAAAATTATTGCTCGGGTAACCACTGTCGCTACTACAGCCGGCAAAAAAGTTACCGTTCGAGCCTTTCCTAGTATCAAAAAAGAGAAAGGGAAACAGCATTATACGCATATAACGGTGGCGATGGAAGATCCTGATAGCGTGGAGTATATGGAGAAACAGGCTCTGAAAGCATTGACTAGCTGGTACCGCCAATACCAGAGTTTAGAAACTGTGAAAAAAGCCTATGAGGCTGGGAAATTAGCGTTTGAGTGAATGTGGTGTGTTCTGGTCTGGTTGGGCAGATATGGTTTGGAGGGTATTGATTGGTTAGGGTGGAATACGGTGGGGTAAGGTGAGATTTGGTACGGCAGATGGGATAAGGTAGGATTCGTTGGGATAAGGTCCGTTCAGGTACGTTTTGGCAGATAGGTTGAGGTTTGATAAGTTGGGTTTTGACGAGTTTCGCTCAGGTGGGTTCTGGCAGATAGGTTGAGGTTCGATAAGTTGGGTCATGTTCGGGTAAGTTGGTTCAAGTTTGGGTATGTTCTGGCAGATATGCTGGGCAAGGGATGGATAGGGTTTGTTAAGCTGGTTTTGGTATGGCAGATACGGGTAGGTAAGTTGTGAATTGTCGCGGTGAGGTTCGTTTTGATAAGGCAGATGAGGTTTGCAATGTTGAGCATTGTACGGGTGTGGTTACGTTGGGTGAGCTAAGTTTCGGCAGATACGGTTAGGTGTGTATGGGAAGGTTAAGGTAAGGTGAGGTGAGGCAGATGTGGAGCGGTATAACGAGGTCCGTTTGGATGGGTTTAGGTATGTTCTGGCAGATGAGATGTGGTTCGTGATGGTCAGTTTGGGTGGGTAAGGGTAAGATCAGGTTTGATAAGGCAGATCAGGTTTGATGAGGTAAGGTAAGCACGGATCGGGTAAGTTTTGATTTGGCAGATGTGGTAGGTTACGATGAGAATAGTTCTGTTCTGCTGAGTTCGGATACGGTGAGGCAGATAAGGTCTGGTTGTGTGAGTTGAGTTGAGTTCTGTGAGGTAAGGTAAGATTTGGTTCGGCAGATAGGGTATGAAGTGGTAAGATGGGTTGCGGACAGGTCGGTTAGGTAAGATTTGGTTCGGCAGATCGGTTGAGGTTGGGAAGGATAAGGTGAGGTAAGCGGGTTATGGTATGGTAATTAAATTGACTCCAGAATGGCGGAGTAAGATTATATGGATCACAATAGCACTTATCATCGTGGGTGGTGTAGGTTACTTTATTGTGACGTTTATATTGAAGATTAACTCGATTGTTGAGAATAATAAAAAGGTCAGAAGTGAGCAAATCCTTACCTCACAAGAAATCACCAAAGGTTTTAATTTAGTTGGATCTGATTATTTTTACATCTTGATTGATCCCTATACACATTGTCATTACATTGTAGATATCAAGAGAGAAGTAATTACTCCACGACTTTGGGCTAATGGTAAACAAATCTGTGAAGAAGAATTAAAGAATTGATAATACGCCTTACGCCATACATACGAGAATTGACCATTAAATGGATTGTCTTAAGCTTTGCCCTTATCGTGATATTGTTTGTTATTATTAAGGGTATAGAATACATTGATGAATCTGTTACAGCTCGTGAATTGGCGGCGGCTAGTACTATAAAGGTAGAATCCAATGGTAAACTTGAATTCGATCTTCTACCAATTGATACTTTCAAAATATTTATTGATCCCGTAAACCATTGTCAGTATTTGGTTAATGTAGAAATGGGGATGACTACTCCGCGAATGGACTCTACCGGGTATCAAATCTGCATTGATATTGGCGTTGAAAATAAGCCTTTACACTGAATTTCGTTGTGTTAAATTTTTAACATTGTGAGAATTTTAACAGGTATCTAATGGCAACGAAATCAAAAAATCTCTTCGATGATCCATTCATCCAGAATCGTATGATTACTGCTACCGAAGCCTTTCGAAATCCTCGCATGGTGATCGAAGCGGCAGCTAAAAATCCTGATGAGTCTGTTTATGTTATCAAAAACAACAAACCAGAATTGGTAGTTATGTCTTACGATTCTTTCACCGAACTTAGAGCGATGGCGTGTGCCGGAGCTAGTCTAACAACGGAGATTTCTACAAATGGCGAAGAAGAAAGCAGCTAAACCAACTTTTGTTTCATTCTTACTCGACGAAACAGGATCTATGAATTCTATCAAAGATGATACAATTGGTGGGTTTAACAGTTATGTCAAAACCTTACGTGACAAGGCAGAAGGCATCATTAAATTCAGTCTGATTAAATTCGATTCTAATAAGATCGAAAAGGTGTACATCGGTAAAGACATCCATGATGTTCCTGACTTGAATGAAGATACCTACCAACCGGGTGCGATGACTCCCCTTATTGACGCCTGCGTGAAAACCATCCATGCAACAGAATCCAAACTGAAGGATCTCAAACGTAAATACAATGTACTGTGTGTCTTCCAGACCGATGGTTTCGAGAATGCTTCACATGAATACAGCCAATCTGACCTAGCCGCTCTGATTAAAAAGAAGGAAAAACAAGGTTGGGTATTTGTGTTCTTAGGCGCTGGAATTGATTCATACGCTCAAAGTAGGAAGATGGGAATCTCTACAGCGAACACTGTGAGCTATGGTAAAGAGAAGTCGGAAGAGGTATTTGCCATGACAGCGGCGAACTCCGTTGCCTATGCTAATACGGGGATGAGAGGCACAGCTTCTTATTCGTCAGAACAGAAAATGGATGCAGGTGACCTTTTCGATCCAACTTTGAACAATATCACAGACAATCAAATCACGGATCCTCACAAAATGAAAAATGCTGCTGGGAGCAAAACTGCGAAAAGATCAAAGAAGAAAAAAGTCTCGGTCGTTGATAATTTTACTTTGTGACCTGATTCACGCTCTTTTTCTATAACTGGCGATTCACGCATCATTTGTATAGCATCTGGTGCGTGATTTTTTTGAATTGGTTTGTGTAAATCATTCGTTTTGAAATATTCAAATGAAAAGAAGAAGCCGACGACTGAATCTGAACAGCCGCCGACTTGAAATGATTAGGAATCTTCTTCTTCGTCTTCAAGGGGGATATTGACTCGGAAGATTTTCACCCCCATGGCCCTTAAGGCTCCGCGAACGATTTTGTCTGTTTCTTCAGGAACCCGAATGACCGAGATGACAAAATGTGTCTGTTCATGATTGCCATTTTTATCATCTTCCGGTTCCGGTCCTTGATCTCCCATCCTCCGCCGCAATCCATCGATTGCATCGACGGTCCAAAAAGGACATTTACCTTCTCGGATCCACAAGGCGATAACTGAACTGGAAAGACCCCATTCTTGACAAAGTCGAGTCTTCGGCCACCCGGACCATTCGATGAAGTCGGTGAGGTGTTCGACCGAATTCATCTTTTTGTATTCCCGAGGGACCTTTCCTTTGTTAAGGGCACCTCCGGGATGGGCGCGGGCTCGCAGGTCGTTGTCTTTAGCCAGCTTAACTGCATCAGTCATTGTCTTCCTCCTATCTTCTAAAGACTGATTTGATTGTAACGGTGACATGTTGTTGTATCTCACCGAGACACTTGTCACACACATCTACCCTCTGAACGTTACCGAGGCTTAACTTCTTCTTGAAGTCGTCCGCATCATAAACCCAAGCCTCTTCAGCCGGGTCACTTCGTAGATTTAAACGATACGGGTTAAATGTGCGATTATTGACAATCGCCGTGACTTTGCCGCCCAGACAGAGCTGAGCTTCGACAAAGATTCCTGGATTTGTAGGGATGAACTCATCCTCACATATATCACAGAAAATCTTCTTAGCCATCAGTACACCACACGATACGTCGGCGGCGACTCGTTGATGGTTTCGATCCCGTACCCGTGATGGGTGCCGAGATATCGAATCCACGACTTGGCCGACGATTCGTTGCAAGGTGTGCCTTTTTGGTTCAGGGTAGCAATGACCTTAGCCAATGTGGCACCCCCAGGATCATCGAGAACCTGGAGCATGGTGTCGGTTTTGGAGCCGGCACGCGGCGCCTTCTTCTCCGACCGAGCGGCAATTTCGATTTTGTCCGTCTTCTTCGTCGTTTTTCGCGACTTCTTCTTTGGTTTGGCCTTAGGTTTGTTATCGCCAAAACGTTCGCCGGAGTTCGCCGCCGTTTTGTCCGCGACATCGGCCGAGTCTGTGGTCGAGTCTTGGCTCTTCTTGGGCTTGGGTCCATCTGCTGCGGCAGTCTGCAAAACGCCTTGTACACGCATTGCAGCCGTCCCAACATTCCGGAAGTTTTTGACGGGAACACTGGCGCCTTTGTTGTAGACGGCGACCAAAACCCGTTTGGGGACATCCTTCAGTTTTTCCGGTGTGTCGATAATGAAAGCCGAGTCAGTTTCACCCAACCCCCCGACATAGTCATCGGCCGAAAGAAAGTCGTCGAAACGAAACACATTAGGTTCCGTCAGCTGTTCGTCTCCATAAGAGATTACGAAGACACTCTCCTCGTTTGTGATCATGATTGATCTCCTTTGCAGATCCTATCTCATCAGGCAGGGTAGGATCAATTTCCCTGCGACCTCCCAAAAGCTACACGGGAGGTTTCGACTTATTCGTGGCTGGGAGGAGTGAGATTGACTTTCAACACCTCTCCGAACGGGACCTCGTCACGATCAGTTGTTGCCAACCACATGACGGGGTAATCAGGTTCGGGTGGGAAGTTGTAACACCACATGTCGGTCATGTAGATGAAGCACGACGGTGTGATGTCGTTCTCCTCCAACCATTCGAACGGTGGTACGAAGTCGGTACCGCCACCTCCCCGAACACGGAGTTGTAACGGAAGATCATATTTGTCGAAATACTCAACGCCGGCGACCGCAGCATCGCAGTATATCACCACGATTTGCTTAAGGTCGACGGTATCAAGAATCGCCGAGATTTCCGAGGCAAATATGTTCAATTCGTCCTGGCTAACACTGCCGGACGTGTCGATTGCCACGGCCAGCGTATCCATCTGCTGGCTATGCATCCGAGGCATATACAAGTTCTGGTGCAGGTAGCGTCGATTTGGCTGATCCCACGAGTAGTCGTTTTTCGTGGCAATCTCGACGAATTTCCGCAATTGATTGGTCCAATCGACTTCCGGATCTAGGATACTGGAAACCAGTCGTTCCAAATCGGATGGCATATTACCAACTGTTTTGGCAACGGTACGGGCCTGCGAGATTGCGGCCTTGATCAAGTCTTCTGCATGACGAGCCTCACTTTCGGTCATGCTACGGCCGGAAGGATGCTTCAGTGGAATAATACCACCGCAGGCATCACCGTGCTCATCGGAATGGTGATGTTCGCAACCACCACCCTGTTGTTGGCCCTGACCGTTTCCATCACCCTGGCCACCGCCACCGCCACCGCTAGTTTTGGTGGTTTTGTAATCCTGCCGAATCAATGTGTAGACTTCATCAGCAGTCTTGTCAGCATATTTTTCATCATACAGATGAGGATCCGGTAATTTGAAACCGGAGTTGCGAAGGATCGGGTTGATGGTATAATCCCCGGCCGCATTCCATACTTCATGCGCGCGGTGCATGATCCGAAGTGGATGCATAAACACCACATGCATGACTTCATGAGCCAACACGGCGCACAGTTCATCGTGCGTGAGTTTTTTCACGAAATCGGGATTGTACAAAAGTCGAACGGTGTCTGTCCCCATGGTAGGGACTTCTTTTGATTCGACCATCCTCAGCCGCAACACGATCGAGCCGAAAAACGGGTGCTTCATGACCAACGCGGCACGAGCTTTGATAATTTTCGTCTCGAGTGTTGCATCTTTACTGAAGAGCTTGGCTTTCTTCTTAGTAGCTGTCATATCTGTCTCCTCTGATGTCCTGAAATGGACTAACGAATAAATATTTTCAATCCAATATGAATTTTTAATCTTACTTGAAGATATTCAAAGTAGGGTTCTGTTTCCCTTTCTCCTTCTAAATGTATATTTTCTAAAAAGGAGTCTAAATCTCTTATCAGGAGATATGCGTCTCCTACCGTTTGTGTCATGCGAATATAACTCACAACGGTATTGTAATCCACCTCCCCTTCATGATAGTCGAGAGTGAATAAGAATTTTTTATCGTAACCTTTAGCAGGCATATTTAGTTATACGACAAATGTCAAAAGAGGAACCGAGGTAGTTACCAACCCCGGCTCCAAATGGTCAGTTCATATATTGGCCGACGCGATCCATGATCTCGCTGGCAGCATGAGCGACCTGCGCCCGAACCTCGTCATCGTCACGGAGGGTTTCGGGTTCAGTTGAGCACAGGCGCAAGCGAACCTCTTCGCCCATGCGTTCCAGGTCAGGATCGTCCATGATATTCATCTTTGGCAACAATTCGACGATTTCCTGCATGTTGGTAATCAACGTATTGCGGAAAATCTTTTTGTTGTCCGACAGACGTTCCTGGATCTTGTCGACGGCACCATAGATGCGATGCCACAAGTCGTTCATGGCAATCGTCTGTGCTTCAACAAGACGACCTTCGATGTCGGCTTTGATGGCCGCTTCTTCTTCTACGCCGAGATCGACCCGCCAATCATTGGCTTCGGGGATCGGCATGAAATGCACGTCGATCCCGAACTTCTTGGCGATGGTCTCCTTCGACGGGTAATCATTCTCGATGTACAAGTCCTTGAGCTGTTCCTTCGCCCGTTCTTTGGATTCATCGTAACCGTCGACGAATTCCTGAGCATATTCTTCAGCTCTGTTCTTGTATATCGCGATACCGTCACGGAAATCCCAGAACAGATCGGTCGGCAGTACGCGATTGCCAGCATCTAACCACGGCATGGTTTGTGCGGCGTGGTAAACGCGGGCTTGTTCGGCGTTCTGCTGGAACCGAGTTAACGCTGGGCTGGTCAACAATTGCTTGTAGAAGCGGCCGGTGTTGGGATCCGTGTTGTGCCGTTCGCTGATTTCGTTCGACACTTTGCGGTCGTGTTTCTGTGCAGTCCAGCTCCGAATGTGAAGCTTGACTAACATGGCACGTTTGGTAATGGCAGTCATTTGTCTATCTCCTCATTGATCTGTCTCATCAGGCAAGGTAGATCAAACCCTTGCGACTAGAAGATGCGTGCGGGCATCTCCTAGTTTCGACTCGCCGATCAAACGATGATGTCTTGGTTTTCCTTCAAGAATTTGATCAGCTCTTCGGTCTTCCTGAGCTGATCGACCAAGGTCATCGCCGTCCGGACAGCCATCACGCCGTATTCGCCAGGCAGGTAGCTGACGAAGTTGAAGAAGTCTTTGTAGTTATCCATATCGACGCGATGAGTCACCGTGATCACCAGGGCACATAGGATGTCGAGGCGATCGGAACTGACCGGATGCTTATCGAAGTAGGCTTTCGGATTCATTAGCACAGTCATCGGATCAGGAAGCCGAGTAAAGACTTCCCTAAACCCGAGGTATTCCGAAGCGAAAGCCTGGCCGGCGGCGCCTTGAATCAACTGATTCTCGATCTCCGGAGCCAACTTCAATTTAATCAACCGGCCGACGTTTGCCACCGTACGTGGGCACGCCGAGTTCTCGATGTCAGAGGTTGGTTGGAAATGATCCAGCATAGTTGGCCGCCAACGGATGAATGCCAACAATTCTTGAGGCATCCCGTGGTTTAGCGCCCATTCAAACCAATCCTCCACGTTAACGTCGAGTTCAACGATCGACGTAAAGCGTGATTTCACGGGTTCCAGAATCCCCGATACACCGGCCTTGTCTTCCTTGCGGTTTGTCGCCGCAATGAACGTGACCTTATCGGAAACCTTGTGTTCGCCGATGTGCCGGGCCAGAATCAATTGCATTGCCGCTGCCTGAACAGCCGGCGCCGCTTGGCCGAGATCATCGAGGAAGAATACCGTGTTCTTCTTTGTGGTGACGAGTGTCTTGAGGTCGCCCAGCGGCAAGAAATCGGCAACATCATTGATAACAAAGGGAAGGCCTTTGAAATCAACCGGATCGCTGACCACGGGGTGGGATACGATCAGTTCGAAGTCACATTCTTCCGCCGCCTGTTTCATAACATCGGTTTTGCCGACGCCGGGTTTACCTTTAACCAGCAGCGGTTCACGATTTTTGATCAGGACTTTGGCAACATCAAGCAATTCTGACGGTTTCATAATTGTCTCCTCATTTTCTATCTATGGCCTATCTCATCAGTGCCGGGAGGCCATCTCCAGCATACGCCGTTCAGTTTCGGCGTTTCGATTTTTTACGTTCGATGATTTCTAGCACGTCGTGGTAACGATTTAGTAGATGTTCAGGGAGAAGTTTCTCATCTACTGTGAGTGTTACATCTAAGCGCCAGTTTTCATCTACATAACCAGTATCTAAATGATTTTTATGTTCTATGATAAAGCCTTCACGTTTATAGTGTGTCTTCCCTGTGTTAGCAGGTGGTCTGATAATAGATGACCACCAATATTTGAATTGCACGTAATCTTCATACAAACCATTGAATTTGATGTAGGTCTCAATTAAAGGCATAACTCTATGTCTCAAATAATAGTTTTGAGTTACATTATAGTCTGATAAGATTCTGTGGCAGAAAGGGTACAAGCCGTTGTAATGGAAAAATACAACACCTATTCTTGCAGCTTGTTGATATTCGTAATATTCCCTGATATCAATATTTTCAATGGTGATGACAGCAGGAATTTTTTCAATTTTTCTCATATTGATTAAAGGCGCCAGTTTCCCGACGCCAATTACTCAGTTGACACAATGTTGCTGGTAAAGATAGCCGAGCACGAACACGATAACTATCGTGGTCACAGCCGCGGCAGCGAAGTTACCTAGTATTTTCATAGCCTAGTCCTTTCTTTGCAGAGCGGTGCATTTTATGGTTTCTATAGATTGAGTAAATTGATGATCCTTTACCCATCCTTCACCGTACTGCGAACGCATATACTCAACATCCAGATAAGAACGTTCCGTAAGGAAGTACTTGAACTGGTAAGCCTTACCAACCGCCTGTTTCTTCGGAGCACGACGCTTTATCTCAGATTTGATTGCGGCCTCAACCTCTGTAGCGGCTGCGACAGCGGCTTTTGCCTCTCCGAGTACGTCTGCTAACTGGCCTAGGGTGTGACCACGATAGAACGTAGGCATCGTGGGAGTCACGGATGATTTCTTCTTCCGCGTTGCGGTTGGCATGCCTTTCTCCTCTTTGTCTGTCTCATCAGCGCCAGGTGACAAACCCTGACGGACGGGGCATATAACTATACCCCGTTTCGACCTAGTTCGGTTTACCATACAGGATGTTAATCATCCTAGTGGTATCATTAATGTCAAAGTAGACGTGTTCCCCGACGTGGTAAACGCTACCTTCGGTCTTGCGATGTAGTACGCAAGGAAAGCCTTCATCCGTGAACATGTCAGCGAGATCTTCGGCATCGAGGTTCTCGACAGTAAGTATAAACCTACCTTGATTTGGATATGACTTAACGTGGCCATCATACCCGTTGTCTACAAGCATGGTTGTCAATTTCTCGACTACCAACGAAGCTTCTGAGATATCTGGTTGCATCAGATCTCCTTCAGTTAGTGACGATGGCATTCATCCCAAGCCATCCGACAACCATACGCGAGTTGACTACCTTCAACAAGGTACAAGAACGAGGTGCCAGGTTCGGCCGGGCCCTCAGAACCAGGTCCGCCGCGTGCAACAAACCCTTCGCCGTCTTCGTCGTCTTTCTCCGGGACAGTTGTTTCCCAGATACCGGCCAACGAATTCTCGAATGGGTAGTTCGCTTGCGACATGATTCGAACTGTGGTGTCGTCGTCGTAATCTTCCAGCAGTGCTTTCAGATCACCAACTGTTAACTCACTCATCATGCGTCTCCTCTATGATGATATTTTAGTAGCGGACCGCTACCATTCTCAAAATAACAAACAAATGAATATAAAAATGGGGTGGCTAGACGACGCGATCCAACCACCCCAAGTTTGAGAACCTGATCATTACAGGGAGGCGCTCACAGGTTCTCGGTGTTGTGAAAACAAATCACTGACCTCAACTTTGATAAAAATATCTACGCTATCGAGGCCGATAATTCGAAATCCCGGATGGCGGTTACTATAAACGTTCCTCGTTCGACGATTGCGATCTGGACCATTAGGAGTCCACCTAACTTCGTAAATTTCAGGATCGTCAATAATTTCATCGAATTTCAGATATGCCATTAGGAGTTCAGGTACATTTTTTCGCACCCACTGTTTAACATCAGGTCGAATGCGTGTTTGTACATGTGAGCGACCATCGAATTCAAGGTAACAGCGGGCGTGACGAGTTTGTTTGTTCCCATAACTGCCCCTAACGGGTCTTGGTGTTGGGAGCCTTTTCACACTAATTGATGTAACTTTCATCTCGCCCTCCTCTTTGAAAATGAATAAAAACCGGACCATTGTGTCAATAAAAGGAGGTTAGAGTTAGAGTTTTAGTCCGGTAATCAGTTTGGAACTGTGTAGGTTTGCTTTAACTTTAATACTTATGCCGACCTTCATAGGATGGTGTTTCCTCCAGCCATAAAAACATAAGGCGACCTACATCTGTTGATTCTTCAATGTCTAATATATCCATTCTATAAGGTTATATTCTACTGCATATCGTGTCCTCCTTCCATTACTAAGTAAGAGGTTGGTACTCGTACTTATACGAGCAGGCCGTGTGGTAATCTACTCGTAGAACTTGTCAATACAGGGTGGCAAGCTGCGGGCGATGAGCTCAAAATCCGGTTCCGAGGTAATGATATTCTCGATCGGAGTGTAGGATAATATATCACGCCACTGCTGGTAACGCTGTCGAGCGTCAGCTTTGGTACGATCTGGATTTTGGCTGAGCTCTTTGCGTTCGACGAGTTGATCAATAAATGTGTTGATCACATCCTCGCCATAACTGATTACAGATTGTGTGGGAAGAGGCCGTTCGAAAATTCCTTCCACCGGCTCCTTTTCGTCCATAACTGGGACAAAACGGAAACGGTTCTCATTGAATTCAAGCGCTGACCATTGAACCAGCTCACGCAATGTGAACATGGCGGCTATAGCGCTTTGCTCGAAGCCTTCACGCTTAGTCTCGTCTAACATGTCTGTCTCCTCTGGTTTACAACCTAACGAATATATTTGACGTTATGATCACAAGAACAGCTGACGACGCGCTGGGCCAGGAACGGGGCGCCGTTCATACGATATTTTATTAGAAGGTAACTTGTACCAAATGTTATTATACTTGAACCATCAGGAAAGGTTTCTTTAATTATTTTTTTCCTATTGGAGTTGGTAAGAGAAAGCCAAAGCATCTTAGCGGGCTCACTGAAATCTTCATATTGATCAATGATTAGCTTTTGGGCAGATTCACCTGATATAGTTGATTCTAGATGATCAGCATTGGTGATACGCCATCTTACCAGAGAGTAGAATTCAGGTAACAAGATTTCACTGATTAAGTCTAATGTAGGGTCTGTCACCAGCGTTTCTCCACGACTTCACATATAGAACTTGATTAAGGTTTATTCTAATAGCAGAGGGAACCTTTCCCCAGATAGAAACTGATTCATGTATGGCATTTTCATAGTATTCTTCGGTTGTGTTAAAGTTAGCATTACATGCACTATCATATTGTATAATGATTCCATGTTTTGGAACAAAATCACGAAGAATTATGTCTTTTGTTTCAGCTTCAAGCTCCCACCACAAGTTGTGTCGCGGTATTCCAGGATTACGTCTTCCTATTATTTCGTTGCAATGCCTGATTAGAATTGAAGTGATAGCTCTATTGAAAGAAAACATTTGAGTATTGTTTGGTCCACGATTCCAAAGATCCTTGTAGGGTAGAAACGTACTTATTAGATTATCGGTTCTTGATCCGTAGACATATTCAGCGATGTATTCCCAAGCATTCTCAAGAATGATCTCTGTGATAGGATCTAGAGTCATCTCTCCCCTCTGATAAATTGTAAAAGAGCGCTGGTAATCTATACCAACGCTAATGAGTTACCTTTTGTCGATTTTATCATTATTAACAGTGACGGTCACCATCAAAATAGATGGAGCCCCTTTCCTGACTCGTTTGATGCGAACATTGCCACTTTGCCAATAATCAGCGGGCCCACCTGATAAATTGTAAAAGGCCGCTGGTAATCTATATTCAGTGAAGGCATCTTCCCAGTCAGTGATATTGAACACCTTCTGGACATAGCCGAACACTTCTGTATGAGGTTGTGACGTCGTGACATTGAAATTCAATGCCGTCTTGTCTGTCCCCACGTTATAGGCACCGTAAAATTTAATCCACGGGGCTTTCATGAGCTCCTCGACTTGAGGGTCATGAATTGTGACGTCTTTAATGATCATTTCCTGACTCCTACCAAATGAAGATCTCAACGATATTGCGATCCTCCTCGGAACCGAAGCGAACTTCAGCAAAATCGTTCTCGAACACTACGACATCATAGTCTTGGTGGCTGTATCCGCTGACGTGCCACGACACCGTCCCACCACCTAACAGATTGTTTAGTTGGTACAGAATCGTCTCAGCGCCAAGAGTGTGCGCTGATTTGTGGATTCTTTTGTCGCCGTAGTGCGAGTTAAGAGCACCAAAAGGTTTACGCACAAACTCTATGCGTAGAGCCTTTTCAAAATGGTCGACGGCGGTGAGTTTCTCGACAATCTCGATCGAGCCGTTTTCGACCTGCCACCACGGAAGGTGGCGCATCAAAAAGAAGCGATCCATTTTGTCTTTGAAACGTTGCTGATCTTTATCGTGTTCGATCTGGGCGGCACCAATCAAAGTAGCGAGCGCAGGCGCCATATCACATTCAACATCATGGTTTGTATTTTCAGTCATTTGTCTGTCTCCTCTATATCAAGGCAATAACACCTTGTCCAACCAGCTACGTGCGGCGTAGCTAGAAGGAGAAAGCGTCAGGTAGACTTTCGGATGAATTTAACACCTTTCACCGGCAACTTAACGTGACGGCACACGGTATCTAAGGCATCCTCGAAATCCTCGGCGAGTTCTTCGAGTGCAACGACGTCTTCATCGTTGTATTCGCCTTCAACACGCATTTCGATAGTGAACACGGCGTAAGGCAAGGCTTCGGTAGTTTGTTCTTCAGGCATCGTTTCAATCCTGCGGTTGTTGTATTGTGAATTTTAATGATCCACCAGTTGTGTGACCATGCCGATTAGTGACTGCCTTGGTTTTATACATCACAGTACCCGACAAGAATGTGATACGATTACCTTTAGCAGAAGCTATCGGCCAGTAACCCTGAGCTTCGAGTTGAACAGCCAGATCAACTAGGTTCTTATACTGAGGATCAGGGTTATTGTACGTCGGCTTCAGGTAGATGCCACGCGGCTTTCGAAAACCCTTGTCATCATATTTTTCATATGTCCAATGGCTCCACCACGTCGCGCGGAAATTCAACAAGTTGGAATAGGCCGCTTTCAAAGCCTTGACCTCACCATCACGAAACTGGTTGAAACTACCCGTCCGTAAGGTGAGATCGGGAAGTATAATGTCTTTCTGCTTGTAAGGCGCGATTACCTCAATGTCGCAGAATCGGATCAACGTCTCGCGGATGTTCTTCTCCACAAATTCACGCTTCTCTAGTAGTGCCAAGCCGCGTTGAATGTGGTAGACTTCCAATCGAGACCTTGAACCCTTCCATATACCTTCCATCTCGAAGGCTGCACGAATGATCTTCAACTTTTCAGCATCAGATTCATTGGTGAATGGTAGTGGACCATGGTATTTCCACCCATGGAATTTTCTCATTACGTCTCTCCTCTGTGTCAACGAAAATTGACAAAAGGCGCCGATATTTCGACGCTAATTATTTATCACTGAAGTTGATGTCAGTTTCTACAATTTGTGTATGTCGAAGCAAATCAAGTCCAATACGACCTAATTCACCCTGAATTTCCATAGTGCAATCTATGAAGTACTGTTTATTAAAATGAAGTTGCAATAGATCTAATACTGCTAGAGCTTCTTCACTCAAACCTTCAAGGATTGCATACTGTTTAATGACTTCAAGCTGTTCATCCTCTGGAAGTTCCTGGATATACAGGGGTCCACGATATTTCCAAATGGTATATACAATTTCTCGGGGACCACCTTCTGCACTGAAAATAGTTCCAGCGTTGTAGATGGCATAGGGCTTTCCAAAATCATCAGCCATGATCATCTCCATAATGGAAATATAGTCCAATCACAGGATTGAGATCAGCCATTTCCATCCAAGAGAGCTGATGTGGCGTAACGATAAATGGGCAACCTTGGCGAAACTTCTCGAGTGTGAATAAGCAATGGGCTGAAAACTGCCCTTGCATCACGTAGTATGCTTCAAGAACATCTAACTGTTCTGTTTTGGTGATATGGCTAATAGGTAAATCACCATCATAGTCCCAATCCACGATTTCGAAACGCATATTATCATCTCTGTGCAACGTTATTCTAGTCATGATCCTATTCCTTCTCCCCGCTCCCAGAATACAGAAATGCCTTCTTCGAGCAGATCGCGAGCTTTTTTCCTATCCGGAAGGACGATTATGTAACCATCCCTGAGTAATTCAACTGTATTGATGAGATGCTCGCTTACCCCACGGAGCTTCATGTCGGCGATAATTAGGTTGATTTGTTCCTCTTCCGGGAGATCAGCAATTTCTAAATATCCGGAATAGTTCCAATCCAACTTGATAATGTATCCACCGGATTTGATAGTCATGGTAGTATCCTCTGGTAACAAAATGACTTAACGATGCCGAAAGCTACGCGGCATGATCCTATTCCACTACCCACTCGATGTTGATTCCTTCGGCCCAAAGCTCTTCGGCTTTTCGACCATCCAGCCACCAATCATCTTTGATATCACCTTCTTTCAACAAAATCATCGTTGCAATCAGGTGTTCGTCGACACCACGTAACCGCATGTTAGCGATAATCATGTTGAGTTGCTCAGGCTCTGAAAGATGTCGCACTTTCAGCGGACCGAAATATTCCCACATGAGGAAGTACCGGCCTTCACCTTCATCTCTACACGAATTGTATACAACGTGCATCTTCCTTCTCCTCTTTGGTAGTGCTAAATTACCAAACGATGCCGAAAGCTACACGGCACCAATACTAGAAATTTTCGAATAGATGAATTCCTAATGCTCGTAATCTAGTGACGTGCGCGGCGGTTGGCATATTTTTGATACCACCGTGCTTCAAACATCTCAAAAGATGGATTATGTAGGGCTCGGGATTCCCTTCGAAAGTATTTAACGCGATAAGCGCATCAATCACTTCGCTGGGCTTTTTATCATGGAGAGGTAAATCACCATCATATTCCCATGATATCCAATAGCTATATTGCCTTTCCATGGTAGTATTCCCATTCAACCGGTAGCGGATTTAGTGTCTTTTGTGAGTGTAAACGATTGAAGTGTCGACATCCTTATCTCGAATAATCTGAATACCGAACTCTTTAAGGATCCATTCATCCTCTGAAAAAGAGATAGGATCATTAATATCTATCCAATCCAACATATGGTCTATATCATCAAGCTCACCGAAGGTAAGTATGATAATGGATTTGAGTACTTTTATTTGCTCTTTTTGCGAAAGGTGATGTATTGGCAAATCGCCGACATATCTCCATGTATAACGACAATAAGGATTCGATTTCATTGCCCTATCCTTTGGTAGTGAAATGCATTAACGGTGCCAAAAGCTACACGGCACCAATATCTATTTGGAGGGTTCATACCAAATTTTCGATCCAGCGGGTAAACGTTTCCGCTCTGCCCACTTCAGGTAAACTGCGCGAGCTTCTTTCGGATCATCGCCATCGTAATTGATTGGCCAATCACCTTCGTTTGGTATGTAGATAAACCATTCCATGGTAGTGCTCCTCGTGGTGGTGAAATGTACTAACGGAGAGAGGTATAGAAATATACCCCTCCCCAATAATAGAGGAGAGGAGACATATCTCTTCAGGAACAACACCCATTACCAGACCGACGTGGTAATCACAGTCTTACCAGAAAATGGTTCAAGTTCCCTATCCGCTATTGCGGCCCTGGCTCACTTCTGTAAAGCATTATCACAATGGTAAACAAAATGGTAATGTGAAGACCAGGAGGTTACTGTACTGGGTACAGGCTGAGCTAGTGCGGCAGGTCTCTTTGGCTAGAGTGGTAATCAGTAAAGCTGAGCATTCAAGCTACCTATGCCTTCGCTTTACCTCTGCTGCTGGCTCCCTTTGAACATCAGGTGGCGGGAATTTTTAGTACCTTCTTTCCACGTTGTTCTTGAAAGTTTTTCATTGCGCGTTGTTAACCACTCGCGAGGTGGTACTACAATTATACATGTTGTAAACACTACCACAACACTATTTAGGTGATAGGTAACAAAAGAATTTAACCCCAGATTGCCCGTAGATAGCGGCTACTCGTGCCTATAGCAGTGTAGCGGACATGCCTGAACAGCCCGACAGTGCCAAGAATCAGCGGTCTATCTTGTGAAAAAGGCAGCTGACATAGCATAGATTCGGCCGAATAAGCAATACCTACCAATTAGGGCCTAGTTACCAACTATATGTGATTCTGCGAAAAACGACTAGTTTCAATGAAAAACTTGTAGAAAAGCATTGAATTTCTTATAGTTTTCGGCAGACATAATAGGTAATCACATATAGAAAGATATCTTTACAGTCGCCGATCCGCTGAATGTAAAATGCTTTACACCAATTTGAATGTAAACCAGATGTATAGCGATTTCCAGCAATCTGAACGAAAAAGGTAATGAAATGGTAGTAAGAAAGCAATTGCAAGCGACAAACGCCTATGGACTAGAGGCTGACGATATTGATTATGAAGATATTACTGATGCACTATCAACGACACTGACACGTATGCAGAATGGTAGCTTTACCTTGCATAAAGTGGATGGTAGAAAGGCTGCGGTTAAGCGGTGTAAGGAGCACTTTTTTCATATAGTGAATGATCTTGGTAACTTTGATGAACTGAGTGCATTAGAGGTTGATTATGCCAGAAGACTGGCATTTGTGAGCTATGCGTTAGATGACTTTGAAACGACGAAATTAGAGGGAACTGAAAAGGTAAACATGGATAAATATCTTAATCTATTGAAGACGAGAGATCAGTTGGTAAAGACCTTAGGTATAAAGAAAAGGATGAAGACTATTAATGGTAACGAACCAGGGACTTTAGAAGACTATTTCAAAAATATGGAATAGATAATGATCTAAAATATAAAGAACAGTGTGTAGAGTGTATTGATTATGTGATTACCCTTATTTATATGTAAGAACGATTGGTAACGATATACGGTATATAGACTATAGATAAGCTAAAAATTGATTACCATGGTATTGATACGTATTACAGGACTCCGGTGGCCCAGCAATCTGCGGTTTTTTCGCTAGTTTTGAAGATTTACATTTCGTCCTGAATGGTAGATAATCATAACATCTGGTAGATTGATTACCATTATAGTGGTAATTACCATTTCCTTATATAGATAATTACCATAGGTAATCTATATGGTAACAGACTATGGTAATTATCTATCTATCTGGTAGAACGAATAGGTAAATGGTATACATTATGAGTAGATAATCGTAGATGTATATGTCTTACCATATTCACGCGCCATTTGTATACGTTCAGATAATCAGAACGAATGGTATTCATTAGATAAGAATGGCAGGTAATCAATCGTTCATAATGGATGATTCACGCACCATTTGTATATCCTATGGTGATCATGAACAGCCTATTTCGGTCAGCACGACCGAAAGATAATCGTGGCTTCTGAATGAATGGTAATTCACGCATTCGTTGTATACGCATTATGGTTCTGAACCTAGGGTAATCATTGGTTCTGAATGGATGATGTCACCATCACTCTTACCAATCTACCGTTCTGAATGAATGGTGGCACCATAACAGAAATCGGGCGTGATGTGTGTTATGGTTCAAGACGTATTTTCGTGTACTCAAATAAGCACGACAGCGCTCCTACAGAACCATCCTGTATCTGTATTATGGCATCGAGGCGGCCGTCTATGTACTGAAATGGGCTCATATGCCGTCGAGCTCGTGGACCTGAGCAAGCCGCAGCGTCTATATATAGGCACGAGTAGCCTGTATCAAGCCATAGAAAAAGGCCGATCACCAGGTAATCGACCTTCTTCCGGCGGGCTAGTAGGTAATGACTTCGACCTCATCACCCTCTACATAGATGACTGTCAGGTCGGCCTGAGCTGAATAAACCATTTGATTTCTGTCGCTTAGACCAACTTCCTGAACCGTCCAGGAGGCCTCACCGGCGTACATCTCCCGAGATATCTCATCCATGAGTGCGAACAAGCTGCACCCGAGCTTCCCGCGAGCCGACAGCTGGATGTCAAAAGGACCGTCAGTATTGCTTGACTCCTGGAACTGCCAGCCCTGTAGACTCGGCAATGCCCGCAGCATGGCAAAACGTTGTGCGTAACCATCAATTAGCATCATCCCCTCCTGCTTCTTTGGTAAACGTCGAACACGATTGCCACGACGCTGAGGAAAAAGATTGTCGCCAGCATGTAGCGCGGATCTAGAAAGAGTGCGGCGCCGATTACCCATCCAGCAACAACACCTCCGATTAGGTAGTGTGACATACGATATCTCCCCATACATAAACACGGAATTTGCGAATCTTACCTGTGACAACAGAAACAGGTCCACGCTCGAAAATGGTAACGCCACCTTCTGTCTTGACTCCCCATCCCCCAGTCACATCATTTTTGAGGTGAGAGTCAAGCATGTCTGTGATGTCGGACACAGAGGTGATGTCTGGGTCGACATCGAACACGGCGTATGGTAGCTCAGACAGAGAGTGATCCCGAGTCAGACCTTCCTCTTGCATCAGCTTATTTGTGAGACCAAGGTAATCAGTCATTGTCTTCCCAATCCTTTTTCTGGATCATTTCCTTAAACACAGAGTAGAACCCAAAGGCGAATAACAAGGCATACCCGATTACCCAACCCTCTTTGAACACCCAGGCGATAAGGTCAGTCATATTCTATAACGAAAGGTAGGTAGTCACGTACCTCCTCACCCAGCTCTGCCATCAGCAACTTCATATTGTATCTGTCGTTACCAGTGCAGACCAGGCAATCATCACCGCGGTCAAATTGGTGGACAACATGGTAGACTGTGCAGAGGTCAACGATGTCCTCGAATAGCACGTACTCATATGCCCCATCATCTTCGACATTGCGACGGGTGACTCTCATAATCTCTTTCATTACCTATCTCCTCTTTACCTTACCTACAGTATAGACGCAAGATCCTAAGATTCTGTAATGGTGATACCGCATACCTGCTATGCATAGAGCGCATGGGTGATACTAAGTGTATATACACGTATTAGAATAAGAAAAAAGGCGCTGTCACCAACGCCTTCTTTCTCACCCTATAAAATGTATATTCAAAGTGCCATCCTTCTCTTCCTCAAATTCCACCTGCACGTTGTCCTCGTCAACCACCGTCCGTACAACGTCCTCAGCAACATCCCGAGAAATAGTTGTGCGGATGCGTAAGTGTACAAATTTCTCACCCGTCACTTCACTTTCCTCTTTGTATGTGCAAAAGTACATATCATCCCAAAACATAGCAATTGCCAGCGCCTTTGCCATTTCGTTCAGTGCTGCCCGTATGTACTCATCCTCCTCCTCTTTAAATACCAATGCCATCGTGCGCGCCGCTTCATCGTGTGTCAACGCATCATAGCTCACTTCGTCACAAAGCCTTCCAAATTCGGCTGTGTTAAACATGGGACCTTTTGCCATTTTCATTCTCCTCATTACCACTATACATAATGTAAACACTTTACTTCAATTTAGTAGCGCTATGTCTGCATACCTGCTATGCAAGACGTACATGGAGACTGAATGATGTGATGATACTAAGTGTATATACACGTATTGGAAAAAAAGAGAAGGGAGTTTTTACACTCCCCTCCCTCTGACGCCCTACTTCTCGACGTCGGACCGGGCTGTGTCGACCTTATCGGTCTTCGTGACCAGGTGCATAACAAAGTCCGTGCCCTTGTCGTTGAGGTCGGACTTAACGCCGTACCCCTTGCGCGCGAGATACGAAGGGGCAATCCACGTACGTGCATACTCGGGAGTAACTTCAGCGCCGACTTTCGAAATTGCGCTGGCGACCTGACGCAACGTGGCACCCTTCTCGCGGCTGAGCAGCTTGAGGATAATGTCCGTTTTCGAACCCTTGCGTGCGGCTTTCGGGGTTACGTCGGCGTCGGGTGCGAAATTGATGGGCTTGAGATTTTTCTTTTTCGACATGGTGTTTCTCCTCTGTTTACATGTCTGATTACCTAACTAAGCAACTATACATAATGTAAAGGTTTTACAGTCAAATGCAATAGGAGAATGGTAAAAACTGCATGTTCACTTCGCATACCTGCTATGCATTGAACGCATGGTAACAATGGTAATCAGTGTATATACACGTACCATCACATAAAAAAGGCCAATCACCTTCGACTGGCCTAAAGGTATTAGTGAATGATAATGGTAAACGTGTGATCCTCGTACGAGTCTGCGTCGCCGTCACAGCCTTCAGAGTCAATGTAGTACGCAAAGAACATACGCACGCTGTCGCAATAGCGAGCTGATAGCGGGATGCTGATTCCGAGCGTGTAATTGCCAACCCCATCCTCACAACCCCATACACTTATTTCGGAGTGCCCGTCGTCGTGTACGAATTCACATAGCGAATCTAACTGCCGAATAGCTGACGCGAATGCGGGGTTGTTGCTGAATGCGGCGCGGAATTGATCGATCGACATGACGTTTGTAGATGACATTTGATTCTCCTCATTGACTATACATAATGTAAACACTTTACTTCAATTTAGTAGTGCTATGTCTGCATAGCTGTTATGCAAGACACACATGATGATTGAACTGCATGTTGATAATACGTGCATATACACGTATTGGCATAAGAGCTGAACACAATGACGGCCGACACGATGGCCGGCCGACATGTGCGCGTGTACGTGTACGCTAGTTGATATGTATAGTGACTGACTGATCGGTATTGATAGCGACTAGCACTTGATCGTTGTTGAACGACACACTGCGCATGACAGGCGACGGGTCATAATCCGGGTCGTCGATGATGTAGCTGCTAACTACGGGCTGTGCTGACGTTGAGCCGAACACATGCAGGCCGATGGAGGCGACTAGATCGACTAGCTGCACTGCGCTGAGCGACGCTGTGCTGTGCGCGCGACATAGTATGCTGGGCTGATCGAGCAGCACGTCAAATGAGTAGTCGAGCGTGAACGATGAAGGTAGCTGCACATACTGCACGAAAACGTGAGCGCGACGCAGAGTAGCGACGAGCGATTGCAGATGAACATTTGACGGATTTGCATACGCGCTGAGCGCGGCTGTTGAAAGGTGTTGACTGATTTGCTGACTGACTGATTGCATTTTTGATTCTCCTCTATGCATGTATTAAATATAGTGCGCTGACTGAATGGTAGTAGCGCTGAGTCTGCATAGCTGTATGCGAAGAGTGCATAGGGGTAGGGGTGTACGTTTTGCGACCACCACCCCCGGTGAAATTGGTGAGGCCGTAATCTGCTCACGAACCCCATATTTGATTACCTATGGTAATCACCTCATGGATCCTATTCTTCTACCTATGGTAAAACCATTACCAATCATCTGAATCATCTGAATCATCATACAGCCCCATGGTAACACGATCCAGAAAACGGGAGAAAAGCAAGGGATAGAGAGATAGGGGGAGGCTGCGCCTAGATAAGTGCCACAGCCACTACCATGATAGCCAAAGTATAATGGTAATGCTCTTACACCTGCAACAAAGGGCTCGTGGAATATAAGAAATCACTTTTTATTCTTCGGTTATCATCACTAAGGTAATGGGGGTCACCAGAGTCTTTGGTAATCATCCAGACTCTAAGATTACCATACCTTAGGGTTTTGGATTGGTAACGCTTTACTTGCCATACACCATCATCTGTGGTAAAGCGGACAGTGGCTTTTGGTAATCGTTTTACCATATACATGATGTGGATAGGTATAATACCGTCATTCAAATTTCTTTGGTAATGAGGTTTGAGGACATCGATGTACTTCATCGTGTATTTGATTGAACAGGTAGCTTCCTTATTTTCGGGTAGCAGGAAACTGACGTAGATCAAAAAAGTAGGTAAATCCATCCACCGTCCTTGATCTATCTTAAATTCAATTTGCATCGCTCTGAGCTCTGATGATAGAAAATGATCGGTATGGTAATCAGTCAGTCCAACATACAAACGATTGAAATGATGCTAAAACAAACGACGGAAACAAGCGGAAAGCCGATGATGGCTGCGCCAAAGCCTACAATAATTGCTGTAAAGGCAATACCAATCTGCACATACAGCAACGACATCCTATCTATGAGTATAGTTCTTGGTTTCATATTAGGTAATCAATATGTAGATGATTATCATGGTAATCACATAGGTAATCAGCATGAGGATTTGGATGAGAGGGATGAGTATGGTCCTACGCATCTCAGGGGTTAAATAGATAATCATTTGTCTTGCCAAGTCAATTGGTAGCCAACTATGGTAATACCATACTTTTTTAAAAGGTTACGAGCACCCCAAGGTACATAATTTTTATCACTAGAATTAAAAAAATCCTTCGGATGCATTTCTAAGATTCTGTTCAACGTTCGATTCAATTTTTTGAGTTCTTTATTGGTAGCGGGCACCATATTGACATAGGCTTTCAATAATTCAATATCATCTTGACTCTCACCACCGTGCAATTTGTACAGATATGTATATACCGCGTGGCGCATGGATCTCATTTATATCTACGAGGCATATCAAATTTCAAAATTCTAATTCCACCCCGGCTTATACTCGACATCCAGGCAGTATTAGGACTCTCGACGCATAGGACTTTGTCTGGTCCGTTCCACGGTCCTTGGTAGATATACCACCAATACTCAGAAAAGCCAAACGAGACCCGTATCTGTACATCATCGGCCATATCAAGGATGTTGCATAGGGTGGTTGGTATCCGTTTGGCGTGTAGTAACTGGTTATGGTGATATGTCAAGTCCGGAAGCCTAGGAAGTCCGTCTAGGTATTGTGCCAGACGTTCTTGATTGGTCATGGCAGCATAGGCCCGCGTTGAATCCAGCCCCTGCCATATACCATCCTCAAATCGGAATTCAATCCTCATCTTTGTCTTTTTTGACACAAATACATTCCCCTAAGGCATCAGCATACCAAGTTTCAGTTGGACCAACGATTATAAAGACTTCAAGGCGTATGGTTCCATTGGCTTGTTCAAGAAAAGCTTTTTTGATGTGGTAATGTGCATCGTCTGTAGTGAATCTAATCACCACTTCGGGACAAACATCACATATGAATCGCACATTCCTAGGTAAGGTGTGGTCATTTAAATTTCTAGTCAGGAAAGAGTAGGAGACTATCTTGCGGTATTCAGCAAGAGCCTTAACTAAACCGTTCTTACCTGTCATAGCCGCGTAGGCATGAGCCAGTGGTAAAGACATAAAGTCGTGATCATGGTATTTAAATTCGATCATGGTGTTTTGAATCGTTAATTTTTAACCTGTTTCACCGTGCAGACGTACTTATGCCAACGGCCCATCGGATCATTGCTATTGCAGATATACCAACTCTCTTCCCCCTTTGTTACCATTAAGCTTAGGCTACGGTCATACTCCATCAGGGTGTGTATGGTAAGTGGTAGGTTGCCGTGTTTAAAATCATATTGTTCCATTTCAGGGTCACCCGGTTCGTATAGGAAATGGAGATTATCAGCGAGTCGATCATCACCTATCATCATGGCGTAGGATCGTGCCACTTTCAGTGACAACCATTCCCCTTTATCGAACCTGACTTCAATATAAATACCCATGATTACAGAATCCAATAATACCAATAATCAATTGTATAACCTTGATAATCAACTAGTCGAACAGTCCCGTCGTATTCAGTCAGGGTAAAAGTGATGTATTTTGCGTTTTTATCTTGCGCGCCGAGTTCACAGGCTCTCTCAACAGCCCGGTACCATCTCCAAGCCTCACTAGGATGTCCTATGGTAAATTTGATGTACGCAAGCATCGTGTTCAAATCAACTTCTTGTTCTATTCCCTCAATAACAAATATGAGATTTTTATCAACCATCTTCTTTTATCACAGTCATTCCGTATCGATTTAGCGCCCCTTCAACATCATAAATCATACTCAAATTGAGGGTATAACTCAGGTGAGCGTTATACATATGAAAGAGTAGAAACGACAAACCACCCGAAGGTGGATAGCTCATCATCAGCCATGCCCTCATTGTTTGATACTCAAGTGGAGTATCTAGCTTTTTATATTTGTACAACGTAGTCATTCTTTAAAATTCAACTATCTGGTAACTTATAGGTAATATGATGCTTCTTGAGGTAAATCTTTGCATTGACGAAATCTTTAGTTGGACGTGTTGCCTCTAGGTAATCAATCAATATATAAGCTGCGCCCATTATCACTGAACTTTTAGCCTTTCCATAAACAAATGTCGCGTAAAGGTAGAGATCTTTGATTGTCAGCTCACTTTCAGCATCGCCGACAACAAAACGAATATTCTGCCTAAGCTCACTTGTTGACATAATGTATATCGACTTGAGATAGTCTATGAACGAAGTGATTAAAAGCCTGTTCGTCATCACTTGCTAGGGCTGTGACTAGGTGAGTCAGGAGTACCGTACGCAAACGATATCCAGTTCCTGGGTACGCGAAACTTATATATTTGAACACCTGACCGCAGGTTAGGATTTCATTACTATCACCTATGGTAAATCGTAATGACTCTTTTGACCTATCATAATAAAGTCCTATTCTTGACTTATTACGCTTGCGCGGCATTAGAGGTGCTCGAAGATTGTTTTATCAGTTATATTATCAAAATTCAAATAGATATCGTAAGTTGCTAGTGTCGAATTATATTTCGTAAACCCTCCTTCATTACGATGTGTTCGTATATAAGAAAACTGTCTAGCAAGAGCACTTTCAATGGTACTAATTGCGTTTTCGTTAAATGATAGCCTTATCCACGCCCTTAATTCGTTATAGGTAAGTAAGTTATCAGACATGCCAATCCTGAATCGAATCTGCTCCATCAAACTCAATAAGCGAATGGTTCGCATGTTTTCTTCTTTTATTTTTTCTTCAGTCATCATTACTTGCTTGGGAAGAAGGGTCTAAAGTCTTCAAAATCATCAGGATAGTGGACATGGATCCCTGAATGATTTAGATCCTTCATAATATTTTTCCATTCTCCCGGTTTACCATACATGGCAGTCCAATTGAATAGTTCCGTAATCCTTTGTTTTTGCCATGATGCGTCATAAGGTGCTGTCATCTCTAGATACGCACAAATACCATTATAGTCTAAATGGATTTTAGATTTTCCTACCGTGAAAGTGATTGATTTTTTGAGTTTCTTAACCACTTTTTCAAGCTTTGTTACTGGTACCCCATCAATCTTATGTACACCTTTAATCGTTCTGATTTTCATGGCAACGTGTATTTCATTCGGATCCCCCACCGCTTTTTGAGTTCTGGATTCCAAACAAAAAACGTTCCTGGATCCCCCAAATATTTGACATGTTGGATCATTGTATTGACTCTAGCTGAAATCGCGTAATAATCATGCCCGTCATAAGCAAAAGTAATGTACCGTTCAAACTCCCAATAATCAAGTTCAGTGAGGCAATCACCGATGACAAAGCGGAGATCTCGGTAAAATTTCTCTTTTTTGGTTACAAGACTACCAGTCATAATCAGGGTTATAATGAGGCTTGATACCTAGGCTTTCAATCAATTCAACTGCCATAGGTTGTCCTGTTTTAGGAGTAATTCCATATAATACGTGGTATTTAATAAAATGATCTAAGATAAGCTTTGACCGTCCGTATTCAGGGGATGTGAGCTTTAAATATCCAACAACAAATTTAAAATTGAAATATTTATCAGGGTACCCTTCTATCGTAAAAAGGATGTTATTGGTTACTTCTTCCCATCGCTGATCATACATCAAGCGATTTTCTTCAACCTCTCTAGAAGTTACCATCATAATTTACCATTATTCCCGAATCTTTTAGAATACTGATATTTGTAATATTATGTCTCTGCGCCCATCCATACACAGCTAAGTGGTCAATCAAATCTTCAAGTAAAAATTTATTATAACCACGATCAGGAGGCAGAGTAAGCATGATGTATGCACAAATTTCGCGCCATGTGAGTGACTGTTCAACTCCCTCCACCGAAAAAGTGAGAGCGGATTTCCAAGATTCTCTCACTAAATAGAAATCGTCAGATTTAGTGTCCGCAGGCATATTTAAATATACCTATTAGCACGATTACCATAGGCGGATGTAGTCGCCCTCGCGTTTGTCATGAACGCCTATTTTACAATTTGACAATTCAAAATGAACGTGTACGGGAAGGACGATGTTACGACCCTGAAAATCGATGGATGTTAGAACATCATCAATGGTAATTGCTGCACGTTCATATTCATCATTAGATCCAATTACCATTCTCATGTATGCTTTTATCATATTTCTATCAAATAAGGTTTCATCGTCCTCAAAACTGAATCTAATCCTGCGACGCAATCGGTATCGTCGATTACGTTTCTGTTTACCTGTATAGAATTTAGTATCCACGAATGAATCCTATGCTTATATGGTAATGTTTCATAACCATCTTAGGAAGTGCAAGAGATACCAGGTCACCCATTTCTTGCTGCACTGTACCATGGATATAAAAATCAATTTCTTGTATAATGTAATCAGCCTCCTCATGGTGCTTAGTCATTCTGAGATAGGAAACTAAAAGACTGTAATTAAAGTCTTCATTGTGATTAACTATTCTAAATCGAGCGCTCGCTTTTTTCCTTTCTACTCTTTTCTGAAATAGGAACTCTCGAATCTTTTCTCTGAGGGTAGGGGAAGGATCTGGCATGGGGATAGGTAAATTCACGGTATTATCTTTTCATACCAGATAATAATTTTTTTCTAGGACAATTTTACTACAATAAACGGTGTCTTTTTCGTCCATATTCTTTGTTTGCCAGATAACGGTGTAATTATACGGCGCTTGAGTCACTTCAATGGAGGCTTCTTTGGTAATCACACGGACCGGGATGCCTCTATCAACAATACGACTGAGATTTTTAATTATCCCATCTTGTTGCATCCAGACCTTATGCGTTATTCGAAAGTCAATCTCCTCAAAAGATTTGATATATGTAACTGCTTTAGTGTCATCTATCATGGTGCAATAGGCTAGGGCAAGGTCCGTTGGAACCCATTTTCCATTGATTTTATAGTTTACCATGATTATTCAGTAGGATCTATCTCTTCAATCGGCACAAAGAGTAATTGACGATCATCATTTTCAAATCGTGGTGGATGTAGAATGTGGGTCTTTCCTTTTTCTATCAATTTTATTGAAATGTCTGCCCTAAGGATACAAACCAATTCCCTATGAATGGTATAACCCGTTGCTGTTTTTATCATCAGATCACTATGCTTCCTTGAAACTGCTCGTCTGATCCATTTAGATAATGCAGCATCACCTAAGAATGCGTAGTATGTTGCCGCTTCCATTGCAGATAACCATCTACCTTCAACATTGAATTTGATAACTTCCATCACGTACCCCACCATAGGTGATGTTGTACTTTAAGAGTGCCATTATAATGATTGATGATCACGTAATCCGCATTGTCGGGGTTATACTGAAATTCAATTAGAATATTATGTTCAGCACAGATTCGAATATCAATCTCGAATGGTCTTAACCTCCATATAGAATAAGGAAGGCTTAATTCAGTACGGGCTTGGAACATTAAATCATGAGGGTGTATTCTAACAACATCTTTAAGTCTTTCTTTAAGTGCCTCAGATTTATGAAGCATCATTACATAAGCAATCGCTAAGCCTCCTTCTAACCACCTATCATCAATCCTGAACTCAATCCTCACTTTGTGGTACCGCCAGATTAAACCTTTCATCCCAAATCCAGAATCCATTCTCCGCTTCATTCTCTATCGACCCTGATGATTTTATTTTACAAATTTGGGTTCCTGGAATTGGAATGAATTCAATGACCTGATCCTTTTTTTGTATTCGGGTTGATACACCGTAAAAACAAAACCAAGATATACGATGAGCTACCTTTCGATTGTCAACCCACATATTGAATGCTTTAATATAATCATGGCGTATAATTTCAAGTATTCCAAATATAAATTTTTCGTCATGTCCACACATACGTATATACGCGATGGCTGTTCGTGGACTCATCCAATGATCATCAATCCTGAATTCAATGGACATTATTTCCTACCATGAATGTAATAGGCAATGCTACGTGAAAAGGTCAAATCAACGATCATATATCTCTCAAGTTTTACACTATACCCGGGAAACCAAAGACAGCGTTGTTCATATCCTGATGTATAAGAGATTTCAACCTGGATCCCCATTTCAATAATTTTACATAGGTGTAATGGAGGTACGTCCCATAGCATGTAATCTTGCCAAATGGATTCATCACCGCGTCGGATTATCTCATAAAATGCTAATTGATCGTCTTCTGGTACAGCCATAGCCACATAGCTTGAAGCAACCGACGTATCAACCCATTTTCCATTGATTTTAAACCGCATATCTCCTCGATTCTGTGGCTATCACGGGGTAGATGATGAATCCTAGGGGTCTACTGGGTAAAGGAGCCGTTCCTCCATCATCTCGGGCAACGCGACTCCAACCAGCTTTATCGCACTAAGGCTACCAACTCGTTCTATATAACTATATTCTCTCCAGTTCTCCACTACTTTTAGATGTTTTAGAAATACACCGGAATCGGTAGTAGGCAGAGTCATACTGATGTAGGCGTGAGCAACCTCATAAGAATGCAAACCAGAAGTATTTCTAATTATGTATTCCATTTTTGTCATATTCAACTGACACAACTACATGTCCTCTATCAGCGTAAGCGACAAGAGGTTTCAAATAATGTGTCGGAGTTAGGTACAGTGTAATTCCATACATCCAAAGATGATCTACTTCCCATTTCGGAAGTGCATTAGGCTTTCGAGGTCGTTTACCTCTCTTCCACGGGAACTCATCAACTTTTTGCAACGCCTGTAGACAGGGATCCTGAGCATTTGGATGAAGCGTCATTTTGATATACGCCGCAACAAAATCTACTCTGTGGTAGTCAGGTAACCCTTCGATCTTAAATCGTGGTCGGCTAAAATGTTTAACCATGTGCAAAACTCGAATCCTTCAGGTGTCTTTGTATGGACGCTAACTCCACAGCATGTGATAAATCCTAAATTGGTATGTTCGGGATGATGACCCATAAGATATGGGTAAGCTACTGTATGAATCTGTGTACAGCGGTCTATTGATCTACCCATATTATTGATAGCAGTTTCTAATCCTTCATACTCAAGAAATCGGGCGGAAGCGATAGCTGCTTTGTGCTTTACCCATAATCCGTTGAATAGATATTGAGTTTCAGTTTTATCACTTTGCACCCTTGCCTTGAATTTGTATTTATCACTCAATTTTTTCCTCCGGGTATATAGTCAATTCATTACCATTATTGTCAACAATTCTAGCTGGATATCCCAAACTTGCTAATCTTGAGATAATAATCGGAGCTTTTCTACTTTTTGTCACTGCCTTATAGAGTTCAGTGTCATCTGCTCTCAGTATGAGTTCAAACATTTGGGCTATAATTGGAGTTTCAACCATGTTGATGTAAGCAAGCGCGATCTTTTTATCTTGCCACTTACCATTTATTAGAATTTCCATTACCTGGTAACCCACTTTTTAACGGGTATCTTAAGTCAGGATCCCGAATTGCCACAAATCCCTTGTCTATACGCTTAACCACTCTAATACCAGTTCCATCTTGTAACCAAATTCTTATTCCAGCCACATCCATGAAAAGAGCAGCGGATTGAGGAATAATTCGGTCCCTTCCATGCCACGCTTCAATTGTGCTTAGTGCATGAGTAAATTTGTCTAACCGATCACTACGTACAGTCAATCTGATATAGCACAGTATTTCTTCATAGGTATGGAGTCCTTCAATACCATCAATTTCATATGATATTTTGTTTGTAGGAAGGGTGGACCCAGGTGCAGAATTCATATCCATCTTCCGATACTGCCAAAACATTGATTCCCCTGATTGTCAGATAACCCCACAAGGAGCCATGTCTGTTATTGTGAGACACTCTAACCGCTCGTAGTGCCTTTCTATCGCCAATCATCATAAGATATGCTGTAGTACATTCTTTATTTAACCAGTGCCCGTTTATTCTAAAATAAGGCTCATTACTTTTTTCCATACCCATTTACAACCATCAATACAATGTTGGATTAAACCTATTTTAATATCGAATTTACTATCCGCTGGTTTTCCATGCTCACGAACCCATACGATTGTAAGATTTGTTCCCAAAAAATTTGTGAAGGAATAGTCATACCTCGAATGGGGTATCATTTCCAGATACGATTTGAAAGTCTTTTTGTCAGCCCAAACGCCGTTTACCTTGTAGTACATACATAGATATACGAGTTATAGGTATGGTAATGAGCTAGAGTTCTTTACCGTCGTCGGTGTAGACCCTAATTCCATAATCATTGATTATCTTGGTGAATTGGATTTTCATATCAAAATCTGGTGGCCATTTTGATAGATCATCTAGGCAACCCATCGCGAATTTAAGACGGGCTGAATCCTTATAGGAAAATGCCAGATAAGCTCTGGCTATTAAACATGACACCTGGATGTCATTATCTGGAAGGGTGCAATACATATAGATAATCACCACCTTCCTGTATGTTACAATTTATTATAGGATCTAAACAACATTCTTAAAGGCTTTCTACCGATACTTTCCATATCAAGAGATTCTAGCAATTCATTGATTTCAACTGCGGTATAATGTGGATCAGTGGGAAGTTGCTTTACCTTAGGAATGTCGCCTAAAATTTCCCAATTTGTAGAAAACCTGCCGGTTGTTGCAATGCAGCCTTCTTCTATAACGTCTACTGCAATAGTCATCAAAGCATGATCGGTTAGAATTAAGTATGCTTTGAATGTGTCCGCATCCATCCATTCACTACCAAAAATAGAATAATACACAATTTTTCCTTCAAAAAACCCGATAACTATATATACGATAAGATAAACAAAAAAAGAATGGTAATGCTTGTGAAGGGGTTGATTACCATTTATATATATCGTATGTGGAAGGTAGTGATAATAGTGTTAGGCGTCAATGTTCAATTTGTTATGCCGCCAGATATTACAGATGGAACCACATGTGAAGTGGTGCGACCTATCTTAGAGAAATGGTATGAGGCAAAGCACCCCTATTACGATGCACTTATGGTGACTTCCAAATGTGAGTTCCGGAAACATCTGCGGAATAATAATGAACATTTCAACCTTTAAGTAGAGCTCGTTGTTGCAACCAGTTCTTTTTCCAGGTTTTCTCTGGCAGAAATTTCTTAACCAATCTATGAAAATCTAATTGGTAGTAACGTTGGTTGGTGTAGTTTGGATTATAGGTTAAAGATACCACAAAAGGTAACAGAGTCCAATTACCTAGAAGGTGTTGGGTTGCAATCGGTGTAGCACCGCGTTCAATGTTATTGATATCTTCTAGGTAATTACCATCAACGTCCATCAATTTCAAAAATGCTTTGATTTCAGAAGCCACCATCCAATTGCCAGAATTATCAATCTGGTAGTGCATTGTTAATTCTGCGAATACTGACGCCTTGGCGGGTTAGTTCTATAACTTGGGCTAAATTGATAGATTTATGACTCTCCAATAAGCGAATTACTTCTTTTAAATAGGGTTTATCAATAAATTCAAAATACGCAAAAATCCCTGTTCTATCTAGTATCACAGAATTTCCAAAAACTTGATATCTAAAAGGGGAATCTGTCACCGTAGGTTTTTCTCTGTTTGGAAATTTCTTTAGCTAGTTCTGTCTGCGCATCTGTGCCTATACGGATTAAATTTGAATCAAATGTTCGTCGATTTACTATAACAAAATGAGGCATTAAATTAAGCAATGAAAGAAGTTTTAGGTCAGACGAAGAGCAAACACCTCTTGATTCAAGAGTATTAATAATACTGTATAGACTTTCTCGCGTCACTCTCCTTGCAAAGGCCGAGTTTTGATCATTATAGAAACTGAAAAAACAGTCTGAATCTGGAATTACCGCGATATAAGCCCTTACAAGCTTCGATGTCATCAATTGCAAGGTACCATCTGAGTTCTGCAGGATAAAATTGCCTGTATGTTGGTAAAACATCATAATAGAAAATTGATAATCATCTGAAACCAATACCACAGAGAAAAACCTCCCACCATGTATTGAGCAGCTTTCCATCTTGTAAAAGATTTTAAACATTCCGTTGTAGGAATGATTCCAACCCTTACAAGAGATTCATAATCGAATTGGCAAACAATTCCTGAATCATTGATTCTATTGATTGCTTTAACAGTCGTATTTTGATTTACTAACACCGCTCCTCGTGTACCATCGATGAATTTATAATCAAACACTGTATTAAATTGATGATGATTATTTAATCTTACATAAAGAATAGTTTCGTTTGCTGAAAGATAATGACCATTCACTATAAATTTGCCCGCGAATTTTGATGAGCCTATAACTATCTTTGATACAGTCTCATATACTTTATAAGTAGAAGACATCATATTTAATTGTACCTAATGTACTATTTACCTTTTGGTACCAGTTCAATCCCCAGACTTTTTAGAATTTTATAGTCAGTTAGGCTATATTTATTGTCTAATGTGACACCTTTTAATATTTCATGTATATGTTCATACTCAAAATGATATGTATCAACGAAGGTTTCTGTATTTGGATATTGTTTAGGTTCCTGAACTCTAACAGGAAAAATATCATCGCCAAGCATCTGCATGAAAGCCATTGCTGTATCAACATCAACAATTTCACCATTGATAGCAATTCTACTTAGTTCAAAATAGGTAGCAGAGTCTTTTAAAGTGATTTTAATCATCATTGACATCATGCAAAAAATAAATCCCCAACTTTTTAAAGGCAATTACATCAATGTAATTTGCCTTCTTTTCTCTAATAACTCTATCAAAAGAATAGCGAGTAGGATTATCTGGAAAAAGAAATTGAAAATATGCTGCTGCTGTAGCGAGATTAGTTTCTTGACCATTTAAATATGCTCCAACTACATCAAAAAACTCAGTTGCTGCATAGATATAATTACTCCCTAGATCTAGGGAGTGAGTCTGGTAAAACTTTGTATTCTTAACAAGTGTAAAATTATCAAGGGTTAAAATTTGTTTCGCCATCTGGATCAAAACATTCTAATATGAAATTCCAAAGTTCTCCGTAAGGCGGGGCTTCGTCAAAATTAGTCATTTCGCTGACTTTAATATACCAACTATGACAATGGTCGCATAAGTGGAATGAATCAAATTCTCCATCCCATTTACCAAAATGTCGATGGTATACATCACCTCTAGAGATCTTGCACTTACATTCATAGCATACCCGATTTTTTCGAGATACTCGCATCTCAATATCAAAGTATTCTGGTGCTATACCAGACATTGATACCAAATTTTTTCAGAAAAAAGCCCTGCCCATGGGAGGACCAGTGAGCAGGGCGAGTTCAACAGGGAGGCGTCAATGGCTGTAAGTGTATGGATCATAATATATAAATGCAACTAAAAATTTCATTATGAAAATTTTCATGGTGTCGTTCTGAATTTTATCCCAGAGTTTGCGTTCGCATCAATATTTTCATATAGTAGGCATACACAAGTATACTCATTGCGGAATTACCATTATTCCGCCGATGCTAGGATTTTCCATGCTAAAACGGCTTCTGCCCACGATATCCAGTTACAATCTTGAGAAATTAGCTGGAAATAAGGATGTAGCCTCGACTTTTGTCACTCCTGCTGGTACAGCGGGTACTCCTCCACGCCTTGGTACGAAGGAATTACTAGAAGCTTACACCACGATGCCGTGGTTACGAGCTGTGGTAAATAAAGTTGGTAAATCTGTCGGAACAACCAATTGGCGTCTTTTTGTTACCACAGGTAGCAATGAGGATGGTAAAGCGATAAAATCCTCAAGAATCCAAAGAGCTTCATATAAAGACCGTCGTAGACTCCTGCAGAAACAGGCTGATACCAGCAAACTTCAAGAGATTGAAGACCACCCATTGCTTGATTTATTGCATTTTGGTAATAAGATCCTAATGGGATCTGGGGCAATACAGGTTACCCAACAACATATGGATCTTGTTGGTGAGGCTTTTTGGGTGATTGAGCGTAATGGATTAGGGGTGCCCACTACTTTCTTTCCAATCCCTCCTGATCACGTGCGCGAATTTCCTACGAAGGAACGTCGATCTTACCGTATTCGTGCAGGTGCTATAGAGATTGATATTCCAGCGAGTGAAGTTATTGCTTTTATCGATCCAGACCCGGCAAACCCTTTTGGTCGTGGAACGGGTTTAGCAAAGTCATTGGCAGATGAACTGGAGACAGATGAGTATGCTGCCAAACACATGAAGAATTTTTTCTACAACGATGCTCGTCCTTCTTTGATTATCTCAGGTGATAGTTTATCTCCTGATGATACTAAGAGACTTGAAGAGAGTTGGATTAGAAAATTTAAAGGCTTTTGGAATTCACATAAACCTACTTTCATGAGTCGGAAGGTTGATATTAAGGAGTTAGGTCAATCTTTTGAGAGTATGCAGATGCTCGGGTTGCGTAAGCACGAGCGAGACACCATCCTGCAGGTTTATGGGTTACCTCCAGAAAAATTCGGCATTATTAATGAATCGAAACGATCGACTATCAGTGCCGCTGACCTTTTCTGGACAAAGGATGTTGTATTACCTCGAGTTGATATGATTCGAGCGGTACTTCAAGAAACGTTGATTCCCATGTTCGACGATAGACTGATTCTCGATTTTGAATCACCAATCGCAGAAGATAAAGATTACACCTTAAGCGTAATGCAAAAAGCAACATGGGCATTTACCAAGAATGAATGGCGTCGAATGGCTGGCCATGAAGATCTCGGTGATATGGGTGATATCTTCATGGAACCAGTGAACATGGTTCCAGTTGATTTAGATGAGGAGCCATTACGAGAAATAGGAGGTGGTGATGAATCAGAGGAGGACGACGATTCAGACACCCCTCCCGAGGAAGATGAAGAACGTCACTTAGATATACTTCAGCTTTTATCTGAAAGTCAAGAAAGGTTTGCCGAAGGTATTGCTGAATCAATTGCTGACCAAATAAATAGGCCATAATGTTCAACCGTATTGCAATAACTTTGAAATGACGTTATCTTTTGTGACTAATTTCATCTGTACATATTCAGACAGACATTTCAGATACCTCCAAGATCTCCACTTAGGATATTATGATGGCTACTGATCTTGTTTTCTTAGATTCGAAGGATTTTAAAAAACAACTTACTGAAGATTCTTCGGATTTATCGAATATAGGTATCCGGAAGCATTTTGTACCGGATGAGGTAAAGCAAGAGGGTGATGATGATGATCGCACCCTTAGCTTCATTATTAGTACTGGGGCGGTAGATCGTGATCGCGATACGATTGATCCCAAAGGTTGGGATATTAAATCATACCGCAAGAATCCTATTGTGCTTTTTGCACATGATGGATCCCGTCCTCCTATCGGCCGAGCAAAAAGTATTACCAAGAGTGATGATACTTTGGTAGCTACAGCTGAATTCATGGACAATGATATTGATACTTCAGGATTTTCTGATTCTATCTTTCGTATGTTAAAAGCAGGATTCCTGAAAGCTACGTCAGTTGGCTTTGTTCCTAAAGAATTTGAATTTGTTGATGCTGAAGAAGAGCCAGACCGTAAATTTGGTATTGACTTTACCAAACAGGAACTTCTCGAGTTTTCAATTGTTCCCGTTCCATCTAACCCGGAAGCGTTAATTCAAGCAAGATCAAAAGGCATTGATGTTGCTCCACTCCATGATTGGTATGAGGAAGCCCTTGATTCCTGGGCAAATTACAAAAATCTTTTGTTGATTCCTCGTGATTTAGTGGAAAAAGCTGCAAAGGCTTCGGAGAAGAAAAAGCGCACCCGCGTTTATAATATATCTAAAGAGGAGCAAGAAGAATTGGCAAAGAAAAATTTAGCCGCTATTCGTGCTCGGAAGGAGCGGGAAGAGGAAGAACTCGTTCAGAATGATGATATCCCAGAAAAGGATACCACTACGGACGAAATCTTGGATACTAAATCTAGTCAGCAGGAAGGTGATGCTCCTATCGAGGATACCACTGATGATGCTGATACAAAAAGTGTCGAAAAGGATACTGGCGCAGACGACGTTGTGGATACTGAATCTGACTCTGACGATATCGGCAGCGATTCTGTTGATGAGGTTGGAGAGAAAGATAAAGAAAGCGAAGAGGAGTCAGAAGAAGACGAATCAGAAGCGCCAATGCAGTTGAAACTTACAAGTGATGGTACTGCCACAGGCACTATCTTGGTTAATGAGAAAACCGGAGAAAAAATCGGCGGAGTGAGAAGTATTACATGGCAATGCTCCGTAGATGATCCAGTTGCGAAAGCGCTTATCGAAGTTGATCTTATGGGGGTAGATATCACTCTCAGCACTGATAAATTCGATATGGCCCGAACTGATGATCTGATTGATGATAATCACGAAGAATCTACAGATAACATTGAAAAAGAGGCTGAATCTGACTCTGAAGATGATGAAGGAATTATATTTGAAGATTTTGACTTAAATCTTGAAGCTTCAGTAGAAGTTGAATTGGATGAACCCGAAGACGAAAAATCAGTTGAAGATTCTGCTGAGGACGATGAGTCTGAAGATGAATTAGATCCTGACGATATGGTCCTCGAAGCTGGAATTGATCCAGATGAGCTTAAAGCTCTAGTCAAAGATGTGTTGTCTGATGTAATCTCAGATGCCATGTCATCTGAACTTAATCGCCAAACCGGCAAACTTGATTGATTGCCTCAATAGGGTGTGTTTTGGCGCTCCCGACCTTGAAAAAGGTATATTACTATGACGAAAGATGTCAAAACTGGCGAAGATAAGACTGTGAAAAAGACTATTTCACGGGACGATCTTGCTACTATTATCTCTGAGCAGGTTCAAGATGCGATTCCTGATGCCTTGCAATCCGCCCTTGGGCCACTAAAGCAACAGCAAACTGATTGGATGGATCAGCTTCGTAGTGAGACTTCCAGACAGTCGTTGGTTGATGAGAAGAACAAAGGTATTGGTGCCGCTCGTTTTGTGCGTGCATTAGCCTTTGGTCGTGGTGATCCTGAAAAAGCCGTTCACTTTTCGAAAAAGGCTTGGGATGATTCGCTTGGTGAAGCCGTAATCAAATCTTTGCAGGCCGGTGACTTCACCGCTGGTGGTTTCATGATTCCTCCGGAATTTGCTGCCGGCATCATTGAATTGCTTCGTGCCCGTACTATTGTTCGTGCTGCTGGTGCTCGTATCCTGCCAATGAACAGTGGTACGTTAACCTTGCGTAAACAGACTGGCGCCTCGACTGCCACGTATGTTGGTGAAAGCCAAAACATCACGAAAACTGAGCCCACTGGTGGCCAGATTGTCATGACCGCGAAGAAACTCGCGGCTATCGTTCCTATCAGTAATGATCTCCTGACCTTCCAATCGGGTCCATCTGCTGATGAGTTCGTTCGTGACGACTTGGTTATGCAGATTGCTATTCGTGAAGACCAAGCTTTCATCCGTGACGATGGTTTGTCGGATACTCCAAAAGGTCTGCGGTATTGGGCGCTGGCTGCTAACATTACTGCCACTAATGGTACGACCGCTACTCAGGTCGAATTGGATTGCAAAGAACTCATCGATGCTCTGGAATCAGCGAACGTTCGCATGATTGCTCCAGTCTGGTTGATGGCTCCTCGGTCCAAGAACCATCTTATCAACCTGCGTGATGCCAACGGTAATCTGATTTTCCCAGAGATCCGCGGTTCTGCTCCTTCGTTGTATAGCTATCCAGTCTTTACCACGACCAATATTCCGACCAACCTTTCCACCAACCAGTCGGAAGTTTATCTCGTGGATATGGCTGATGTTATCATCGGTGAAGCGAGTGGTCTTGAAATCGCCGTTGATACGTCGGCAAGTTATGTTGAGTCCGGATCGTTGGTCTCAGCATTCTCGCGTGATGAAACCCTGATGCGCGCCATCACACGTCATGATTTTGCGGTACGACATGAAGAGTCAATCGCGATCAAGACGGGCGTTACCTGGGGCGCCTAATCATGAGTAATAGGGCGGGCTACTGGTAGTCCGTCCGCACCTCTCGAAGGATTGAGATATGACTAACAAAGCTTTTCAACATGATGTCGGCGCCTACATTACTTCTCGTGCCGCTCTGAATCCTGAGGTTGTTACGACCACAGGTGATGGTTCGGAACGTAATGGTACCGCCATTGATCGCAATGCACTCAATAGTGTCGCCTTGTCGGCAATTGTAACCATTCCTTATTATGGTGCTCTTGCGGCAGCCAAAACGGTCACGATCAAATCGAATGTTCAACATTCGTCTGTTTCGTCGGCCGGTTGGGCTGATTATAACGACAAGGATAACAGTACCGCGAACACGGTTACTGCTGGTTCTACTGCTACCACGGCTGCACAGACTCCTTCCGGTGTTCTGGAGTACGATGTCGACCTGGCTGCTGCCAAACGATATGTTCGGGTACAAGTTACCCCGACCTTGTCCGCTACAGCCACTGATACCGTAGATATCGCCGGTGTCATAGTCTTTGGTGGTGGTGGAGTGCTTCCGATCTCGTAATACGGGCCTTGAGTAGGAAGCCGGCCTATGACCTGGGTATGTCTTGAAAAGGCCCAGTCTTTTTATGGAGGATTTTATGGCTAAGAAGCCCGCTGCTAAGAAAAGGAAAGTTCTTGCTTTTGAAGTTTCAAAAGAGGACTATGAAGTTCTACAGAAATTGAAGGAAGCGAAATCCGCTGGCTCCGATATCTGTATTCGTGAAGAAGGTGGATTGATCGAAGTTGTCGACATCTAATCTCTCCTACTAGGCAGATATACAGGAGGAAGGATGCTAGTAAAAATACAGAATTCAGGGGGACGCTGGACCTTATTTGATAATGCTGAGCAGGTAAACTTCGGATCAAATATTCATACTATCAATTCCGAAGCAGAAATGCACGATTTGGTACCTCCTGATGTAGTAACTCAGGGGGTATTTATTTTGCCCGGAATTACCTTAAACAGTATTTCACCTTCAAGTCCCATTCAGGTAGGTGTCGTTGAATTTGTTAGAAGCCAGAAACCTTATGTGGTTGTGTTTTCTAGTCTTCTTTACATTTGCAACGACAATGGTAAGACAGTAGAGAAAGTGATTGTAGAACATGGTAGAAGCAACTAATGAAAAGAATCCTAAAGTAGAACCTTTAAAAATCAACAAAGAAGATATACTGAAAAAAGAACCCTTCACCAAATCGAAGAAGGTTGCAATTATCGGTTCGGCATCTTCTACTTTAGGCTTAACACCGTGGCAGGATCCAAACATTGAACTTTGGACCTTGGCTTGGCGCACTGATGTTCGATCAGACTTAGCTTTTGATATTCATAAGCTTGGCCCTCAGCGGCGTCGAGTGCCAGAAAATTATGAACAGTTCCTTGCGAATAAAGGTTGTCCTGTTGTGATGCAGGAGAAACTTCCTCCTATTGTGAATAGCGTGCGTTATCCTATTGAAGCAGTCATCAAGGCAATCGGGGTAGAGAAAGATCCCTATGCAAATGGTGACTATTTTCAATCTTCTATTGCTTATATGCTGGCTTTGGCTATCTATAAACAATATGAAGAGATTCATATGTATGGCGTAGATTTGATTACTACTGAAGAATACGGTGATCAGAAGCCAAATGCAGAATATCTTATTGGAATGGCTCGAGGTATGGGTATTCGGGTTTTCATTCCTGAAAATGCTGCACTGGTAAAATCTATCTATCGCTACGGATATGATGAAGGACCGAATCTGGGTCCATTGACTGAACCTGTTATCATGGATCGCGTTCGACAATATGATGATAAATTTAATGAAGCTCATGCTGCGATGTTGACTGCTGATGGGGCTCGACAAGAAGCTCGTCAGATGTTAGCTATCGTATGTCATTGGCAACGAGGTGGTGAAGCCCCTGAGCCAATGGAGCCACATGAACGTGAAGCCATGAAAGTCGAAATGGCAAAACGTGCAGCAATAGAAGGAAAACAATGATGAAAGAGAAAGTTGGAATTGAATTTTTAGGTCGGTGGCGTGTTTACCAAGTTGGTGAAGTCGCAAGCTTTGATCCCAATACCGCTAAAGAACTTGTAGAAAATGGGATTGGTAAGTATCATAATTTTTCCAAAGCTGGAAAAGCTAAGGATAAAGTTGATTCTGCCCGGAAACGCAAAGTTCTTACCGCTGAAACGGGCGATAGCGCCAAATACAATACCAAATAGATAGGCATATAACAGATATCTATTGACGGTTGTTCCGTCCATGCTATTTCTATATTAGAAATTTGGATATTTGATTTCAATGCCGCACACAGTTACCTTACTTGTTCGACTTGAGGACCAAGTTGGTGCACCGGAAAGTGATCCAAATTCTTGGTATAAGCGGGGGGACATCTACCAGGTGCATCCGTATCGTGGGAAAACTCCACCGCCCGCTTCTAATTTCGGTGTGATCAACGTATCGGGTATCCCTGACGATATAACCATTACGCAACTTCGTCGTGTCATCACGAACATGGATGCCGACTACGACGAAACAGATGGCGGTCAGATAACTGTTCTGCGTAATCGCTGTCTTTTAAACATCGCTCCTGCCGATTTGACCGTGGCAGAACGGCAGACTATGATTGGTGATGGCGTCAGAATGCTGAACTGGACGAAGGCAAGGTTTCTGGAAGTTACCGGCATTAAAGGCCGTAAGTTGCGAAAAGTTGTCGAGGCCGATCTCTACGAGAGTTATGGCTAAATGGCAGATTACTATGTAGATACGGTTACGGGTGATGATGTCACCGGCGATGGTTCATCTGGCAGCCCGTGGGAATCCGTAGTTCATGCGCTATCTGAAATTGGCTCTCTGACTGAAGACACGGTTGTTCACTGCTCGGGCACCGAAGACGCCGGGCACGTAGATATTTCAAATGGTAATACAGGTGGCCCCTGGGACTTGACCATCCAAGCAGACGAAGGCCAAAGTGATGGCCTTTACGAAGGCACTGGATTCTCGTCTTCTCATTATTATATATCGCACACAGATGCCATTATTGCGGTAGATCGTGGCAATGCTACCAGCGCCCCACTCTTAAAAAATATCCAAACTCTTGCTAAACGAACCGGCTCTTCACGCAATTCCGTGATAGGCCGTCATGGCAGCATCTTTGATCGAGTGCGGTGTTTCAACAACACGACTGCGGGCAACCACGGTCTTGCTAGTGCAAGCGGTACCACTACCGGCTATTGGCACGCCATTGGTTGTTACGCTGACATGACGAAATCTTTAGGCACGGGAGGTGTCGGTGGTAATGGTATAAACGTAGGCAGCGCCACCGCCGCCCAAACGTATGATGTCCACAACAACACCGTAGTTGGCTGTATAAATGGGCTCGTCATACAGGGTAGTTCCGCCCACACATTTAATCTCTATTCAAATTTGATCTTCGATTGTACGAGTGATGTTACTGACATTCACTCCGGCACGCCCACCTACAACGACGGCGGCAACGCTATCGAGGACAACGACGACGAAACCTGGATGACCGTCGGTGAGTGGATCAATATTAACGATAGTGATTGGGCGCTTGCTACTGATTTAGAAGATCACACGAACGGTGATTACCGTCCTGCCAATGGCGGCGCATTAGATGGTGCAGGAGATAACACTTCCAGTGCGGTAACAGATATTGCTGGTGTTGCTTTTACCGATCCGCCGTCGATTGGTGCGTTCGAAGCTGTTGCATCAGGTTTTATTCCTTATCCTATTACTCGGAGACGGATGACAGGAGGGATGCAACAATGATTGGAGACTTTAAATGCAGGTAAAAGCTGGAGCAACAGATGTTACCACGTATTTTGCCATGCGGTTATCTGCCAATGGCACTGCGGCAACTGGATTGAGTTCAACTGCTTTTGATCTTCAATATGTAAGATCAGGTGCTGCTCCTTCTGCAAAGGTCGATGCTACCGCATCAACGGCGCCTGGTGCTGCGCATGGTGATAATAAAGTTGTTGAAGTTGACTCAACCGATCAACCGGGGTTATACCGAATAGATTGGCCAGATGCTGCCTTTGCCACGGGAGTCCGTGAAGTTATCCTGACTGCAAAGGTAGCTACTGCCTTCACAGAACATCTACGTGTTGAACTAGAAGGCCCCGCGGCAATGGTGAATAATGAAGTGTTAGATGTATTTAATACTGATACATTTGGAGAGCCTGGTCAGGAGGCCCCGGGTGCCACTGTTACTCTTGAAACTAAAATAGGATATCTATATAAATTCGCTCGCAATAAGATTACAAATGATGGAAGCACCATCAGTGTTTTTAATTCAGCGGGTTCTGTTGTTGACCAAAAAGCTACAGTTTCTGAGAGTACTGCTGGTGTGGTTACGAGAGGTAACTTTGGAACGGGTCCATAATGGCTATTGATCTCGCCAAATTCTCGTTAATCAACTACAATCAACCCTTCCAGCCCCCAGCTCCCAGTTCAACTGATGGCTTAGGTCAGGGAGACTTGCAGGCTTTAATATGGCAATACGGTGGAATTGATTGGGTTCTAAGCACCGTTACACTAAGTCCCGTTGATTTAACACACCTTCAGGTTTTAGATACCACCACCATCACACAAAACCACGTATTGTCGCAAAATGATTTAACACACCTTCATGTTTTAGATCAAACCACAATTACACATAATTATATCTTCACAGATGCGGCTGGTTTGACTCAGTTGCAAACGATAGACACAACCACAATCACTCAAAACCATGCGTTATCGCCTGCTGAATTAACTCAGTTGCATGTTCTAGATGCTACCACTATCACACAAAATCATGTCGTCTCTCCGGCTGAACTGAGTCAACTCCAGGTACTCGACGATGGTACAATTACTCAGAATCATATACTAGCACCAGCTGAACTAACTCAGTTGCAGATTCTAGATGCGACAGATATTTCGACCGCAGATGTCATTCTATCTCCCGTTGATTTAACACACCTTCAGGTTTTAGATACCACCACCATCACGCAGGTACATAATATATCTCCTGCAGATGCCATTCAGTTACAGATATTAGATGGTGCTGGGATCCTGCAGAATCATTCATTATCGCCTGCTGAGTTAGTTCAGCTACAAGTGTTAGATGGTACAACCTATATCATTAATCACATTTTCACTGATGTAGCTGAACTAACTCAGCTTCATACATTGGATGAAACTACTGTTTCCCATAACTATGTACTTTCACCTGATGGTCTTGTTATAATCCAAGCGCTTGAAGCGGCGGTATTGAGTCAAATACATGTTCTTGGTGCTAACGATCTCACGCAATTGCATATTCTTGATGCCACGACTATAATTCAGGTAAGTGTAGGAGCCCCCTCAGGTAGGATCCAATACATTAAGGTAGATAGCAGGACACAAGGGTTATCTCGTGAAAGGACCCAAGGAATTAAGAGTCGTTCACGAATTAAAGATATTGACTCTGCTTAGGAGATCTTAAATGGCTAAATTTGTCTTAGACGCCGTGATGGATGAGGCTCTGAACTACATCAAGAATAACTCTACGAATGTTGTCGTTTGTAATGGTCAACCGACCACGTACAATGAAGCAATGACGAATAAAGGTACCACGGTCGCTGGTGGTGGCACTGCAAGACGCCTCGGACATTCAACACTTTCTTCTACGGAATTGACTGTAGCCAATGGTGATACCAGCGGACGCAAAGTGACATTGGCTCAAAAGACTGGCATCAATATTGATGTTACCAGCACTGGCGCCGATCATGTAGCATTGGTGAATACTTCAACCGCAGGCAATGAGTTATTGCTTGTTACCACAATTTCTTCACCTCAAACTGTTAACAGTGGTAATACCGCTACTGTCAACGCTTTTGATGACGAAATCAGAGACCCAACCTAATGAGTAAATTCGAGGTAGAACTTAAAATCATCGGTGTCATGCACGTCGAGGCAGATAGTCCAGAACAGGCCAAACGCAACGTTGAATTGATGGTACCCTCTATGCAGGGTGTCTATATGGTAAACAGAAAAATTGATGCAGAAATTATCAAAAAAATAGATGATGTTGAATTAAGTCCAGATAACGTTATACAGAGCCAAATACCGACAAGGGTAAACTGACTCGTGCCTGCAATTTTCGTTAAAGATCCTCAGGGTGTTCTTGATTATACAAATAACTGGAATGATGGTTATCTTGAAACAGGAGAAACCATTTCTACCAGTGTTTGGGCAATTACACCTAATGGGTTGACTCAAGATAGCGAAAGTGAAACGACTACTACCGCCACCATTACCGTATCAGGCGGCACTCATGGTGTGTTATATTCTTGTTCAAATCGCATAACCACGAGTGGGGGTCGTACTGACGATAGGGTTCTACTAGTTCGAGTTTGGGAACGGCGATGACTGTTACTGTTTCATCTTCTAATGCAGCTACTCATAAAGAGTTCACCCTCCTAGCCGTGGTAAAGGATGATCTTGGAGTTACGGGATCTTCAGAAGACGGCCTCCTCACGGGTATGATCCAACAGGCTTCTGATATTATCATTAGCCATACCGGTCGTCAATTTGCTCGTGAACGTGTCACTGAGACATTACCTGCGAATGATGAATTCACAATGGTGTTGACACGAACTCCAATTGTCACAGTCCACGCTATCACTCATGATGGATCAACTATTTCATCTACTTCTTACGCGGTAGATGATTCTAGTGCTGGTATACTCTTCCGCGAAACACGCTGGACAAAAACTACTCTTTTTGCCAATTTCCTTTCTCCATATCCCACTGATCACGGCAGACGTGATTGGTCGGTTGATTACACTGCTGGATATATTATGCCGGGGTCTTCTGACGCCCGCACACTTCCCCATGACTTAGAACGTGCCTGCATTGATATTGTGAAATCCATGTACCTTAGTAAGAGTGATAACCCTAATGTCAAAACACAAAAGGTAGGCGATGCTTCTGAAACTAAATTCGGGGGCTCGGATTCAGCATCAGCTATTCCACCTGCGGCGCTTAAAGTCCTCAATTACTGGCGCCGAATGGAAGTTTAACAAGCAGAAGCTCGGCGAAAACAAGGATGTCAAGCTTATTCCCGAATATTCGGGTATAGCTAATAGGGAGAAACGTTAGAGCCATTCATCGGCGCTTATCTTAAGGAGATAGACATGCATTCAGATCATGTATACATCGTTGCAGAACTCGGTATCAATCACCAAGGAAATATCGACATTACACGGCAGCTAATCAAAGCTGCTCATGATATTGGTGTTGATGCAGTTAAATTTCAAAAGCGCACTATCAACGTAGTCTATACTCGGGAAGAGCTCGACCAGCCGCGTAAGAGTGTGTTTGGCAAAACGAACCGCGATTTAAAAGAAGGGCTCGAATTTGATCGTTCGCGATATGAAGAAATTGATCGTTATTGTAAACTTTTAGGAATTGACTGGTTCGCATCTCCTTGGGATGTTGAAAGTGCTCTCTTCTTATCAACTTTTAATCCAAAATATTTGAAGATTGCATCAGCAAGTGCTACTGATGCTGAGCTCGTGAAATACTGTTGCGGTCTTGATATTCCTTTGATTGTCGCTACTGGAATGTGTGATCTTTCACGCATTGCTGATATTGTTGATTACATCAAACGTTGGAATGGTGATCTTGCCTACCTCCTGCATTGTACTTCAACCTATCCCAGCAAGCCAGAAGAGCTTAATCTTCTCGGAATCAGAACTTTGATTGATAGGTTTGCTGATGGTAAAACTGAAATTGGTTATTCAGGCCATGAAGGCGGAGTTCCAACTTCAGTTATGGCCGCGGCATTAGGTGCGCGCTACATTGAACGTCATATTACACTAAATAGATCATGGTGGGGATCAGACCAAGCCGCCTCTTTGGATGTTGAGGGCTTTAGAAGAATGGTTCGAGATATTAGACTATGGGAGAGGGCAAAAGGTGACGGGGAAATTGTCGTCTACGAAAGTGAACAACCGATTATCGAAAAACTAAGGCGTCACGACAACATATGATCGGAGATATAAAATGCTCGAGAAGTTTGAAAGATCTCTCCAGCGGGTAGAACTAAAATTGGAAGATATGCTCAAACGTTTGCACCAAGTCAATTTTCTAATCATGGATTTTGATGGTGTACTTACAGACAATATGGTTACGACAGACTCAGATGGAGTTGAGTACGTAACCTGCTCTAAATCTGATAGCTTAGGACTTACCAAATTACGGTCTTATGATGTCAAAATGCTTGTCGTCTCAAAAGAAACTAATCGAGCGGTATCTCAACGGTGTTTGAAACTCGGCATTGATTATCTTATTGGTGTTGATAATAAAATGGAAGCTGTCAAACAGTACATCGCTGCCCACGATATTGACTATGATAAATCAAAAACTGTTTATATAGGTAATGATATAAACGATTTGGATTGTATGGTATATATGGGTATGGGTGTTTGCCCAGCGGATGCATATCCTGAGGTTAAGAAACAGGCTTTTATTGTTCTAGAGCACAATGGTGGAAATGGGGCTGTGCGTGAGCTTTGTGATTTAATAACAGAAGAGAAAGAGCGATGCCTACAGCAATCATTCCAGCCCGAGGTGGTTCAGTAGAGATCCCCAAGAAAAACATAAGGAAACTAGGCAGAAAACCTCTCGTCGTTTGGAGCATTGAATTTGCTCTTAATATGGGATTCCGCACCATAATCAATACTGATGATTCTGGAATTGCCGAAGTATGTGAAGGATTCGAATGTGAGGTATATGAGCGACCTGAAGATGTTCATCAAGGTCACGCGATAAACCCCGTTCTAGATTGTATTGATTTCTTATCAATCGCAGAAGATGAACCTATCTTTTTGATGCTTCCTACTGCACCATTTCGACGGGAAGCCGATTACCATCAAGCTATTCAAAAATTAGAACACTCTCCAGCAGTTATTGGGGTGACTTTGAGCAAGCCCCTCCACAGTCTGAGATATATGGTGGGTGAAGAGTTGCAGCCGATTATTGACTGCAACGTCAATTCTCAACGGCAGGATGTTGCTCCTCTGTATGAGGTAACTGGATCGTTGTTCCTATCAACAACAAGAAGCTTGTTTTTCAACAAGACATTCCATGTCCCAGGTGCTGTAGCACAAGTGATGCCTTGGTCGGTCGATATCAATTCCTGGGATGATCTTGAATTAGCTAGAAAACTTGCAGGGTAGATAGACATGCGAAATATATTCCATTACGGTGGTTGGTGCCGTAATTATGGTGATATGGCAATCCAATATAGTATGATGCATTGGTTACGCCATGAATCTAAAAAGCAAATTAATTTCATTCCAATTGACCTTAAACAACCATCACCTATTACTGAGGAAATGGTTGATGTTATGAATAGGTCCGGTAATATGTTGATTGTTGGTGGTGGGGGGTTGGTAATGAAAGGGGATGGATTTAAGACTAAGTCAGGATGGCAATTTAATATCACTCAAAAGGCTTTGAAGAAATTAAAAATTCCTTTGGTGGTATATGGAATAGGTGTCAATATTTTCCCTGGCGAAAAAAACCTTAGCAAAACTACCTGGAATCACCTTAAGGAAACACGGAAACGATCAATTCTATTTTCGGCTCGTGATGTTGCTTCTCAGCGGGTTCTAGAAACACATGGAGTTAAAAATGTTGAAGTGATTCCTGATCCTGCAATGATGTGCCCTTTTATCGGTGTCAACCTTCCCCGAGAACGACATACAAGCTACATTGGAATTAATTGGGCCGGTGATAGACGAGAAAAACGTTTTTATTCAATCGGTGAAGAAATTCGATTTGCAGAGAAAATTTGTGAAGGCTTGAAAGAGCTCACTGTCAATCACCCAAAAATTAAATTTTTGTATATTCCTCATGTTCATGAATATGATACAGACTACCATGTAGTTTCGATATTCAAAGATATCCTCGGGGATAGATTCAGTAATCTTGCTGATGTCTTGCCATGGCTATACCCTGAACAATTAATGAACGTCCCTGCATTTGTGGGAGTATACCACCAATTAGATATGGCCGTTGGAATGAGAGGCCATGCCAACATTATTCCGTATGGAGTTGGTACTCCGCATGTTGCTATTGGTAATCATAGAAAAAACATTTATTTCGCTAGTGATAATCAAGGTGATGTTATTCAGACTAATGATAGCAACATTACACACACCTTTAGACAGGTATTTGAAAATCGACTTACTCTAATTGACCGCTATCGTTCTAAAAATATACAATATGCCAAAGTATTCAACGATTTTAATAAACGTTTGATAACTCTTCTGGAGCGTACTGATGAAATTTAAGAATGAAGTTAGTAAAACATTGATGGGATCGTTGTATTCGCGGGCTAAAGATGAGTATGACGATTTATCTGTTTTAGCATGTGATTATATCAGAAAGAACGAACTAGCATCCGGAGGTTATTATAAGCACGCTGTACAGCGTACTGAGATAATGGACCGTGAAGTCACAAAACTAATTGAACAATTTCCCGATGCTACCTATGTCAATGTAGGTTGTGGGATGTGTACGCGCTTTTATAGATTAGACAATGGTAGATTGAAGTGGATTGAGGTTGATTTTCCTGATGTTGGTGAAGCACGAAGAGCGGTCCTTCCTAATGAACAGTCCAAAAGGCATTATTTTGCAGGTAAAGACCTGAATTCAGAATCAATTGATGATCTTAAAGCAGACTTCGTTATTGCTGAAGGTTGCCTTATGTATCTTGAGCCGCGTGCAGCAAATGCAATCATATGTTACTATGATGGCATATACGAGGTTTGTGGGAGTAATCGAAAAGATTTTCCGGGAAAATGGAAGTGGAAATACAATTGGGAGACAATGGATTTAAACGTTATTGCCAAATACCCATTCTGGCATGATACCAGTGATCATTGGGTTATGAGGATCGAGCATGGGAAGTTGGGTAACAAGAAATCTTAAACAGCGAATCACTTACTGGGCAACAGGAGCACCTGATGGATTCGGTGGTGTGGCATTTTCAACTCCAGTGACAATCAAAGCGAGATGGGAAGATGTATCCGACCTTTTTGTTGATAGTCAGGGCCGGGAGGTTAGGTCAGCCGCTCGGGTCTACGTGGACCAGGACGTGTCCCTCGGGGGCTACCTATATAACGGTGTCTCTACCACAAGTGACCCAACCACAGTCGACGGTGCTCAAGAGATCAAAGACTTCAAGAAAACTCCCACATTGGACAACAAATATCACGAACGAAGAGTACTACTCTAATCTAGAATGATTTTTATTTTGAAAAAGTACGGAGTTCGACTAACCAACAAAATAAAAAATCGCAGTATTCTACGACCTAAAAATCAAATGCCCGGATAAACCGTAGTTAATTTTTGTTAAGTGTAAACTAAAATGGCAGGTGACAACCCAAAACAGGATATGACTCGCATCCTTGCGAAATACGATATTTTTGTTGATGAAGTAAATCGTGAGGCTGTTGATCTCGCCAAACGTGCGGGCACAGAAGTTTTAGATCGGTCGAATGAAATCGTTCCTTCTGTTACCGGAGCTCTGAAACAGAGTGGTCGGGTGTTTGTAGGCAAAGGTAAGACTCATGTCAGTGCCAATATTTCTTATGGCGGCGGGGTGCGTGTATCACCTACAAAAAATGCACCTAGTGGTATCGTAGATTATGCTGTCTATGTTCATGAGGATTTAGAAGCCCACCACCCTCAAGGAGAAGCTAAATTTCTTGAAAAAGGCGCGGCTATTGCAAGTCGCAAGGTAAAGGCTATCATTACTGAAGGTTTGCGCAAACTTACTAGGAAGCGATAAACATGGCCGCTCCTTCTGTTGACTTCAAAGATCTCTTATCTACTGCTGGTGTTGGAACCTGGCAAGCAACCACTGGCTGGGCGCTTGCTGTATCTCGTGAACCTGCTACACCGGATCAAGTTGTTACCATTTATGATACGGGTGGTCAGGATCCAAACGCTAAATGGTTACTGGATAATCCAACAGTTCAAGTTAGAGTACGCGGTTCCCCTAATGACTATCCGGCTACCTACGCTAAAGCAATCGCTGTGAAAGATGCCCTATTAGGACTGACTCCCCAAACATTAGATTCAATTGATTATGTTGGTGTGTGGATGGTAGGTGATGTTATCTTTATAGGCTATGATGAATTACAACGTCCTCGATTTACAACCAACTGGCAAATAACTAGAGAACCAGCTTCAGGTACATACCGTACAGCCCTATAAGCCAAGTTGCATCATTCAGGTTTATCTCATATACTCAGGGCAGACATTTCAGACAGCGCTAGATATCGTTTTGAATTTAATTGGTTCCTTAAAGGAGTCTGCTAATGGCTAGCCAAGCCGGTTATCAAAAAACAGTCAACATTAAAACGACTGCTTCCACGGCATATACCGCAATGCCTGGATCAAACGCTGCTCTGAATCTGACTGGTGATGTATTGGATGACACCAATTTTCTCAGTACAGGTTACCGTACTCGTATCGTTGGTTTGCGTGATTGGTCGGTTTCAGCAACCATGATCTACGATACTGCTAATTCAGGTTTTTCAATCATTCGGAATGCATGGCTAAACCGTACCAAACTTGACGTCCAGTATCTACCAAACGGGACTGTTGGGTATGCTGGTGAGGCTTACGTTGAAAACTTTAGCCATTCGGGTGATGTTGGTGGTCTCGAGACTGTGGATGTTACGCTGGTGACGGCAAGCGCACTTTCCACCGTCTAATCACAAATAGACGGAGGAAACTATGGCTGGCGTTGCTGGTTATCTTACGGTTTTGAAGAAGAGCGGTACCGCTACCGTAATGACGTCCGATCCGATGACGTCTACTGGTAGTACTGTTGCCAATCGGTATCAAATTTCAGCTGCGGCTAAACAGGTATTCGATAGGAATACAGTTCCTACCTTCCGAGGTGGAGGATCATCTACAGCCGCGGGTTCAACTATTGCCGCGAGCGCTGTCGCAAGCGTGAATTATCTTTTTGGTACCGTTACCTTTAGTTCAACTCAACCTGAGCCCGTAAAAGTCACAGGCAAATACATGCCTATGACTAATGTTGCTGGTGCAAAATCCTATACTTTATCTCAAGCTGCTGATGTTTTAGATGACACAGACTTCTCTAGCACTGGGTATCATACTCGTAAGCCCGGTTTGAATGATGTTTCATTAACTGTCAGTCGCTGGCATTCTCTTGATTTAACATTCTGGACGTTGATGGAAGCTCGTGCTTCTGTTGTCGCTGAACTTCAGCCTGGTGGATCAGGATCTGTTGCTAGAGGATGGTTTGTTGTTGAATCTGAAACACATACTGGTGATGTTTCAGCACTCGAAGAATCTGAACTGGTATTCCAGTTAGATGATGATGGTACGGCTGCATATGCATGGAGTACCGAATAATAGAAAGGAAGACACATGGCCGAGAAAGTTAGTAAAAGAGATCAAATCAGACAGAATATTTTTCAAGCTCGCAAGTTCAAGACCAAGAAGCTTCAAATATTAGGAACTGACGTTGAAATTCGTCAACCATCTGTTGGTACCATCTTAGATGCCCAGCAGGAAGATGATCAGAAGAAGTCATTGGTCTATATCATGGTAAACTATTGCTATGTACCAGGTACCAATGAGCGGGTATTTGAGGATGCCGACCAAGAAGCGATTATGGAATTGCCTGTTGGTGAATGGTTTACAGAACTCAGTGGTGCTATTGCGGAACTCACGAATATTAAAATTGGAGTTGAGGACGCAACAAAAAACTGAAAAGCGGCAGCATCCAGCACGCCGTGATGGCTGTCGCGTGTGAGTTGAATAAATTTGCCTATGAAGTCAAAAATTTGCCCGTTGATGAATTTTGCTATTGGATTGCATTTTTTGAAATGAGGCATAAGGAGACTGAAAAGCGTAGACAAGAAGCAGAAAGAAACGCGAAACGAGGTAATCCTTTACGACGTAGGTGATTGAACCAATGGCTGTAGAATTAGGTGATTTAAATTTTCGAGTCAATGTTGGTACTCAATCACTGGAGAGCGCAAAGAAAAGCCTCTCTAATTTTGCGAGTTCGACTGATAGTGTAACTACGAAACTTCGTAGTCTATCTAATCAGACTAAAGCGGCCTTCAATCGTCAAGAGAAAGCTATCCGTGCTGCCCGTGAACAGGTATTAAACCTGAACGCGGCAATTAGGCGTAGTGGGGGTGATCCGCGATTGATTGCTAATAATGTGAATGCGTATAAAGCGCTTTCTCGTGCAATGAAGTCTGGCACTCTCGATGCACGAAACTTCGGACGAGCTCAAGATAGGTTCCGAGCCTCACTAGGGAATACCCGTCGTAGTCTAGCCAACTTCAAAAAAGTTGTAGGAGATCAGAAAGAAGCGGCTGCGGCTGACCGTATGCGAAATCTAAGTAGTCGTATGACTGATTTATCTAAATCGGTCCAGGTGGCTTTGGGTCCGCTGTCCGGCGTCGCTTCTCGTCTTACCGCAATCACTGCATTGGCTAATAGAAATACAGCCGCTATCGCTGCGATGATTGGTGTGTTTATTGGTTTGGGTGCAGTCATCGGTCAAGCGGTTAAGGTGGGGACAGCATTTGAAACCGAAATGCTCACCATTGAAAATCGTGTCAAAGCGACGGGACAGGCTGCTGGATTCACAGCCGATCAACTCAATGAATTGTCAAGAGCTCTAGGCGAAGATACATTAGCATCTGCAAGTGGTGCTCGTAAGGCAATGCTTGCTTTGATGACAACAGTGAATCTATCCGGTGAAAATTTCAAAGATGCTCTGAAACTATCACAAGATCTTGCCTCTACCGGGTTCGGAACTCTGGAACGTAACGCGCAACGGTTGGCGCGTGTTATGGAAGATCCTATTGGCAGTGTTGAGACCCTGAAACGCGTCAGCGTCTTGTTAAATGAAGAGCAGAAAAATCTTATCAGAGCCTTCGTTAATACCGGACAGCGAGCTAAAGCGCAAAGGCTTATTCTAGATGAGTTGGCTAAGGTTGTGGGAGGGAACGCGAAAAATGCTGCTCAGGGATTAGCTGGAGCCTGGGATACGCTAGGTGAACGTATGAATCAATTCTTTGAGGCTGTAGCTGAATCGGAAGGGCCTCTTGGCACTCTTACTGACACTATCACCGCTGTTAGTGATAAATTAAAAGACCTCATTGCTGAGGGGACCGCAGTCCAAGCTTTGGCCGGAGTCATGAACGCTTCGTTTAGTTCTATGTCTGCTGTGGTAATATTCTTGGTAGAGAATCTTGAAACAATTATTGTGACTATCGGCACTTTTGTCGGCGCACGAATTCTTGTTAGGTTGATTTCTCTTGTAGGCAAGGCTGTCGTGGCTATCAAGGCGATGTCTGGCGCCATGGGGATTTTAAACGCGGTTATCCTGGCCAACCCCTTAGCGCGGCTTCTGACCATTATCTTGACTGTTGGCGCAGGTATTCTTGCTGCAACCAATAACTTGGATGGTTTCATTAATGCAATTAAACGTCTAGTAGGATTACAAGAAGAACTCTCTGTTGATGAAGCCAAACGCACACTTCTTTCAGTTGGAGATGCTAAAGAGCGTTTACAGATTATTGACACCGAAATCAAGAAACTTCGTGACCAGAAAAAGATCATGGAGGATCTGGCAAAGACTCCTGCTGGTCGTCTTAGCGGATCACGGAATCCTGGTCGTTCTGAACAACGTGAAATTGATAAACTTCTTGAAGCTCGCAAGATTGTTTCTGATCGTTTGAAAGAACTTCAAGATGCGACTCGTAAACCTCTTGAAATTGTAGTCACTGGAGGTAGAGATGCAACGCCTTCATTACCTGATGAATTAATCAAGAATCTTGATTCCGCTGAAACCAAAGCAATTGCTGCTGCCAATGCTTTTCGCATAATGGCTGGTGAATTTACTCCGTTATCTAATGAAGCTATTATCGCTTCTACAGGACTTGATGAACTACTTCATAAAACTGATCAATTAGGTGAACAAGCTGATAAGTCAAGCAAAGAATTCCGTGATAAACTGCTAAAGAATATTCGTGAAACTATCAAACTTTCAAAACAAACTGAAGGTTTCGAAAAACTTGCGCAAATCATAAAAGAAACCAGGACTCCTCTCGAGAAATTCAAAGATGGTTTAGAGGAGTTAGAAGAGTTGCGAGGTTTCGCGGAACAGAATCTACAAGGTAAAGAACTTGAGAAAACTCTGAAAGCTTTGAAAAAAGCTGAAGCAGAATTACGCGAAGAGTATGTTAAGTCTCATCCGATTCTTGATAGACTTTCAGAAGCATTTGATGATCTGGCTGATCAACTGGCGAGCGCGATTACTGATTCTGAAAATGCACTTGAGAATTTCAGAGGTTTCTTAAAATCATTGGTTGATGATATCCTAGCAGAATTTTTACGCCTGCAACTTATCAACCCAATAATGAATGCTATTTTTGGATTTGAACGTGATACAACATCAAGTTCCGGGGGGATCTTAGGTGGGCTTTTCAGCGTTCTGGGTAGTATATTCACCGGTGGAGGCATCACCGCTGGAGCTCCTCCCGGTGCGGCTGCACCTATTATCCCGGTAACCACTGCTCCACTTCCCACAGCCGCTTTTGGTGCGAATTTTACAGTTGGTGGATCGGGTGGTACTGATAGTCAATTGGTAAGCTTTATGGCTTCTCCTGGTGAGCGTGTTGATGTTTCACAGAGTGGATTACCATCTGGAGGAGGTCCTACCAATCAATTTATTGTAGATATGCGTGGTGCTTCTGTTGAAGCTGTCCAGCGTCTTGAACGTCTTGTAATGCAGGTTAATGGTTCAATTGAACAACGTGCTATATCTGCTGTAACCAATACTCGTCAAGATAATCCGGATTTGTTTAGATAATGGCTATTACATATCCTCTCGCAGTCCCAGCCAGTCCTCGCGCGGCAAATGTGTCATTGCGTCCAGCCACAATTGTATCCAAAAGTGAATCGATTTTCACTGGTGAAACTAAGGTTTTGGTTCATCAAGGCCAATGGTGGGAAGCTGATATAAATTATCCTATCATGACACGAGCTGATGCTGAACCGCTTGTTTCATGGACACTTAAATTGAATGGGATTGAGGGCACCTTCCTCATGGGTGATCCTGCTAACCCCACTAATCGTGGTACATGTTCATCTGCCCCAGGCACACCTTTGGTGAATGGAGCAAGTCAAACGGGAACTTCATTAATTTGTGATGGAGCTCCGATAAACTCTACTGGTTATTTGAAGGCTGGTGACTACGTTCAGCTAGGATCATCTGCCAATTCTAGATTGTACAAAGTATTATCTAATGCTGATTCAGATGCTAGTGGTAATTTTACAATTGATGTCTGGCCTAAGGTTACACTTGGTAATAGTCCAGCGAATAACGACCCATTGACTGTATCTAACGCTGTCGGTATTTTTCGAATGACGCGAAATAATATGATTTGGGGAATTTCTCCTGGTAAGTTTTATGAATTTGCCTTCTCAGCAAAGAGTGATCCATGAGCCGCGGTCTTACAGCTAGTGTGGTTACTGAGATTTCAAAATCTCAGATGACCCCTATTATGTTTGTCAAATTTGAATTTGATTCAGGAAATCTTAATCTTTGGACGGGGTATGGTGACCTGTTCTGGAATGGTGATATTTGGACAGGAGCAGGAACTCTTTTATCTATCAGTGCCATCACTGAAACTTCGCATCTACGATCAACTGGTTTAACTTTTGCTCTGTCAGGAATAGATGCAGCTATTTTGGAACTTGTTGAAGATGAAGATTACCAAGATAGAACTGCTCGTGTATACCTGGGATTCCTAGATTCATCTAATGCTGTTATTGCTGATCCCATTCAAATTTTTGCAGGACGCATGGATGTGCTTGAAGACTCTGAAGATGGTCAAACCGCTACAATTAACTTATCAGTTGAACACATTTTAAGTGATTTGGAACGTCCGGCACTCCGCCGTTATACATCTGAAGATCAACAGATAGATTTTGAGGGTGATAAATTTTTTGATTTTGTTCCTGATATTCAAGAAAGAGAAATTACAGGTAAATTTAATGGTTAGAAGATTTTATAATTGGGAAGAAAGGTTAGCCGAAGCATTCAGTTCTTGTGAAAACGCACCCTTTTCGTACGGGGCGCATGACTGCTGTCTATTTACTGCTGACATGATAAAGGTGATAACTGGAAAAGACATTGCCGAAGGGCTCCGCGGTTATGATACTCTGCGGAAGGCTAGATACCGCATCAAAAAACGTGGCGGATTTGAAGCAATGCTGGATGGAATTTTTTCAGGTTTAGGATGCCCTGAAATAAATCCGCGTCAGGCTACCGCTGGAGATGCTATTTATGTCAAAAGTGAAATTGAAGAAGCTCTTGGTATAGTGGATTTGAATGGATTGTATTTTTTGATTGCTGATGATGTGGGTATGAAGGCTTTCCCTCTTCGAGAATCGGCAGATCGTAGATTCATTAAAAAGGCTTGGAGAATAGGTTAATGCCTCCTGCAGGAGTTCTCATAGGTGCTGCGGTTGCTGGTATCGCCACAGGTGTTGGTGTTGCACTAGGTGTGATTGCTCCTACGGTATTATTTGGAACGGCATTAGGTGCTTTTGGTAGTGGACTATTTACCTTTGCTACTTCTCTTGTTCTGGGAACACTTAGTCATCTATTATCACCAACACCAGATAGCCCATCACAAACACCATTTGAATTCGCTCCACGTGAACGTTCTACGATGGTTCGACAGCCGATTACATCGCGCCGTATTATCTATGGTGAGGCGCGAGTATCGGGTCCAATGATTTATTTAAATTCTACTGGCAATAACAAATATCATCACATAGTAATTGCTCTTGCTGATCATGAAGTTGAAGAAATTGGTAATATCTATTTTGGTGATGATATTATCTATTCTGATGAAATTGATCCTACCACGGGTGCAGTTTCGGTGAATAGATATGAGAATCGCGCATGGATTCATAAACACCTAGGGACAGATGATCAGGAAGCTGATGCTAATCTGGTAGCAGATGTTACTGAATGGACCACTGATCATCGTGGTCGAGGTGTTGCTTATATTTACGTCAAAATTGAGTATCATCCTGATATTTATGCAGGGGTTATTCCAAAAAATATTGCAGCCTGGGTCAAAGGTAAAAAACTGTATGATACCCGGACTGGGTTAACTGAATGGTCTGCGAATCCTGCACTTTGTTTGTATGATTACATGACAAATTCCCGATATGGGAGAGGGGCTGATCCTGTTGAAGTCAGTGAATCTTTCACTGATGCTGCTGCCAATATTTGTGATCAATTCGTAACAACATTAGATGTTGTCACTGAAGTTTCTGCAGTTGATGTTTCTAATGATGCATTAGAATTTACTGAAGAACGCAATCCTTATCAAACAGGTGATCGGGTTCAAGTAACAACGACTGATACTCTTCCAGCGGGTATCAGTGCTGTGACTGATTACTACGTGATTGTACAACGTGAATTGTATCGAGGAACTGAGGTACAGGCTCCCGATGCTGTTGATATCAAATTAGCGACATCGTATGCTAATGCTTTAGCAGGGACAAACATTACCATCACTGATGGAGGAGTCGGCACACATACCGTCACAAAAGATGGCGAGCCGCGCTACACCTGTAATGGCCTCATAGATACAGCTAAAACTCCAAAACAAATCGCAGAACAATTGCTTACAGCGATGGGTGGTCGAATTGTTCTTGGAGGTGGTGTATGGAGAATGTACGCGGCAGCATATTCTGCCTCAATCGCGAGTTACACTGATACAAATGTAATTGGACAATTAATCAGACGCGGAACCCACCCTAGACGAGAACGTTTTAATGCAGTGAAGGGTTTATATATCAGTCCTCAAAATGTAGGCCAGCCGACTGATTACCCTCCTATTGAAAGTGCGACGTATCTTGCTCAAGACGATGGTAGGAGAAGGTACACTGAATATAATTTACCGTTCACCACTAGAAGTAACACAGCTCAACGGTTAGCTACCATTCTTTTAAAAAGACATCGTGAACAGGTTCCAGTTGAAGTTACATTTGATATTGAAGCTTTAGAGTTTCAAGCGGGTGATACTATTGATTTGACTCATACAAGGAGGAGTTGGACTAGTAGAGATTTCGAAGTTCTTGAGTGGAGTTTAGTTGTAGAGCTTGATGATACAAATGCTCCTAGATTCGCTGTTAAAACTGCATTAGCTTCAACATCTTCCGCGATTTATTCTTTTGATCCTAATACTGATGAGGTGGCGACTGAAATTGCTCCTGTAACCAGTCCACTTGATCCTTTGAACGTTGCTGCTCCTACAGGTTTAACAGTTACGAGCGGAACTGATGTGCTTTATCTAAAAAATGATGGCACCGTTCTTAGTCGAATCAAGATTGTATGGATTGATGCTGCTGATGAATTTGTAGATAGATATGAAATTCAGTATAAACTATCTGCCGATAGCGACTGGCAGCCGTCTATTTTCACTTCATTCGGAACTACTCAACATTATATCTGGGATGTCCAAGATGGAGTAGCACATGATGTTAGGATCAGATCAATTAATCAATTAGGTGTGAGATCTAGCTGGGTAACTGATACTAATCATATTGTTATTGGTAAAAGTGCGGTTCCCGGTGATGTTACTAATTTCATTGCCCAGCAGAACGGTGATGTTGTTGTAATGAGATATGATGAAGTTGGTGACTTGGATTTAGCAGGTTACGAAATTAGGTACGTGGCACAGAGCTGATGGCTGTAACTTTCATTACCGCGGTAGATATTGACCCTGGAACCTATGGTTCTTATCAGGAAATAGATGTTTCTGCGAATGTATCATCATTAGCTACTGGAATCATTATTAGAATACGGAATGGATCTTCCGATGTTCAATGGCATGCTAGAATGAAAGGTAGTACTGATGATTATTACAGTGACACTGACCATGTAGGTCTAGCATTTGGATTCTGCGGAATTGATTCAAATAAGAAACTTGAGGTGAAACTGCAAAGGGCGGTTACCGCATTTGAATTAATTGGGTATTTTGAAGGGGAGACATCATTTTTTACCAATGCCGTTGACATAACTCCAAGTTCAGCTCAGGTATGGGAATCTACTGATATTTCTTCTCATACAGGAACTGATACAGCAATAGCAGCACTTATCCTGGCAGATACCAATACAGCAGGTGACTTTGGGGCTCGAAAAAATGGTAGTACCGATACCTATAAGTTTGATGCTGATGGTAAAGCTCATCTAATAATTGGAGTTGATGCGACTGAGATTATGGAGGTTTGGAGCAACTCCCACGATGTTAAATTACTTGGCTATATGACTCATGGTGTTTCTATGAACACAAATTCTACTGATATCAAACCTGTGTCAAACAATACCTGGACAACACAAAATTTGTCAGCTTCAGCAACGGGTGCTATTGTTCTATCTGGACATACGACGAATATAGATCCTCAAGAAGATTGGGGTGTTCGACAAACGGGTTCTGGTTTGAATTGGTTCGGTGATTTTAATGAAGCTATGGGTTTCGGTATTTGTAACGTTAATGCATCACAACAGATAGACACATATATAGAGGATACAACTGATACAGTTTTTCGTTTGTTGGGTGAATTTAGAGCAATCGGCACAGGTGGAACGGTACCTCCACTTGCAATGCATCATTATCGAGGTCGTAGAAAATGACTCAACTTCTGAGGCAATCATCAACAGCTTCAATTAAGCTGGGTCCGTTTGTTGACAAAGACGATGGTGTCACCGAAATGACGGCGATTTCCTTAACCTATGTTCAGCTTGCAAAGAACGGGGCAGCTTTTGCTACTCGAGGTAGCACGGTAGCCGCTTCTCATGATGCAGATGGTGAATACGATATTCCTCTTAGCGCCACTGATACTGGAACATTAGGAAGACTCAAAGTCAAGGCGTATGATCCTGCTACTCATTTACCCGTATGGGACACTTACCATGTTGTTCCGGCTGAAGTTTATGATACCGTTATTTTGGGAACTGATAATCTAACAGTCGATTTGAGTACTGGTGCAGCGGATACAGTAAACACTCAAGTTTCAGATGTTCTTAAAACGGATCCAATTGCAGAGTTGTCTACTGACCCTGGAACCACTCCAACCTTTGAAGATGCGTTGATGTTGATGTACATGGCACTTCGAAATAAAAATACTGCATCAGGTTCATTACGCACAATCGCGAACAATGCAGGTGCCACAGTACTTACCGCGACAATTGTTGATTCTGGCAGCATCTTCACGAAAAATAAGTTCACCACCTAATGGCTATTGATACTGAAACCAGACGAAGATCAACATTATCTCTGTTTCCGGGATTCCCGGTTGTTGAACCTACTGCTGATACAGGAATCACCGCAGCGGATAGAGCACATATTTGTGGATTCTATTCTCGCAGTCTTCTTATCTTTGATTGGGAAGATGGAAATGTTCTAAAAAAGACTGAACGTGGCACAGAATTGACTACTGGTTCATTACCTCCGGGTAATTGGATCCTGATGATTAAATCAATTGATACATCAGGCAATTATTCTGAGAATGCTGCTGGTGTCGCAATTACAGTGAATAACACGTTTGATGTTATTGAAACACGAGCAGAGGCTCCTAGGTGGACAGGTACTAAAGTCGATTGCCTCAAACATGACGTATCTGGCAGCCTTGTTCCTGATAGCCAAAATTTAGCATCGGCCGATGGATGGGATACGTTTGATCTCTTTGATCCCAATCCAGTTAATTCTTATGTCTATACTTCAAAAGAAAAAGACTTAGGATTTGATGCTATAGATATGCGCGTTTGGAATGATCATGTGGCAAGTTTCGGACGTGGTGTGACTGGCAGCGGACCGACTGTAACACTTGAACTTGATTATCGTACTGCATCTGGTACTTATGATGGATACGAAAATTGGACTGTGGGCACGATTGATGGCCGTTATGTCAAGTCACGCATATCAGTAGATGTGTTAGCAGGAGGTGCGGCAATTATTTCAACATTTACAAATACATTTGATGCTGAAGAGCGTACTGAATCTGATAGTGACGTCGTTGTTGCTGTGAGTGGAACGGCTATCACTTTCACAACTCCTTTCCATGTCAAACCCGCTGTCACTTTGCAGGTTGATGGAGGATCGGCACTCATTCCTGTCAAGGGTAGTGTCACGACTACAGGTTTCACTGCCTTTGTGTATAATACCAGCGGTACTGATGTTGGTGGTACGATTGACTGGGTAGCGACTGGAGCCTAATATGGGTGTAAACACAAGAACTCAAACCGATTATACAACTGATACCGCAGCCGCGTATAAAACTGGCATTGATGATACCATTGCAGTTGATGAAAGGATTGCTGGACCCTTTGCCCCCCATGAGCAAAGTACTCCAGACATGACTGTCAGGCTTGATGCTGGTCATATTAATGCACTCGCTGCTATCGCTACGGAAGTCGCGGCACAAAGTACAGCGACCTTGACAGCGCCATCTGTGAATCCGCGAAAAGATATCGTCTACATTGATGATTCAACAGGAACCGTAGGTGTTGCAACAGGTGCTGAAGCGGCTAGTCCTTCTGATCCAGCTGTACCTGCAGGTAAGGTAGCAATTGCTCGTATCAATTGGACCACCAGCATGACTGAAATTGCGAATTCAGATTTAGATGATATTCGTAACCTTGCAATGCTTGGTCTTGCTGATGAATTCGTCCAGCAAGGAACGACTGCTGAACTTACCGCTGGATTTTCTGTCACTGAACATGTTAACGCTGATTCGGGAAATTACACACCTAACTTGACAACCAGTAACGTTCACAGATGGACGAGTTACGGCGCGAATAGAACTTTAAGCAATCCGACTGATACAGGCGCCGGTGTTTGGTACATCTATATTGAAATAAATGGAACGGGTGGTTATACTCTTACATTAGACACCAAATACAATCTAATTTCAGGGGCCTTCGATGGCGCTGCGAATAAAGTGAATATCTTAACGCTTGTCAGTGATGGTACTGATGAGTGGGATGTATGGATTGATCAGAGACCATAATGATAATTCCAGGTGCTGTAGCCTCAGGCAGATCATTCTATCCTTACGCCATAGATGCTGGTGTAAAATTCGATGCTGACTATATTAGTAGGACTCCGGGTGCGGCTTCTGATCAAGACGTTTGGACATTCAGTTGCTGGATAAAGTACGTTGATCCTTCAGTTGCGTCACATCTATTATCAGTTGATGGTAGTGGTGATTTTGATTTCTATTTCAATACGAGTGGGAAGCTCGTTGTTGAAGATGGTACCACCACATTTAGAGTATCTACTCCAGTCTTTCGTGATTCAGCTGCATGGATGCATATCGTGCTTGCGGTGGATACAACTGACGGCACCGCCAATGATCGAATTAAAATATGGGTTAATAATAAACAAATCACAGCGTTTGATACATTAAACAATCCTACTGTATCATCAAACACCGCAGTTAATTCAACGAGTGTTCATTATATAGGACGTGATAGATTAGGAGCAACGTCTTGCGAACACTATGCAGCACAAATCAATTTTGTAGCAGGAAGCGCTTTAACCCCTTCAAGTTTTGGTCAAGATTCACTTCAATCAGATGTATGGGTAGCTAAAAATTATTCTGGAGGTTACGGAACACTTGGTTATTCTTTAGATTCTGATGGCTCTACCGCAGCACAATTTGTCACTGACCAATCAGGAAATGGTAATAATTGGACCGCTTCTGACTTAGGTGATAGTGATATTATTTTAGACAGTCCCCAAAATAATTATGCCCTTTGGTCCATAAATGGAACCGCAGCACAAGCAAACGAAACTGAGTATGTAACTGTTAATAGTGCTGCTCGGAATGTAACCTGGGGTGGTAGTGCAGATTCAGGGGGCTGGATGACTCTTGGACTACCTTCTGGAAGTGGGAAATATTCGTTTATATTTAATTCAGGATCAATTCCTACAACTGATCATGCTTTAGGAATTTTGAATCTTTACGCTTCGTCAGAATATGTAACCTATCGGGCTGACGGGAAAAAAGATGTTAATGGAACTGTTTCTACATATGGTGCTTCCTACGGATCGAATGATGATATTGAAATCCTTTTTGATACCAATGCAGGATCTTTACATTGCATTAACGTAGGTTCTACTCAACCTGCAATTTCAGGATTATCAACTGCCGGAGCTTTCTGGTCACCCTATTCGGTCGTAAATGCAAGTATTGATTCATGGAATGGTTCAACAGGTATTCATAACCATACTCCGAATGATTCTGCGTATAGCATTGTGACACATGGCAATTTACCTGAACCTTCTATAATTGAATCTCGGACAGTTTTCGCAAGTGCCGCTGACACTGGAACTAATATCGTTTCAACGTTAGAAGCCGATATGCAACCTACTACATGGACCAACTATATCACTCTCTATAAAGATCGTGATGCTGCTACTAGTTGGAAGATGAGGTTTTCTGATGATTCTAGTAACATGCTGGCAATTGATTCAAACGCCGCAAAAGGGGCTTGGTCTGCCCCAAGTGGATCAAATAATTGGGTAGGTTATGGCTGGCAAGTAGGAACGGCTTATGGTTGTTTTACTGATGAAGTTTCACATACCAATGGTGCTGATACTGATACTGCTCACAGTTTAGGATCAGGAGATTTCGTTGCCATTGGTAAACTTACAAACACCACGGGTGATTGGTATGTGACTCATCCAACGTTGACTACCAATTATAATATCATCCTTAATTCTAGCGCTGCTGAAACTACCACACAGTACGTTAGTGTTGATGATACGAATGTGACTATCAAGAGTGCAGCACCAACAGGAACTTACCGTGTTATCGTATTCAAAGAAATAGATAGTATTTCGCGTTTTAAAGAATTCGCGGGAAATAATAGTGCCGATGGTCCGTACATGATGACTAATTTAAGTCCAAACTTGGCATTTTTCAAACAACGAACAGCGGCAGCCGCTTGGCGCATATATGATGTATCTCGTAATCCATTTAATGGTGCAATGTTAAGTCTTAATACTTCAACCGCAGTAGAAAGCTCTGAAAATTTCGTAGACATTGTATCCAATGGTGTTAAAGTACGTGTGGGCTCAGGAAGTGGAATGAATGACACAGGTCACAGTACTCTAGTATTCATGTGGGCTACCGCACCATCTAAATATGCAAATGCTAGGTGATTCATGAAAGTAGCAATATGCCAAGGTACTACTATTTTACAAGTACTCACGGTAACAAAAGCTTTAAGATTGCCTAATGGTAAAACACTGGCGGGATTACCTCAAACGTTACCTATGACGGTATCTAATGATGATGAAGACTATACTATTTACAGAGTAATCTTGACTGGAGACCGACCTTTACCTCATCAAAAAGAATCTTACGGGATTCCAGTTCTCAATGGTGATGTTGTTGAACTTCCTAGGATTTCAGTAGATAAAGAAATTGAGAGTTTGCGAAATCAATTATTGAGAAGTTTATCTACCTTAGCTGATGCTCATGAAAACGCCGGTGTAATGATTGGAGGTAAAAAGATCCCTATTAATCAAGAATCTATCTCAAAAATCAATACATATAGAAGATTGGCTGAAATTGATTCAGGGGCCACCGCCTATACCATTAGGCTGTCAGGTGGTAAACGAATTCTTGTTACAGCGACACAGATAAAAAATGGTGGTGCTGTGATTGATAGATTTTTGGACGAGGTAGCTAAGGCTGAGGATGCTCACATCAACGCAATCACAGCACTTGCAACTGTTCCACAAATAGTCAATTATGATATCACAACAGGGTGGCCGGCTAATTCAGCGCTAGGCCAATAGATGGAAATTGATAACGACGCCTTAATGAAAAATATCTTTCGGGAGCCTTTACCTCCTGATCAATGGCGGCGTTGGTGTGAAAAAGAAGCTATCTTTGAATTCACTCGTCAATTAGACAGTGACCTTCAACGCGCTCATACAAACGTTAATCATAAAAAGGTTTATATTGCTGATTTAGAAGATGCAATCACTCCGGGCGAACCATTCGGGGATTGCGAAGACTATGTAATTGATTATTGGACCGAGTTAATCAGACTCGGCTGGCCATTTAATATCGGCCACATTACATATTGCTGGGTATACCCAGGGCGTCGCGATATAGGTTACCATGCTGTTTTATCTGTAGATACCAATAAGGGTACCTACATTTTGGATCAGCGCCAACCTAAACCAATGCTTTGGAAGGACTTAGCTTATGATTGGCATTGCCGTTCAGCTCTCCAACATCTTGCTTTCGTTAGAATTCACCAACCTAAAGGGTAAATTCATCCCTTTCTGATTGGCGCCATGTTCCTTTTATGGGGGCATGGTGCTTTAGCAGATTCTGATTCAATGTCTAGATGTGATAAACCCTCAGTTATTGAATCTAGGCTTAAAAACCTTTTTGAAGAATTTCCTATTCATAGAGGGGTGGCTAATAATGGGCAATTGGTAATAATATACAGCGATCAAGATAATACCACCTGGACTATGGTTAGAATAATTCCTGGGGGATATGCCTGCATAATATTTGTCGGGGGACCTTGGGTAAAATTAAAAATCATTCCAATCCCCGAAGTAAAACCAAAAATCTCAAATGAGGAGATAGAATATGTCTGGACATGATAAGCTTATTGACGATTTGAATAATGGTAACGTTGCAATACACCTAGAATTGATTTATGGAATTCCAAGAGATTTCATCCAATCCTTGCTTAAACCAGATGACAACACTATTATTGACGAACGTGAAGTTTTGAATCAAAGACTTCAAACCTTGCACCTTACTATACGGGATTTACAGACAAATCTAGCTTATCTGCACAGACATCTTATATGGAAGATGGATGAAATCAGTGCTTTAGCCCAAGGTAAGGTTCCGGTTAGGAAGCCTATACAGGATATTGAATTACCTAAACATGTTGCAACTTGTTATGGTGAAGAGCTTCCTCTTACCAAAGTAGACATACACAAAGATGCAGATAAACATTCACACATCAAAAAACGAAAATGTGCATTCTGTACATCTAAATTTGTGAGCGGACCTGAAGAAAATAACCATTACTGTCCTTCATGTCTAGAAAGTGGCAAAGCTGGTTAATTCAAACGGGCAATCGGAATATAATCATGAATGATGTCGTACTTACAAGTGGCATGGTCTGGTGGATCACAATCATAGAAATTCCAATTGTTATAGGACTAATTTGGTATATGATACGTCAACGTACAATTCTTGTAGCTGAGATTGAAAAATTGACTGGAAAGATTGATTCTTTAGAAGCGGCTTTCAGTGAAAGTCGGAAAGATATGTATCAACGTGTTGATAGAAATCATGAAGATTTTATGGGATTCCGCGTTGAGGCAGAACAGCGATTCGCTTCACTCGATGATATGAAACAAGTTGAAACTCGTATGACTAACCACATGACGCGGATTGAAAATAAAGTAGATCAACTTTTCAAATTGCAGAATAACAATGCTTGATCCTAGACATTTCAAAGAACACGTTATTAAACCTACTCTCACTGATATGAGAATGTGGTCTACTTCTGCTGAAAACCTCCTCTTGGGAACGGCTCTTGTTGAAAGTAACCTGACATATCTGACCCAACACCATAACGGGCCCGCTAAAGGATTGTATCAAATCGAGCCTGCTACAGCTCTTGATATAGTCCAACGCTATTTCACCAAAAGACCGGATATTGAAAAACTAGTTGAAGAAGGTGTTTACACCTTAAGTCAGGCTGATATTAATTGGAACAACATTGATATCGCAAAACTTTCACAACGGTTGATTACGGATTTGCGTTTATCTACAGCATTGGTTAGAATTAAGTATTGGATGGTACCCGCCCCATTGCCTCCAGAAGACGATGTTGAGGGGTTAGCTAGGTATTGGAAGAAGTGGTACAACACCGCTCAAGGCAAAGGTAGAGAGACAGACTTTATTCGCAAATACCGCGCATACCAAAGGAGTTTCTCATGAAGAACGGTATCCAAACTACCGAATTCTGGATGGCCGCGGCTTCCATGTTCGTTGTTTTTGCCAATGATATGATTGGCATTGGTCTTGATCCTGAGTCAGTATATTCCATCGTTGGTGCCGCCATGGCTTATATTGGTGGTCGTTCGTGGGTTAAAGGTAAAGACACCTCCGCCTAATTACAAAATGGTACGAGTAAGGACCATGTGCTTCCACTAGCATGTGGTTCTTCTCGTGAATCTAGCTTGACAATTGGCGATTCTATTTTTCTGGGTAAGAACATAATAATATTCCAGATAAAGCCACAGAGGAGCGTATCATGGCTTTTAATTGGATCATGCCCACAAAGCACCCAGGGCATTATCGTGTAATACATAAATTTGGTGCGAATGAGGCAGTTGGCACCACCTTTGCTCCAATCGCAATTGGGGGAATTTACAGAACTCCGCAACCATCGGGGGCAACCACCTTAAGAGTCAAAGCAGGAAACGCGAATGACACTGCTGCTGGTTCTGGGGCTCGAGAAGTGACCCTTCAAGGTGTTAATGCAAGTGGTACTGAAATTACTGAGGCAGTGCCTACAAACGGGATTGCCGCGGGCGCCGCTTCAACCAATTCTTTTTTGCGTTTATTTCGCGCATTTATTTCGAAATCTGGTACCTATGGAACTCAATCGGCAGGGTCACATACCGCGGCTGTTGTTATTGAAAATGGTGCCGGAACGGAAGATTGGCTAACAATCAATGCGACTGGATATCCTCGAGGTCAAAGTGAAGTTGGGGTGTATACAATCCCTTCTGGGTATGTTGGCTATGTGTTGGCAATCGCGATGTCAGTTAATACAGGTAAAACTGTCGATTTTATATTCTACCAACATCAGAATATAATTGAAACTTCCGCACCTTATTCTGCAGTCAGAGAAATTGTCCGCATCACTGGCGTGACTGAAAATCAAACTAATTTTGCTCCCCCAACTCCTTGGGGACCATTTCCTGCTTTGACTGATGTTGGGTTTATGGGCAAGGTTTCAGCTGGTACCGCAGAAGCTGAAGTAGATTTCAACATTATTTTGATTAAAAATGAAGACCATATTCCTGATGCTTATGAAAGATCGTAGTAATGATCACTAAAAAATCGCTGCTATATCTGGCATTCTCGGGCTAATCGTTTGGGCTGGAGAAGAAGCTCGTGTCTTGAGAGAAATGAATCGAGTCTCGAACAAAATGAGACGTATCCGTAGAAATTAATACTGGGAGAGGGATTCGAACCCCCGACCTGACGGTTATATGCCGCCTGCTCTACCAACTGAGCTACCCCAGTATAAATTGGCGCTGACGGAAGGACTCGAACCCTCAACCCTCGGAGTAGAATTCCGATGCTCTATCCAATTGAGCTACGTCAGCAAATAATGGTCCGGGTGGACGGATTCGAACCGCCGACATCCTGCTCCCAAAGCAGGAACTCTGACCTGGCTGAGTTACACCCGGGAATGTTTCCTTCGCCTCTGACCTTTTGGCCGATGCCTAGCTTTATTACCAGACTTTAAATCTTTCAAACGACGCTGCCGTTGCTGATTTGACCCGAAATCCTCTAGCGTTTCCAACCAATCAATCTTCTGTTGTTTCTTTTTCATGGAAGCTGACTATAAATTGGTAGGTTAGTTTGACAATATACCATGTGGAGAGCACTGTTATTGCGAAAAGAGGTACACCGGCTGATACAGCTATTCCATGACTTGCGTTGGTAAATGCCATATAGACTGAATACCAAAGAATAGCAGACATTCCCCATCCAAATATCAAGATTGCTGCAATCATGTCGGTATGGGTAATCCAAACAAGTCATTCAAAGCTTTAGTTTGGACCGCAGGCAACTTCGGTACACCATCTGGACGTACGTACTTTTTGACAAAGGGTTCAATTTCCGGCCACACTTCAAGCAGACTGTTTGTAGTCGTGACTGAATTTAATGCCGCATTTGTTTTTGTCCAAGCTTCATCAATATCATTGCTGAGTTTATCACGACGTCTTACAAACTCATCATACAATTTCGCTAAAGGGTCTTGAACGTTGTAGGCCTTCGCCGCGGAATTTAAATCCTTCGCCAATATTAATTTGGTAGGACAATCACTATTCAAAGAACTTTTGGTCATGATGATATGCATCCGCCCGTAGATAAAATGTGCTCCATCAAACCTCAATTCTGTATACAGACTCGAATTGCCCCCAAACGATACAGCAATGGAGTTGGTACTTTTAAGCCACCCAGCAGGCAACCCTTTCATTCTTCGACGAGTCTTTGCATCGTAGACATCGTTGTAAACTTGAGTAGGGAATTTTTTGTAATCCTTCATTAGTTCATCTACCAGGGGAGTAAAGTGATGCTTCATCAAATCCACGATGATAATATCACGAAGAGCGTTAGTTAGCCTGATTGATTTCATTATTGATTCCTCCGTCTCAATTCTTCATGGGTAAGTGTGCTTCTTTTTAGGTTGGGTGTCGTTGTATCTTCAGCCTTTTTACGTGAAAAGGGAACACGGTAGGGTGAATGTGATTTTTCACCATTGGCCAAAGGTCCCTTGCAATGGCACGGATGGTGTCCACATTTTTCACAACAAATTGATTTATTCATCTTAACACCATTGCAAAAGCTAATCCCAAAGGAAAGGCGATAAGGCAGCTGGCACCCATTGCTCGTTTTATATCAACACCCGTTTCATAACGGATCCAGGTACCGATTATTGTGACAAACATTAGAAGAAGCGCAGGATCTATAGTAGAAATCATGGTGGCCAGTCTTCTCCCATATACTCAATATAGAAATCCCCACTTGGATTAGACCAATCTGCCCCGGGGATGTTGTAATAGGTGAATTGCAAATTCTCGTCAGCTTGTTCGTATTGAATCAAAAGTCTGATATCTTTTTGCGGTAATCTCAAACCTTTTGATGTTTCACGAAGCGTCGGCCAGCACTCACGGTGCCCGGTGTTTTCTTTGAAATAGTTTTTGGCGAACGCTTCAATCTGTTTCAAAAGTTTAGGAGCGTCATCTACGTTGTACATCAGTCAGATATCATCTCTACAGATTGTTCAAAATGGTTAAAGGCTTTAAGAAATTCTTCATCCTTGTTGTCAGGATGGAACCAAGTCGCAGAACGAGACTCTAGCTCATAGCGGACATCAGCGATGGTACGTTTACCCTCGGTGAATTCTATAGCCATAAGCTCGGCATATGTTTTGAGCTGGCGGTTCCGGTTGCCCATGGTAATTTATACTCTGCAATAACATGGTAATCTAGTTTTTATTTACAGACCAATCATGAATTTGCAACTTCTTTCGGATGGCAAAATCAAATAATTCTCTGACATGACTATCTTTTGAAAACATTACAAGCACTTCAGCATACTCAATCATCGCAATTCTATTGATTGTTTCTGCTTTGTCTTTTCCATATTTACGAAATTCAGGAAGAAACCAAGTTATTGGAATGTCATTCCAGTCAGCCCATTCTTCACTATAAACTTCTACACCTATACGATGACTCGTTATGACATCAGTAATGCCAATTAGCATATGGAGGGTGTCGATTTTAGCCAAATCGTCGGGGGATGGTCGGTGGGAGTTCTTCCCCGTGATTATCGTCCTCATAGCGTGTCCCAGTGTAGTTGCGCATCTCTCGGACGGCCTTCCCTATCCTGGGGCAAAGTTTTTCAGCCCAACTTCTCTCATCTGTCATTGATGCTGTATGCAGTTTTGGGTTTTCAGCTAAACGGGCGCATTGCTCAACAACGTCTTGTTCTGATTCTTCTACAATTTGAATCATTAGTTTGATAAGTTCTTGTCCAACAGGACTCGGATTATCAAATTCAAACTGTTCCTGAAGTCTTTCAGAAAGTCGTTTCAGAGCTTTACGGACTCTATCTTCCGGTTTGATCATTACTCTATCCTGCATCCGAACATTTGAAATTCTCCCATCGTCCACAGGTTAACGCATTCTCCAATTGATCCAAAGACTACAATGAAATAGATTGATACGATAACCCCTATAAACGTTACTCCGAATCCCGCTACCATTTTCTCATGTATTTTCATCTTTACCTTCTTTCTGATACCAAATTAAAGAACACTCCCCACTGCAGAAATAATTATCACCTTGATGATACGTTGGTACATCACAAATGATAACTTTATATGTCGTTGGGTCATTAGGTAAAGGTTCACTAAGGGTGTGTGCATGACATATCTCACCACAAACGGTGCATGGCATTAAACTCACACCATAAAATGAGCGTTTGCTAGAAATCATGTCCGAGCATTCTATCTCTTATCTCATTCCTATCAGAGATAATCATTCGTAAAAATAGCCTACCTTCTATTGTGGTGGCAAAATAAAGGTTATTCTCTATTTGTTTGATGTACCCAGCTCTAATTAAGGAGATAATGGATTTGGTAAACGATGTAGATAATAAGTTCGTAGGAGGTTCGAATATTCTGCAGTGAGATATGGTATAAAGGATATAAACATCCTCTACCTCAAGTCCGTAAGGTAAAGGCTTTTCTAGTTTAAGGTAAACTTTCCTTAGATACCCTTCTGGATCATCCCTATAAGGAGGCATTTGTCACCATAAACAACATAGAAAAATACAACAACAATCCAACCAATGTGATTGTTGTCTTCCACATTAGAGATTTTAATATATATATATTATGATTACCAGACATAAATTACCTATTATTTATGGTAAAATCTTTACCTAATTTTTTACCATGAATTGGTAAACAAATATTAGGTGTTTTGTTTTACCTTATTTTACCCTTTTGATCACGAAAATTCAATGTAAAAATGTTGGACCCATCTGGTGAAATTACCATACGGTGACTGCCTTCTATCCGCAAACCTTCTTCTGTGCTTAGTATGGTAAAGTATCTTAACTCATCACCATCTACGTCCACCTCCACTCTTTGTGTATTACCTGGAGTAGTGGTAATGAGTTTGAATTGGTGTTTTTGTTTTACCATTATTCTACCTGTGTGGTGAGGATGTCACGATATTTTTGGTAATGCAGACAGATGGCGTCGACTATCTTTTCAACGGTAATGTCTTTACTTGGTTGTTTATGACCTTCTTCTTGGTAAAGAGTTTGCTCGAGATCTTCTGTCAGGTTCTGAGTCAATTGGTAACGAAGCTCGTGAGCGAATGCATCTTCCGCGTTAATGAACAATTTATCATCAGTGGTCTGGAAGGCCGGCGTTTTCTTGATACTTTTCTTATAGAGACTTTTGGCAAATTCAACATCTCGTTGATGATTGCTATCGCTCATATTTTGAGGAATAGATCTCTCAGTGTTTTCTTGGATAGCTTTAGTTGTAGGATCTATTGACATAATTGCCTCTTTAAATTCTTTACTACATGTATATTATACATACATGGTTGTAATTTGCCAAACTGGTATGATTCAGGAGTTATTTGATGGCACCACCATTATCTCAACGGAAGATGTTGACGGTCAAGCAAATTTGTCGGGCGTTCAGCGTGACTCGGATGACGATTTATAACTGGCGGAAATTTGAGAATATGCCCGCTATCGTAATCGGGGATGGTGCGCGTCCTACAGTTCTTTTCAATAGAATCGCTGTCATAAGATGGGCGAAATCTAGAGGGAAGCTCTATACGTATCCGTTGAAATAGCGGTTTACAAGTTCAGACATTCCTTTAAAATAGAAGGCCGGCATTGGGAGTGCCGGCCTGGAGTCTAAGGGATGAATGTGTCTAGAACTTACGCCAACTGCTTGACAGATGTCAATATAGGTACCCTCAGAGAAGGTTGCAAGACTTTTTCTAGAGAATTTACATCCCAATTCAAATCAATCTCCCTAAGTCAACCAAATTTAATAGAATTGTAGTGGGCTGCTCCAGTAATCTGAAGCAGTCTTTTTTGTGAGTCTGTGAATCGTGAAGGAGATGCGGAATGTTTGCTACCCCTTATACTGCTGATCGTAAGTGCCAAGTATGTGGACATGACATTTCTCAAGATTTTTATTACAGGCAGACCATAAAGAAAGATAGCCAAGGTATAGTTACACAGATAGGTCCAGAAATTGAAGGACCTTATTGCAGAGATCACTTACATACAGATTTTGAGGAGATTGGGTATGTCAGCACGGGACGTCAATCAGCTGATAAAATTACTACCGAAACTTTCGCCATCCGAACTGCAACAGATTCACGGCAGGACGGAATTCTTAATAACCAGTCGCAGTAAACAAAAACGTCTCGATTCAAATGACGAGGAGCATTTCTACGACTCTATTGTAACAGTTCTGCGCCAGGCCGGAATCACATCAGTTCCTCCTTTTAGTGTCTTCCGTAGGCAATCCTACTATGGATACTATCACGAAAAATTTGGTGTTATTGATAAATTTGTTGAGGAATATTTTCCTGACATTTCAAAGGTGCAGAAGCTTAAATTGTATATGACTCTAGCGCGAATTATAGTTGCGCAGATGCGTAAACAGAATCTTCCTCTTGGGATGGGAATCATCTGTAAAAACCTTCATCGTGTATATGAACTCTTTGATGAAGCTTTCCCGGGATACATGCAAGCAGGTTTAATGGGACTCATCATCGGAGCCAAACCAAGGAAATTTGTAAGAACAGCCCGATGATCCATTGACATGGCAGAAGCTCTACCATTCAATATGGTTCGTATAGTTTATACTGCTATTCTGTTCTAAACCAATGTCAGTGGAGATTCTATGTCGTCCATAAAGCCTATTTATGTTGACGAACCTGTCAATTCTAATCTAACCTATTTCAAACAAAAAAATACTCTAGTCGTATCTGAAATCTTCTCCACAATTCAAGGTGAAGGTCCCTTTGCCGGACGACGTTGTGTGTTCTTGCGGCTTGCAGGGTGTAATTTTGGAGGGAAGGGAGAAACTGGTCCGGGATGTGAATTCTGTGATACAAACTTTGCTATTGATGATGGTGAGGTTATGTCATTCGAGAAAATCCTAAAGAAAATTAAAAGAGTCTACCCTGGTAATCCTACCACGACGTTTGAAAAACGATTGATTGTGATTACAGGGGGTGAGCCTTTTCTTCAAAACAATGTTAGTGATTTTATCAAATATACTAAGACGACTGTAGATTGGAATGATCCTAAACAATTTACATTTCAAATTGAAACAAACGGAACTCGCATCCCCCCTAGCTTGTCATTGACTGGGGTTTACGTTGTTGTGAGTCCAAAGATTCTTCGCAAACCCGATGGCGGATTGATTTATTACGGAAAACTTCCTGATCGAGTTCTTGAACGAGCCGATTGTTTGAAGTTTGTAGTGAGTTCTGATGCTTCCACGGGATATAACCATGTCCCTGAATATGCTAAAGGCTTTCGTAAAAAAGGGAAGCCCGTTTATGTCAGTCCTATGGCTGTGTACAAGAAGGAGCCTCCCACTGGGAAGCCTCGATCAGTTTGGGATCGGGGTATATATGATTACGAAAAATGCAAAGCGAACTATAACTTTGCTGCCAAGCTTGCGATGGAAGAAGGATGGATTGTCAGCATCCAACAACATCTATTCTTAGCGGTAGCATAGTATGGCTGAAAAACTAGCATTCAATCTCCAATATAATTTACTTACTCTGCTTTGCTATGATGGTGACCGTGGTAAGATAATCCGCAATTCAATTGATATTGATCTTTTTGAGGATGATTTCAAGACAGTTGCTGAACGAGCGTATGACTATATTGAGAAACATGATGCTGTTCCAGGTGATCACATTTCAGATGTTTGCCATGATCTTTTAAATGAAGGTGATGAAAAACAGATTAAATCGTTTGAGCGATTGATAGATGGTATTTGGGAATCGCGAAATGGGATCAACGGCGAATATGTGATGACTCAGCTCTCCGCTTTCACGCGGAAGCAACATATGAAGTCAGGAATTATCCAAGCTGCTGAGCTTCTCCAATCAAGTGATGATGAAGAAAGCCTTGATCATGCTGAAGAGATACTCAGTGAGTCGATGCGGCGACGGCTTGATTTATTCAATCCTGGGTTTAGACTTTCAGACCTTGGTAAGGGGCTAGAAGCTCTTAAATCTATTGGAGATAGTTTTCCTACTGGAATACAATCTTTTGATCATCGTGGATTAGGTCCCATTCGAAAAGGATTGCATCTATTTATTGCTCCCCCGAAAAAAGGTAAGACGTGGTGGCTGGTAAACTTAGGTAAACGGGCTATCATGCATCGTAAGAAGGTCTGTCATATTTCATTAGAAATGTCCGACAGTTTGATGATGTTAAGGTATTATCAAGCATTATTTTCAATGTCTAAAAAGAAGGGTAACTATCCCCAAACTCTTTTTGAGCGTGATATTGATAATGATTTAGAAGGCTTTGACCGCATGATACAGAAGCCTAAATTGGCTTTTGATAATCCTAAAATTGAATCACTTCTCGGAGCAAAGATTGATAGATGGGGTATTCGACTTGATAGGCTGATTGTGAAAGAATTCCCTACTGGAGATTTAACAGTACCGCAACTTGAAGCTTATCTAGATGGATTAGAAGCTACCACCGGCTTTGTCCCTGATATGTTGATTGTTGATTACGCTGATTTAATGTCAATTAATTCAACAAATTATCGAGTAGATTTGGGGAAAATCTATAAAGACTTACGTGGTGTCGGGGTAAAGAAGAATATTGCTGTAGCTACAGCAAGCCAATCCAACCGTGTCGGGGCAGATTCTAAGAAGGTGACAAGTACAAATGTAGCAGAAGATTTTTCAAAGATTGCTACAGCTGATGCCGTGATTACTTATAATCAAACAGCAGAAGAAAAACAGTTAGGACTTGCTCGATTATATGTATCAGAGGCGCGTAGTGATGAAGATAAATTCAGTGTAGTAATTACTCAAAATTATGCACTCGGTCAATTTGTTTTAGATTCAGTTTACATGCCCCATGGTTTTGAATATTTTGAAGAGATTAATAAAGTTGATCCATGATTTCAAAATCGGTTCTACAGAACTACCTTCAGCGTGAACGTGATTCATTTGATTGGGTCAAGGAAGTTCGCGAGAAAGATTTAGATGAAATAATTGATGCTCTAAAACCTATACCTGATTTTTCTACAGTACCCTATAAGCATCAAAAAGCTTGTTTTCTTATTGGAATAAATAATCCTCAATTCCTATACTTTGTTGATTTAGGATTAGGCAAGACAAAATTAGTTCTTGATTTATCATCATATTATTACAAATGCGGAGAATTGCGAGGCTCGGTTCTTGTTCTTGTTCCCAACTATGTGAATATTGGTGAATGGGGTGAACAAGTGCAGATGCATGCCTCCGGGTTGTCATGTATTCCTTTATTAGGATCTGGTGAAGAGCGTTGGCAATTGATGAAGGAAGATGCTGATATCTATATTATCAACTACCAAGGTCTTCTAGCGATGGTATCATCAAAGAAGAAGTCAGGTAAAGGGTGGGCAATAGATGTAAAGAAGATTAATAAAATCGTCGAAAAATTCGATGGTGTCATCTTTGATGAATCTACCGCATTCAAAAATAGAAATTCAATGACGTTCCGCATGTGTGATAAGATCGCTAAGAATTGTTATATGCGGTACGCACTCACTGGAACACCATTCGGAAGGGACCCTACTGATTTATGGTCTCAATTTTATGTCATTGATCGAGGAGAGACACTCGGCCCAACTCTTGGATTTTATCGTGAAGTATTCTTCACAAAAAGGAAAAGCTTTTTTGGATATTATGAATACGTTTTCAATAAGAAAAGAGAAAAAAATCTTTATAAAATAATGAAACATAAATCAATTTACTATAATGAAGAAGAGTGTCAAAGTCTTCCGGAGAAAGTTCCTATGATAAAACGTATTGGATTTCCTATTGATACTTATCAATATTATAAAGAGATAATGGAAGAGGTTAGATTAGCAGGAGGTGATCCTCGTTCAATGGAGAGCTCTTTTGTTAAGATGCGGCAGTTGGCATCCGGATTCATGACATTTAAAGGTGAGGATGGTGCTAAGGTAGAAATTGAATTTGATTCCAATCCTAAACTTGAGATGACTATTGATCTTATTGAAAATTTACCACCAAAACGAAAGATGGTAATTTTCCATGAGTTCATTTATACTGGACAGAAAATCAGTGACCAACTTAAGAAAATGAAAATCGGTCACGAGAGATTGTGGTCAGGGACAAAAGATAGTGTAGATGCACTGCGGCGTTTCAAGAAAGATCCAAAGTGTCGTATCTTAGTTGTAAATAATAAGAGTGGTGCGTTTGGGCTAAACCTTCAAATCGCAAACTATGTGATATTCTATGAAACTCCGGTATCACCTATGATTAGAAGACAGACTGAGAAGCGTTGTCATCGCGGTGGACAGAAACGTCGTACGTTTTATTATGACCTCGTAATGAAAAATTCAGTTGATCAAAAAATCTACCGATACCTTAAAGAAGGTAAAGATTTATTTAATGCTCTGATGAAGGGTGAGGAGACCTTAGACATAGATGGCCCGTTTTAATTGGATTGAATTTCTTAATAAACACAACATTGACTATGTAACCCATGGTCCAAATGTAGCTAGAGATAATGTCAACATTGCGTGCCCTTTTTGCCAGAATGATCCATCGCACCACTTAGGTATTCATCCCGGGTCTGGTGTATGGGGTTGTTGGAGAGATGACTCTCATAGAGGCCGTTCTCCTGTACGTCTAATTATGAAACTGATTAGATGTTCCTATTCCCAAGCGATTGATATAGCTGGATATGCAGATCGAGTAGAGCTCAGCACCTTTGATGAGGTGGTTAAGGGACTGTCTAGACAAACAACTAAGTCAGCAAACATTTCTCACAAGCCGTTGGAATTACACACAACTTTTAGAGAGATTGATTATACAGTCGCACTGGCTCGACCCTACTTCAATTATATTAGGGAGCGAGGTTTCTCGAAGTCTGAAACCTACGATGTTATTGAGCGGTATAATCTAAAATTTGCCTTGACTGGACCGTGGAAGCATAGGATCATCATCCCTGTATACGATGAGGATGGAAAACTTATGAGTTGGACGGGCAGAGCACTCTCAAGACGTGCTGTGGTAAGGTATAAAGCATTAAGTGATGACCCAGAATTCGCAGATGAGAATAACCTACCTTGTGCCCGAGCCAATATTAGAAACCTATTATTTAATATCCACCGTTTATATGATAAATATTATGAAATGCTCTATATTACTGAAGGTCCTTTTGATGCAATAAAACTTGATTATTTTCTTGACCATGATCGTAAAATGGCAACGTGTATATTCGGTGCATTACCCACCGATGCGCAATTCCATACACTTAAGCTAAGTGCAGATTTTTACAAGGAAAGTAAGGTTCTTTTGGATGAAGGAGCGGAGTTGCAAGCAATCAAAATATCTAACAGATTTGGGTTGATAAATGCTGGTTTTGCCCATTTACCTGATGGAGTAGATGACCCAGGTGATCTAACAAAAAGTCACATTAAACGGTTGTTTTGAGTGGTAAAAAAGTTATTGCGGACCAGTTTACACTGTCTATACTTAATAGGACATTACTTAATCCCCGGGGAGGACTTACCCTTGTCTCCTCTCGGCGCGTCGGCCGTCGGTAGTCCAAGTCGATAAGCCGGGGTGGTCGGTGTGATCCAATGGTGTTATGCGGAATGCCTGAGGGAACACCGGCCGTCCGCTTTTTGAAAGGAGGTCAGCCATGAGACTATAGCCATGGCAATCCCGCCGTGGTAGACTGAGAGGTCTCTCATGGCTACTACTACACCTAGGAAGAGTAACAAGAGTAAAAAGAATCGGAAACATGGACGGAATAAAAAGTATTGCGAAGCTTATCGTAATGCCCACCGTCGCGAGGTGAACAAGATCAAACGTCTTCGTAAACATCTCAAAAAATTTCCGGAAGACGCAAATGCCAAAAAAGCTTTGGCACGCATTGGGAGCCACCTTCGGGTGGTCTCCTGATCTTGGGGAGCAGCTCATGTCTAAGAAAAAGACAAAGCGTCATGAATTAAAATTCAACCCACAATATGAAGGTGCAATTGCTGGGTGGGTCTATAACCATTTAAAAAAGAATTACTGGAGGGTCGCATCTCATCATGATTTTGAAGATCTCCTCCAAGATGCCTATGTCAAATTCCTTCATTGTCGCTCACAATATATTGTCAGTACCCCATCACATTTTATGGCTCTTTTCAAGAGAGCTTACACAAACCACATCCATGATTTATCTGTGCAATGTTCAACTGAATGTGACCTAACCGACATTCATTGTCGTGAGGACACCTTTGAATATAATGAAGTGCTAGAAGGTATTGTAGGGGATCTTACCAACGAAGGTGAGATGATGGCAAAATTTAAAGATGTTCCCCCTGAGGTACTCGAGGTAATGAAAATCCTTGTTGACGATATGAGAGAGATTGATTATACTCTCCGCCGCACAGAGATGCCATATTTATTCAAACGAGAGACACTCAATCAATTCCTTTGCCGTCTAATAGGGGCTGACCCGAAGAAGATCAGTATAGTTGAACATCTTCGCAGCATCTTAGAGGTCACGTGATGAAAGAGTTACCAGAAGTACACCAATTTGGCGTAACATCCATTGAACTTGATGCATTAGGCGAAAGTAAAAACGTATTCATTGGTGATTTTGGTATTCAAGTTGCTAAAGATGGTCGCGTTTGGATTTGTTTGAATGGGCGGTCTTTTATTCGATTTAAACCTGAGGTTTTAGGTAGCGACTGATGAAGTGTAAAGGACGTGAACCGATGGGATCAAAGAAGCATGGTAAGAGTGGCCATGCTGGTAAGTCTCCTCGTATGCGTCTTTGGTTGAAAAGAGAAGCTGAAAAGCGAACTAGCACTAAACGCAAGCGTACCACCAAGATGTTTGATAGTGTAAAGGAAGCCTTTAATAATGGTTGAAATTAGTCCGGTTACTACATTTACCATGACACGGCAGATTGGTATTGATGCTGGTCACCGTATCCCCGACCATGGATCAAAATGTTTCAACATGCATGGCCATCGTTACACCATTGAGGCGACGTGTGAAGGAGAGAATCTAATCTCGGAAGGTGAGCAGAAAGGAATGTTGCTCGACTTCGGATTTCTTAAAGAAGAGATGATGCATGAGATTGACCGTCCGTGTGATCATGGCATGATTTTTAGTGTACATGATCCTTTTCTTGAGCATCTTTTTCGCTTCCTCAATGAGCGTTGGGTGAGGACTCCTCCTGCGGCCTGGCAGAAATGGCAACAGCACGCTGTGGACGTTGTTAATGATGTAGGCTATTATGCTATTGTTAATAACCAGGGAAAGTTTTATCTAATTGATTCCTCGCCTACGGCCGAGAATTTAGCCGCGCATTGGTTCGAGCGTTTAGCACCCCGAGTTTCAGAGCGTTCACATAAACATGCAAAGCTTGTCAAGGTAAAGGTGTGGGAGACCCCAAATTGTTTCGCTGAGTTTATCTTAGGTAACGAGACAGCGTGAGTATAGGTATAACACAAGGAGAAAAAGATGAGTATGCAATCGGCAATTGAGTCTGAGCTTTTGGATGTCACTAAGCTGAAACGCTCTAAGCGTGATGACGACCAAAAGTATCTCGGTAAATTGATTCGGAAGGTCGCTGATCTTTCTGAGGATGATTGGGAAGATTTATCGGAACAAGCACAGGAATGGTTCAATGCCGGAATTGACGCTCGAAATGAAGGTGATGACATCCCGCTTTTCTCTGATATTCCAGAAGATGACTCTGGTGATGATGACGCTTCGGAACCAGACGAAGAAGACGAGGAGGTCATTACCGGCATCGACGATGAAGATGATATCGCCGACGATGAACCTGAGTCCGAACCGGAAGTTGAAGCCGCACCTGCCAAAAAGACAAATGGCAAGAAGAAGCCGGCGACTAAAGCCAAGGCTAAGGAGCCATCGAAGCCGAAAGTGACTCCGAAAGCCAAGGCCAAGCCGAAGGAGAGCAAAAAGATCGGTGCTGGTGAGCGGGCGAAGGAAATCATGCTCGAAAAAGGTATGACCATCAGCGCCGAGGATCTACTCGGGTATCTTGAGGATGAAGGTTACACCTATTCGATCCATACCGTCAAGGTTGTCCGCGCTGAATTCCAGCAAGCCATGAAAGTTCTTGAACGGAAAGGCATGTTGAACACCAAATAAGAATATATCCATCTTTGCATTGACCCCCTAAAGGTGGATATATGTCTGGGTCAGGTTGACTCACAACTTTCCTAGATCCGGACAGCGGGAATATTGGGCCCGCGTGGACGGGGCCGATTGTGTATCATGTCGGTCCCGTCTTTCATCAGAGTAAAACGATCAGATAGATAGAGGATAGAATGGCAAAAGAGAAAGCAAAGCAGCAGCTTCACCAGATCCTTGCGGTTGATGGTGACGCTCAGAAGGTCGCCGAAAATGTCATTGGCGAGACTATCACTACCTTTACGAAGAAGCCGGCCCATTTTGCTGGTGGGGTGAAGAATACGGTGATGTTCGATGACGACAAGCAGAACGAGAACACTGTCGAACATTCGGCCCTGACTGAAACGGTGCCTCACAAGTTGGAGTACCTTGGTAAGCAGGTCGCACGTCACTACGACATTCATGCTACCAAGGAACGCACCAACCAGGAAGCAAATGCCGACCTTGTGGTCGATGGCCTGACCATTGCCACTGATGTCCCGGCTACCGTCCTTCTCGGCCTCGAGTCTCGGCTAAAGACGTTGCGCAAGGCCTACGAGGCTATTCCGACGTTGGCGCCAGGCGTTGCGTGGGTGCTTGATGAATCGTTGGGCAAGGACATCTACAAGACGGCCCACCCCGAGGAGCGCTTCAAAACGGCCAAGGCGTTCAAGTCCGAAACCATCGCACCGGCGACCAAAGAACATCCGGCCCAGGTTGAGACTTGGTGGCTGGATGAGAACGTCGGCAAGATCACGATCGAGCAGCAATCCGGCTTGATTACCCCGGCCCACAAGTCCGAGTTACTCGGCCGAGTGGATAAGCTGATTCGGGCTGTCAAGCAAGCACGTCAACGAGCGAATTCGACCGACGTTGTTGAGATGAAATTGGGCGCCAAGATGTTCAGTTACATCAACAACGGCACGGTCTAACGGAACCCAAAAGGGGCAGATTCAGTATAGATTTAGATTCACTAGGGGATAGGCTGATGACCCAACCCCGACCATAACTGTCAGAGTATTGCCCCTCAGTTTAAGGACATAGGAGTTGCTTATTAGATGGCAGGATGACCCATACCAGGAGGTCGCGGGTTCAAATCCCGTCGCGCCCCCCAGCCCACTTGGCCAAATTGGTAAAGGCATCGGATTTAAGATTCGAGACTTCCAGGTTCGAGTCCTGGAGTGGGCACCATGCCTACTAGGTGCAGGTTGCACATGATTAATGAGCTTGTTCATGATTTTGTCTAGCGGTTATTAGCAACGGTGCTAGGTTCTACAAATTGACGAATGCTCAATCATACCTTAAAAGGTCCCAGGTTCGAATCCTGGAGTAGGCTTCATATGGGCGCGTAGCTCAGCGGTAGAGCGTCTGTTTTTAGATTCAGTCAGCCTGTTCATTGAAGGTAACATTCTATATTAGGAAATAGCTCAATCTGGTAGAGCAATGGTCTTGAAAACCATCGTGTTGTGGGTTCAAGTCCCACTTTCCAATAACCGGGGCGGCGTGATGCGGAATGTCGTGTCGCCCCACCTTTACTAGGTAGATAGACATGGAAGACAAACCTGTAATCTTTCGCCGTAGTAACATGAAGCAGCGGGCTACCCGTCTCCTGAAAAAATACAGAGCTCGGAAGCTTGGATATCAGCAACCCGGTACGGTAGCTAAGGGTAATTGTTGTTATGTCTATGAAAATGATGCCAATTGCGCTATCGGTGCCATGTTCAGTCCCGCTGAACTTGAGCAGATTCTTAAATCTCGAAAAACGACTCCATCCTATCTTGATATAAATTCTGCGTGTAACGTAGGTGATTTATTGAACATGGAAAAAATAATTGTCGGTGACGAGTGTGATATGGATGAAGATTTGTTCAATGATCTTGAGGATCTTCAAACCCTTCATGATGATGCTGTTCCTTCGTTCCGTAAAAGGAGCGTTCCGAAATTGACTCAAAACTTTCGTCGTTACCTGAAAAAATTCGTTAAGAAATATGGTGTTGATTTTAACTCCGTATAGATAGAGATCACTTTAAATGAGGTTCCTATGTCGGAAGCATTAGTTGTTCATTCAGGGGGTCAAGATTCTACGACATGTCTGTATCTGGCCAAACGAGAATTCCAGACTGTCCATGCGGTGACATTCAATTATGGCCAACGTCACAATCGTGAGATCGAGGCAGCGCGTCAGGTATGTCTTATAGCCGATGTTGCATCACATGAGGTTGTTGATATCGGCCCTATTCTAGATGGAACATCCCCTCTCACAAATCTAACCGAGGATTTGGAACAATATGAGAATTGGCAATCACTCCCTGGAGGTCTCGAGAAAACCTTTGTCCCCGGGCGTAATGCTCTGTTTCTCGTACTGGCGGCGAACCGAGCCTATTGCCTGGGAGTTACGGATATCTATACAGGTGTCTGTGAAGAGGACTTCGGAGGGTACCCTGATTGTCGTCAGTCGTTCATATCCGCAATGGAGTCCGCAATGCAGAGGGCTTTATCCTTAGGAGAGGATGAGCCGATGGCACAGTTGCAGATACATACGCCGTTAATGCACATGTCAAAGGCAGACACGGTCGATCTCGCCTTGCAGCTACCTGGATGCTACGCGGCACTTGCCCACACTCACACGGCCTACGACGGACAGTACCCACCCACAGGACACGACCACGCAACTCTGCTCCGTGCTAAAGGATTCGAAGAAGCGGGTTGGCCTGATCCGTTGGTCATGCGAGCTCATGCTGAAGGTGTAATGGCATTGCCAAAAACTCCGAATTATAGTAATGACATCATACGGCAATACTATGAATTTCTTGGGGTGGACTGAGCAATGGCATTACTTAATCAAGGTCAGGTAAGTCGTCAAGCTGAGATCGTAGCAAAGGAGATTTTGCAGAACACTCCTAGTCAATCAATCAGAATATTTGCAAATACTTCTCGGATAATACCAGCGGCTTATCTAATTCGTCAATATCTTCCTGATGCGGGAGTCAATGATGGCCCTTTAGGTGCTAATGTTGTTCTTATAGATCCTAGGTGTGATTCAGTTACCATTGAAAATATCCGTAACAATCAGCCTCATGCATATATCACGACTTTTTGTGATCCTTCTGACACATTTCCATGGGATACTTCGTCCAAGCTTCACCGCTATAGTGAAGAAACTCTGGTGACAGACCTTCTCCAATACATTGGTGAAGATGCTAATCGGGAAGGGCTGACGGAAACACCGACAAGGTTTCTGAAAGCTTGGGAACATTTCTCCAGGGGGTACAAAGAAGATCCTAAAACCATTCTTAAGTCATTTAAGGATGGGTCTGCAGATTACGATGAAATGGTTTTTGTCGGGAACATTCCTGTCTTTTCTAAATGCGAACATCATATGGCGGATATCATCGGCAGGGCTTATGTAGGATATATCCCGAGTGGGAAGATAGTCGGGCTATCAAAGCTTGCTCGTGTGGTAGATTGTTTTGCCCGCCGGTTACAAGTACAAGAACGCTTAACCGTGCAGATAGCCGATGCTCTTGTAGAACATGTTAAGCCTCAAGGGGTAGGAGTAATGCTCAAATGTCGTCATATGTGCATGGAATCGCGAGGGGTGCAGGCTATTGGTTCTGTTACCACTACTTCTGCATTACGTGGTGATCTTCGACATGAAGATTCAGCGCGAGCTGAATTCTTAGCTCTGGTAGCTGATTGCACGACGGGGATGAATGTCTGATGTTTTCTGATTCTGTTGATAAAATCATCGATAGATACATTGCGAGTATGGCAACACAACCTTTCGCTTACTCCGGACAGATATATGAACCTTATCCTATCAAGATACATCAGAATCTTGTCGCTGGATTTACCTGTCCAGAGGGTTGTGGTGGCTGTTGTTTTAAATTCACTCTAGACTACCTTCCTTCTGAGCGACATCCTTATGACTTAGAAGAACGTCAGGTAAATGTCAATTATAAAGACTACTCGATTTTTACTGATTACCAACAAGAGAACGATGGCAAACGATGTAAGCACCTACGTCAATCAGACGGTCGGTGTAATATTCACGGCTTCCATCCTTTTTCCTGTGATTTTGAGTTGATACGTTTTCACGTCTACAAGCCTCCTCAGACCAATATGGTAACTACTCGATTATATGGTAGAGGGTGGGCTTTTGATCGCACTGATGGTGGTAAAGGTGCGAAATGTGAAATCATTCCACCCACGAGAGAATCTATAGAGGACACCTATCGAAAGATGGCACGTTTGAAGGAGTGGGCAGACTATTTTGAGATTCCAACGAGTATAGATGAAGTACTTGCCTGGATAAAAGATTGGAGCCTTACCACAGGTAGTCCTCCTTTACACTTAAGCAATAACAGTGATACAAAGGATTACGATTATGGATTCTTCCGAAAAACCCCGTCATGAGGGACTCGAGGCACTGGGAGTCAGTGCTGATTTAAACAAGGATTTATATCAATATGATAAGCCTAATGCAAAGTTACTTGAAAGGTTCCCTTGTCCTAAAGGTAGTTCCAATCTTACCCTTCGTATTGACTGTCCTGAATTCACAAGTCTCTGCCCCATGACCGGGCAACCTGACTTTGCCACTATTGTTATCATCTATACACCAGACGAATGGTGTGTAGAGAGCAAAGCATTAAAGCTTTACTTGATGGGCTTTCGTAATCACGGAGACTTCCATGAAGCATGTACCCAGCGTATTTGCGATGATCTTGTTAACCTGCTTAGTCCTAATGCACTCCGAGTTGAAGGCCAGTTTACCGCACGTGGAGGTATCTCTGTTCAACCAGTAGCAATTTTCCAAAAAGATGGCCAAAAATAAAATCAAACTCCTTCTTGATAGTGGAGCCTTTTCAGCCTGGCGACAAAAGAAGCCAGTAGATCTTGATGAGTACATCAGGTATATCCATGACAATGAATCATTCATTACTCATCCCGTTAATCTCGATGTTATCCCAGGGGAATTTGGTCGTAAGCCGACCCCAGATGAGGTTGAGTATTCAGCTCGTGAAGGATGGAAGAACCTCAAACACATGGAGGCTGAAGGTATCTCTGCAATACCTGTCTTCCATCAGGGCGAAGAGTTCAAATGGCTGTACAAACTCTTGGATGAAGGATACGACTACATCGGGATTTCTCCAGACAACGGGAAACCTCAATCCCAAAAGAACAAATGGCTTGATGATGTCTACGCCAAAATCTGTGATATGGATGGACGACCACTCGTTAAGACCCATGGATTCGCTGTCACTTCTATTAAATCAATCTTTCGATACCCCTGGTATACCGTGGATAGTATGACGTGGCTCCTTGCTGCATCGTATGGAGGAGTGTTTGTACCACAATGGAAAGATGGAGGCTTTACTCATCGGGTTACTCCGTGGACGGTGAAAATTTCTGAGAAGTCACCTACCAAAAAGCAGGGTATCCATTTTGATAATTTTGGTAAAGAAGCACAGAAACATATTCTAGAGTATTGGGAAGAGCTCGGTGTCACCTACGAGGAATTGACTACTGATTTCAAAGCTCGTACCATTTCAAATGTTCATTACTTGCAGTCAGTCCAACGCGAGTTAAATAAAGCTCCGATAAAGTTTGAGAATCGGCACAGGAATTTCTTTTTCAGTGAAAGAGCAAATGAAGCGAAAGGTAATTCACGCATTTCTACTATAATATATGCAGTGAACCTAGCACGACGTTATTCTGACATCCTGACTGATCTTGATGAAAACCAACGATTATTTTCATATTTCTTACTGAGAGATACTAAAGAGGGATTTCTTAAAGAATATGTTGCAACGGGAAGGTTGCCAGAGAGTAAGAAGAGGACAAAGAAATGATCGCAAGACTTATCATATTGTTGTTGGGAGGAGAAGAGGCGCTAGTTGAATTTGAGGAATTCTATACCACTAGTCCATATTGGCCCCCAGAAGAGAAAAATGACAATGAAACGAACTGAGTTAATTGATATTCTCAACACTGCAAAGCTTGGCCTCACAACTCGAGATTTTATCCCTATCCTATCACACTTCTGCTTTGATGGAGAAACAGTGCTTGCGTATGACGATGTCATTGCGATCCAACTTCCATGTGATATTCCAATCCAGGGCGCAATTCGGGGTGAACTACTATTGTCACTTCTTTCTAAATCTGTTGGCGATGAGGTTCACTGTAAACAGAAAGGGAAGAAAGTTTCCATTACTATTGATGGTAATGAAAAGATAGAACTTCCAACACTTCCGATGGAAGATTTTCTTTTTGAATTTCCTGATACTTCTGGACTTCAACGTATTCCATTGACGCAGAAATTTATCAATGGATTCAAGCATTGTCTTTTATCTGCATCGAGTGATACGTCGTCTCCGGAGCGTATGGGTGTCACACTGTCATTCAAGAAAAAGATTGAAATGTACTCAACGGACAACGTGACAATCTCTCGCTTTCTTGTTGGCAAGGACGCCGGTGAACTTTCAAATATCGGAGTAATGATTCTTCCTGTTGAATTCTGTAAAGCTCTTGTTGACATTGCTAGTGGTATGGAAGATGATCCTGAATTGCTGATTGGTGATGACTGGGGTTGGGTTGTCGTTGATATGGGTGATTGGGGCCAACTCTATTCACGGTTAGGCTCAGCATCAGCTCCGATGGATTATACGAAAATTATCAATCCATATATCAAACAGGTTCGAGGAAAAACTTATGCAGATGTACCGGAATATTTTCCAAACCTAGTGCGTAAAGCTTTGCCGTTCCTCAATGAGGAAAGTGATGGTACATGTTCAATTGATGTAAAGGATAACGAACTCACAGTTAGCGTGACTACATCTTATGGTAACTTCTCTCAGCCAGTTGAACTCGATAGTGACGTTGATGATGTTTCGATTAAAGTTGAACCCGCATTACTGGACCGTATAATTGATGACTGTGCTTCTTTTTATATTCTTGGTGATTGCATTATCTTTAAGAATAGAAAGGGCTTCATGCATCTCGTAGCAAACAAGAAGGATGCATCATCAGAGGAAAAGTCCGAGGAAGATTGATTTATGTTGATGCCCCTCATTTCTGTGCAGGGGTCGTGGAGGAATCAGGAGATATTATTGATGCGGCTCCGATTTTAAAATGGAGTATGGGAAAGCGATGGGATTATGTGCGAGCATATTTCAATCGTAAAGGTTGGAAATATCAGATATTGAGCGGTTGAAATGGGCTCTAGCGCAGAAAAGATTAAAGAGTGTCCGCCTCATTTATGTAGTCATGGTTATGTAGAAAAACGGTGGTGGGGTGATGTACATAAGGGGTACTGTAATCGTTGTGAAAAATGGTTTACAGATAAGCCTGGAGTGTTTGAATCTTACGATGAAGCTTTAGCCCGAGGTGCCCCGATAGGACCTCCAGATTGGTCATAAGGAAAGGAGATTGAAATGGGTTACAGAAATCTAGATGGTACTTGGCATGATAGGTGCCTAGAAAAGGTGAAGCCGAACGAGCCAATCTTTGTGCTAAGGGCTCAGGATAAATATGCTCCAGCACTTCTTAGGCTGTGGGCTGACCTTGCTGATTCAACTGGTTGCCCTGCTCATAAGGTGCAGGAGGTTAGGAACACCGCTGACGAGATGGAAACTTGGCCCACTCGTAAATACCCTGACTGATAGGATTCATTATGAGTGATGGAATGACTGATATTGCTCGCGACCAGGAGCGCGAGGAAGCGTATGCAGAATATATTGAAGCGCTGGCAGCATTCGTAGTGAGTCCAGATAATAAAGTCCTAAAAGCTAAGGTCCAGGAAAAAGCCAAAGCTATGGATGAGATCAAGCGCGGATACTTTGACGGACAAACCAACATAACTGCCGGACTTAATGCTATACTTCGTGACGCATCAAACCTTAAAGAAGCTCTAAAGCAGATTGGGCATAGCATAACGTGAGTTATTTCTTCTCTCCTTCGAATCCTAAGAAGGGAAAAGCTGATAAATATAATGTGTCAGAGGAGATGCTCCATCACCAGGAGTGCCGCGCTTGTCCTTTGAATCATGAGGAAGTCCGATCGCCGAAAATGGCGCCGACTGGATCAGATGCCCCTGACGTTTACATCTTAGGGGAGGCCCCGGGAGAGAATGAGGATAAGAAGGCAGAGCAGTTTGTCGGGGTATCAGGAAGGATTCTTCGTAATGCGATTGCTGCGGTAGATGTTGATGTAGAGCTGAGGTTCAACAATTGTATTCGCACCCGACCTCCGAAGAATAGAGATCCTGATTGGATAGAACTTGAGTGCTGCCGCCCATCAGTAGAGCGTGATATTGCAGCTACGAAGCCAAAAGCTATTTTCGGTTTTGGTAATATTCCATTGAAATGGGCTCTTAAAAACGATGGAGGGATGACTAAATGGAGAGGACGACAGGTTCCTGTTAATATTGCTGGGCATCTATGTTGGTACTTTCCAATGCTCCATCCTGCCTTTGTCCTCCGACAACGGCACGTGGCAAAGCACGGAAAATCTGAATATGAAAGGATCTTTGAGAGAGATATCAAAAAAGCACTCAAAGATATTTCAAAACTTAAACCCCCTAAAATTGATACAGTAGATGATGCCTATGTAGGTATCAAAATATACACTTGTGAAAACAAAAATGATATCAAGCGAGTCATCCACCAGCTAGAAAAATTTTCTGATAGTGATGAACCCGTTGGTGTTGATATTGAAACGGTTTCCAAAGAACGCACGGTCGCACGAAAAGTTAGACCATACGGTAATGG